>ERZ1645187.284-NODE-284-length-48998-cov-216.332448_pt1 | contig 48998 bp, 35 predicted proteins | sample MGYA00575352_ERZ1645187 | MGnify/ENA primary metagenome ERZ1645187 (study PRJEB40837, sample SAMN11349314) | freshwater sediment metagenome | isolation source: river sediment | host: Sediment | place: India: Wazaribad , New Delhi | collected 2017-02-21 ... | reverse complement strand
CCAGGTGGTTGGTAGGCTCATCCAGCAGCAGGAGATCCGGCTCCCGCACCAGGGCCCGTGCGAGCAGGACCCGTCGCTGCCAGCCCCCGGACAGACTGGCGAAGTCGGCCTCCGGGTCCAAATCCAGGCGGGAGAGGGTACGTTCGGTACGCTGCTCGATCTCCCAGCCGCCCGCCGCCTCCAACTGGTGCTGAACCCGGGCCAGACGTGCCAGGAGTTCCCCGCCGTCCTCCGTCCCGCTCTCCCCCACCCCGCCCTCCTCAAGCCGATGGCTCAGGTCGTGATATTCCCGCACCAGATCGCCCAGTTCCCCCAGCCCCCCCGCCACCAAGTCGAAGACCCGACCCGACAGACCCTCTGGCACTTCCTGGGTCAAGCGGGCAACAGTCATGCCATCCCGCAGCCAGACTTCACCGCTGTCCGGCTGCGCCTCCCGCGCCAGGATCCGCAGCAGGGTAGACTTGCCAGTCCCGTTACGGCCGATCAGGCAGGCGCGCTCCCCCTTGTCGAGTTCAAAACTCACCCCCTCCAACAGGGGCGGCTGACCATAGGCGAGGGAGACGTTACGAAGACTGAGGATAGGCATGAGTAGGGACCCAAAACGAACTGGGCAGCCCCGGTGACCAGGGCTGAGCGAAGACGGGAAGCTAGCGTCGAACCGGGTAGGCCGGGGAGCGGTTACCGCGGGAGAGGTGAGTCAACCTGGGATGGACGCCGGCGGAATGATATCAGGCGAGTCCGGCGGATTCGGCAAGTCTGGCGCGGGGTGGCGCAAGCGTCCCGGCCACGCGAGGCATTGAAGCAGGGACTTAGCCGCCCCCCTTGAGCAGGGCCGCCAGGTCGCCGAAAGGCTTGTGGGTTGCGACCTTGCCATTACCAGCCGCCCCGGCGCCACCCGCCCCGGCCCGACCCGCGGCGATGGCGGCCAGGTGCTCTTCGTACTTCTGGTGCTCGTTATCGTGGCAATAGAGGCACAGCAGTTCCCAATTGCTGCCATCCTGAGGGTTGTTGTCATGGTCCATGTCCTTATGATGAACCGTCAACTCACGCAGGTTCTGATGATCAAACTCCCGACCGCAGCGGCCGCAGACCCAGGGGTAGAGCTTGAGGGCCTGGTCCCGGTAACCCGCGGCGCGTTCCTCGCGGGCCTGGCGGGCCTGTGCCACCACCCGATCGAGCTTACCGAGATCGATGTGCTTGCCCGTTCGGGCGTGTCGGGGATTACTAGAATCGGTCATGGCACCCTCCGGCAGGAAAAAACTTGGCCGGGTAGCTTAGAACAATGGGCCTTCCTTGCCTATGACCTGAGATATGGGCAGGCCGATCTCAGTCCTCTGGTACCCGCACCGCCAGGACATCGCAGCGGGCACCATTGAGGACGCTGCGCGCCGTGGACCCCAGGAGGGCGGCGAGGCCATGACGGCCATGACTGCCGACCAGGATCAGGTCGACCCCCAATTCCTCAGCGATCCGCAGGATCGTGTGGCCGGTGTTACCGATCTCGACCCGGCGGTCCTCCTGCTCAACCCCTAGGCGCTCGCCTAGGGCGGTCATCTGGCGAGCGGCCACATCGAGCAGTTCCTGTTCCAAATCGAAGCCCTCCGGCAGCACCAGATCGCCGGAATAGGCCATGGGCAGATACTCCACCACATGCAATAGGCTCAGGCGTGCCGCGCATTGGTCACGCAACTGGGCGGCACGGGCGATGAGGGTCTCGGACTCCGGGGAAAAATCCACCGCCACCAGCATATGCGCGTATTTAGATAAGGACATGATGGACCTCTCGCTTTTTGCCATTTTCGACCTTTATTATAGCCCCTGCCCCGGGGGGCCGATGGCGGCCCCACCCACCCCTTGCCGTCGTATCGGGAGCGCTACCCATGACCACCTCCCCCAACCAGGAATCCTCGCCCTACGCCCTCGACCAGCCAACAGCCTATGCTCGCTGGCGGGAGACCAAACTGGCCACACACCCATCCCAGGTGGAAGAGCTGATCGTCGAGGTCAGTGACCCCCGGCGGTTCAGCCCCGCCGAACATCAGGCCATCCTCGACCGCTGTCGGCGCGCCAACATGGCGATCTATGTCAGCAAGTTGGGCGATAACCCCGATAAGGAGATCGTCCGTCAGTTAGGCGCCCAGTTCGGACTCCACCATCTGGACCACAACACCGGCGCGGACGAGGACGCGATCACCTCGATCAAGATCCAGAACGACGAGATCCATGCCGGCTACATCCCCTACACCAACCGCCCCATCGCCTGGCACACCGACGGTTACTACAACCCCCCCGACCGCCAGATTCATGGCATGGTGCTGCACTGCGTCCATCCCGCCGCGACGGGTGGGGATAATGACCTACTCGATCATGAGATGGCATATCTGCTCTTGCGCGACCGCAACCCCGATTACGTCCAGGCCCTCATGCACCCCGAGGCCATGACCATCCCCGCCAATCAAGTGGACGGAGTGGAGACACGGCCGGCGCAAGCGGGCCCCGTGTTTGCCGTCCGCCCGGATGGACGTCTGCACATGCGTTACACGGATCGCAAGCGCAACATCGTCTGGCGTGACGACCCCTTGACGCGGGAGGCCGTCAGCACCTTGAAGGAATTGCTCGACGGGGACCTGAGCCAGCGCTTTCAGGCGCGATTGAAAGCTGGTTGGGGTCTGATCTGCAACAACGTCCTGCACACCCGCTCAGGCTTCAACGAGGGTGATCCGCCGCGACTCCTCTACCGCGCCCGCTACTACGATCGGCTGGCCGGGACTTGAGCCACGCGCCGAGAGGGACTGACCAGATCATCGACCGTGCTAAAGGGATCATCCAGCCTTGAAAAGGCCATAAAATGTTCAGGAAATAGATTGATCCGAGCGGCCAGTCTCGCCCCCTCTCCCCAACCCCTCCCCAACCCGGAGTGGGGCTCACTGGCATGAGGTAGCACTCAACCCACTGATATATTGAAGTTTTTCATTTATTTTTGTGCTCAGGGTGCCGGAAGATATTGAACGTTTCCCTGGCAAGGTCCCCACCTCACCTTTCACGCCAAACACCCCCTGCACAGAACAAGTCGAACCGTTTCGGCGCTACCTGACCTGTTCCTCACTCACGGGTTCGCGTTCGATCTTGGCCCGGAACGCCATATCCTTCAGCAAGGTATCAAAATAACTGGAGCCCAGGACTTGGGCCAATTCACGGTTGACACCCTGCCGCGCCGTCTCATCCAGGCTCGCGGGATCGCCATCCACCACCTCGATCACCGCCACGACCACGGCATCCCCCCCGCTGGCGGCCTTGAACCCGTAGCTGGGGACCCCGGCGGCGGTCCGGGGCAGGGTGAAGGCCAGGTCGAGGATCTCGGCGGGCACCTCGGCCGTATCGCGCGCCACCAATCCCGTCTCGGTCACCGATTGGTTGCCGGCCAGGCTGGCCAACGACTCACCGGCCTGGAGGCGCTCGACCATGGCCTTGGCCGCCGCCTGTGCCGCGTCAGCCGCCTTGCGGTCACGGAGGGTCGTGATGATCTCCTCACGCACCTCGGCCAAGGGCTTGGGAGCGGCCTCTTCATGCTCGGTCACGCGCAAGACAATCGCCTGCAGGACTTCGGGTTCCGGCTCGATCAGATCGCTGTTGGTCCCCTCCCGCAGCACCTCGTCGCTGAAGGCCGCCGCGACCACCTTGGGGTTGGCGAGGAGGTCCGCGCCCCCTTCGCGACCGAGCCAGTCACTGGTCTGCAGCGGCAACCCCAGGGCCGTGGCGGCAGGCTCCAGGCTGTCAGGATGCTCGTAGACCAGATTGGCGAGCCGTTCGGCCATGTCATAAAAGGCCGACTCCGAACTGCCCTGGCTCACCTCGGTGGCGAGCTGATCACGAACCTCTTCAAAGGGTTTGAGACTCTCGGGCTGGACCTCCGTCACCTCGATGAGGTGATAGCCAAAGGGGCTACGCACCGGCTCGCTCACCTGGCCCACGTTCAGGGCGAAGGCCGCCGCCTCAAAGGACGGGTCCATGACCCCCTTGCCGAACAGGCCGAGATCACCACCCTGGGCCGCCGAACCCGGGTCCTGGGAGACCTCCTGGGCGACGCTGGCGAACGCCTCCCCTGCCATGAGTCGGGCACGAATGGCTTCGGCCCGGGCCTTGGCCTCGGCCTCGGCGGCGTCATCCGCGCCCGGCTCCAGGGTCACCAGGATATGGCGAGCCCGGCGCTGTTCAGGGGTACGGAAGGTCTCCAACTGCTCGGCATAGCGCTCACGCAAGGCTTCCTCAGCCACCGGCTGACCCGCATCCAGCTTGGCGGCCTCCAGTACCAGGAAGGTCAGCTTGACCCGTTCGGGGGTGCGATAGCGATCGGCATGGGACTCATACCAGGCCTGAATCTCCTCCTCGGGGAGAGGCGTCTCGTCGCGGAATTCAGCCTTGGGCAGACGGAGGTATGACAGCCGACGCTGTTGGCGGTCGAGGCGCACGGACTCGGCCAATTCCTGCTCTGTAACCAGTTCGCTGGCGGCCAGGGCACGTTGGATCTGTGTGCCGACGATGCGCTGTCGCAGGCTGTCCTCATATTGCAGGGGGCTGATGCCCTGCATTTGCAGCATGCGATCGTACGACTCCTTGTCGAACCGGCCATCGCGCTGGAAGGCGGGGTTGGCCAGGATGGCGCCCTGAAGTTCCAGACTCGAGGCCCGCAATCCAATGTCATGGGACGACTGTAACAGGAGCTGCTCCTGAATCATGCCCTCCAGGACCTGATCACGCAGGGCCGCCCCCTCGAAGAGTTCGGGGCGATAGGCCGCACCCAGACGCTCCCGCATGCGCATCCGGGTCTCCTCGACGCGCATGTCCAGGTCCCGGGTCTTGATCTCCGTGCCATTGACCGTGGCCACGATGGGTTCCGAGCCGACGCCCAGATAGGATTGGATGCCCCAGAGAGCAAAGGGAATGGTGATGAGGATGACGATCGCCCAAGCGATCGAACCCTGGGCGCGTTCTCTGATCTCTTGCAACATGGTGGCTAAGGTCGAGCTAAGCGTTGATGCAGAAGGGTGTCCAGAGCCGATAATTGCCTGGACTACAAATGAAAACGGGGTATCCCCTGGAGGATACCCCGTACCTGCTTAGTGGCGGAGTGGACGGGGCTCGAACCCGCGACCCCCGGCGTGACAGGCCGGTATTCTGACCAACTGAACTACCACTCCTGAAAACCTTGGTGGGTGCTGCAGGGTTCGAACCTGCGACCCTCGCCTTGTAAGGGCGATGCTCTCCCAACTGAGCTAAGCACCCCTTGATCGGGGCGCTCCCGACTGACCAAATTATTGTACCGCGTCCTTGAGGCCTTTGCCAGCCTTGAATGCGGGCGTTTTGCTCGCGGCGATGCTGATGCTCTGACCGGTCTGGGGGTTACGCCCCATCCGCGCGGCACGCTCTTTCACGGAGAAGGTGCCGAAGCCCAGGATAGCCACGCTCTCTCCCTTCTTCAGGCTGACGGCGATGGCATCGATGAGGCCATCCAGAGCACGCCCGGCGGCAGCCTTGGAAATGTCGCCGGCATCCGCCATGGCCTCGATCAGATCCGATTTGTTCATGATTCTCCCCCTCTAGATGGGTTCAGGGACGAAGCGAAGATTGGGGCTCGCCCCCCGTTGAATGTTGGCGTGACCAGAAAAAAACCTAGACGAAACTGTGGGCTTTCCGCCCAGTCCCTGCTTGTTGCACCTCCCCCATGGGGTGGCGACATTATAGGATTCCAAACTTCCGGGCAATCACTTTCAGTGCTGGTGAAATATTCCTCGCGCACTGAAGGCGAATGGGCGGATCAATGGCGCATGACGGCCCCGGGTCGTTCCACGGGCGTCTCACCAGGCTCCGTGACGGTGACCTCCGCCTCCGGCAGGACTTGCCTAGGTTCGGGGTGCTGGGTAAGGGCGATGTCCAGCACCTCGTCGATCCAGCGCACCGGACGGATGTCGAGATGCTGCTTGATGTTCTTGGGGATCTCGATCAGGTCACGCTCATTCTCGCGAGGGATGATGACCGTCTCGATACCCCCCCGGTGGGCGGCCAGCAGTTTCTCCTTGAGCCCACCGATGGGCAGGACCTCGCCGCGCAGGGTGATCTCGCCGGTCATGGCCACCGAGGAACGCACCGGCACCTGGGTAAGGGCCGAGACCAGGGCCGTGCACATGGCGATGCCGGCGCTGGGACCATCCTTGGGCGTGGCGCCCTCGGGGACGTGGACGTGGACGTCGGTCTTCTGGTGGAACTCGGGGTCGATGCCAAGGGACTCGGCGCGGCTGCGCACCACCGTCATGGCCGCCTGGATGGATTCCTGCATGACGTCGCCCAATTGCCCCGTATAGGTGAACTTGCCCTTGCCCGGCACCAGGGCCGACTCGATGCGCAGCAGTTCGCCGCCGACCTCGGTCCAGGCCAGGCCAGTGACCTGGCCCACCTGGTCCTTTTCCTCGGCGCGACCATAACGGAAGCGCGGTACCCCAAGGAATTTCTCCAGCATCTTGGGGTTGATGGTCACCTTGCCGGCCTTGGGTTTGAGCAGGATCTCCTTGACTACCTTACGGCAGATCTTGGAGATCTCCCGCTCCAGGTTGCGCACCCCGGCCTCCCGGGTATAGAAGCGGATGATGTCACGCAGGGCGGTGTCGCGGATGACGAGTTCGTCCGCCTCCAGGCCATTGTTCTTCATCTGCTTGGGGATGAGATAACGCTCGGCGATGTTGACCTTCTCGTCTTCCGTGTAGCCGGAGAGGCGGATAACCTCCATGCGGTCCAGCAGGGCCGGCGGGATATTGAGGGTATTGGCGGTGGCGACGAACATGACCTCGGAGAGGTCAAAGTCCACCTCCAGATAGTGGTCGACGAAGGTATGGTTCTGCTCCGGGTCCAGGACCTCCAGCAGGGCGGAGGCCGGGTCGCCACGGAAGTCCATGCTCATCTTGTCGATCTCGTCGAGCAGAAAGAAAGCGTTGCGCGAACCGACCTTGGACAGGTTGTGAATGATCTTGCCCGGCAGGGCGCCGATGTAGGTCCGGCGGTGGCCACGAATCTCCGCCTCGTCCCGCACCCCGCCCAAGGACATACGCACGAACTTGCGGTTGGTGGCGCGGGCGATGGACTGGCCGAGGGAGGTCTTGCCCACGCCGGGTGGGCCCACCAGGCAGAGGATGGGTCCCTTGAGCTTGCGCACCCGCTGCTGCACCGCCAGGTATTCGAGGATGCGCTCCTTGACCTTCTCCAGGCCATAATGATCCTTTTCCAGCACCTCCTCGGCGGCGGCGAGGTCGTTGCGGATACGGGTGCGCTTCTTCCAGGGGACATTGCACAGGGTGTCAATGTAGTTGCGCACCACCGTCGCCTCGGAAGACATGGGCGACATCAGCTTGAATTTTCTTAGCTCCCCCTGGGCCTTGTCCTTGACCTCCTTGGGCATGCCGGCATCCTCGATGCGCTTGGCCAGTTCATCGGCCTCGCTCGGTGGCGCCTCCTCCAAGTCCCCCAACTCCTTCTGGATGGCCTTCATCTGTTCGTTGAGGTAGTACTCGCGCTGATTCTTCTCCATCTGCTTCTTGACGCGGCCGCGGATGCGCTTCTCCGTCTGGAGGATGTCGTTCTCACCCTCCATCAGCCCCATCAGGTGCTCCAGGCGCGCCTGGACATCGGTGATCTCCAGGACCCGCTGCTTCTCGTCGAGGCGCAGGGCCATGTGAGCGGCCATGGTATCCGCCAGCCGCGCGGCGTCATCGATACCCGCCAGGGAGGTCAGCACCTCCGGCGGTACCTTTTTATTGAGCTTGACATACTGATCGAAGAGCCCGAGCGCCGAACGCATCAGGACATCTATCTCCCGCTCGTCCAAAGCCAGGCTCTCGGTCAGGGGCGACACCGTCGCGACGAAGACATCCACGGTCTGGGTGTAACGCTCGATGCGCGCCCGACGCATCCCCTCCACCAGGACCTTGACGGTACCGTCCGGCAGCTTCAGCAATTGCAGTACATTGGCCAGGGTTCCGACCTCATGCAGATCGGCGGCCCCCGGCTCATCGGTTTCAGCGCTCTTCTGCGCGATGAGCAGGATCTGCTTGTCGCTAGTCATGGCGCTGTCCAGGGCCCGGATGGACTTGTCCCGGCCAACGAAGAGCGGAATGACCATGTGTGGATAGACGACGACGTCCCTCAAGGGCAAGACCGGCACTTCCAGGGGATGATCCATGAGCGCATTCTTCGAGGTGTCTTTCAAGGCCATGGGCGAGGTGAGGCTCTCTGCTAGTGAAGGGGTGAAGGCCCCGGGCTGGAGGGTGAGGGGCAAGGCTTCGGTTCAGGACAGGACCGCGGAGGTAGGCGGCATGTCTGGCTTGATGATCGTGGAGAGGATATCAGGGTCGGCGGCGGAGGCTTCAAGCAATCGGCCTAGCCCTGGGGCCCATTTTCACCCGGCGTGGCCGGTTCAAATCCTCTGGCCGGGGTGTTTGTTGGTGCCAGGGGCTGGAGACCTGACGCCTCGACGCAGATGGGGGACCGTACCGGGCCGGCAGTGGTTCCCATCACCGCAGGGAAACACGCTTCAGGATGTTTCCTCAGGCGTAAGCATTCACACCCCTGACTGCCTAGGCTGACAAATATGGCACAACCTGCTGATCATCTCGCTCCCTTACCCTAGTGGGGGAGCGTTGAGGAGAGGGGGCCTGAACGGTTCCCCTCAGGCATGACGGCTGGAATCACTCGGAGGCGGCCTTGGGTAGGTCGACCCCATCGTAAATCACGTAGGGACGATTCTCGCCACGGATGACCGACTCGTCCACCACGACCTTGCTGACATTGGCCATCGACGGCAGGTCATACATGATGTCCAGCAGGGTTTGTTCCAGGACGGTGCGCAGACCCCGGGCCCCGGTCTTCCGTTCCATGGCCTTGCGGGCCACCGCGCGCAAGGCATCCGGCCGGATGTCCAGGTCGCAGCCTTCCATCTCAAAGAGACGACCATACTGCTTGACCAGCGCGTTCCTGGGCTCGGTCAGGATGCGCATCAGGGCATTTTCGTCCAGTTCCTCCAGGGTCGCCACCACCGGCAGGCGGCCGACGAACTCGGGGATCAGCCCGTAACGGATCAGGTCCTCGGGTTCCACCTCGCGAAAGACCTCCCCCAGGCGCTTACTGTCGTCCTTGCTCTGGACATCGGCGTTGAAGCCAATGCCACTCTTGCGGGAACGGTTCTGGATCACCTTTTCCAGGCCAGCAAAGGCCCCACCGACGATGAACAGGATATTGGAGGTATCGACCTGCAAATACTCCTGTTGGGGATGCTTGCGACCTCCCTGGGGCGGGACCGAAGCCACGGTGCCCTCGATGAGTTTCAGCAGGGCCTGCTGCACCCCTTCGCCGGAGACGTCCCGGGTGATGGAGGGGTTGTCGGATTTGCGGGAGATCTTGTCGATCTCGTCGATATAGACGATGCCGGTCTGCGCCTTCTCGACGTCATAGTCGCACTTGAGCAGCAGTTTCTGGATGATGTTCTCCACGTCCTCACCGACGTAACCCGCCTCGGTGAGGGTGGTGGCATCGGCGATGGTGAAGGGGACGTTGAGCAACCGCGCCAGGGTTTCGGCCAACAGGGTCTTCCCCGAGCCGGTGGGACCGATGAGCAGGATATTGCTCTTGGAGATCTCCACCTCCTCCTTTGCGCTGGCCAGTTCCATGCGCTTGTAATGATTGTAGACGGCGACGGAGAGGACCTTTTTCGCCTGCTCCTGGCCGATGACGTACTGGTCCAGGCTGAGGTTGATTTCCCGCGGCTTGGGGAGCTTGCTGGTGGTCTCGGTCGCAGTCTCCTCGACCTCCTCGCGGATGATGTCATTACAGAGTTCGACGCATTCGTCACAAATGAAGACCGAAGGACCGGCGATCAGCTTACGCACTTCCTGCTGGCTCTTGCCGCAGAAGGAGCAGTAAAGAAGCTTGCCGTCGTCACTCTTGCGTTGCGTCATCAGTAAGGGTTCTCCGCAGGTAGGATGCCGCGGTACTCATGCGAGTAGCGCGCTTCCCCGAAATAGGGACGAACGATAGCGAGGCAATAGCCCGGCCTTGGGGCGCGACTGCCTCCAACCACGCCCTGTGATCAGGATTTGACCGCCTTGGGCACCGCGCGCTGCTGCAGGACCTTATCGATCAGGCCATAGGCCACGGAGTCCTCTGGACCCATGAAGCGGTCACGCTCGGTATCCTCCGCCACCTTTTCCACCGGCTGGCCCGTATGGTGGGCAAGGATCTGGTTGAGCTGGTCGCGAATGTGCAGGATCTCCCGGGCATGGATATCGATATCCGTTGCCTGGCCCTGAAAGCCACCTAGGGGCTGGTGGATCATCATCCGGGAATGAGGCAACGCATAACGCTTGCCCGCCGCCCCACCCGCCAGCAGCAAGGCCCCCATGCTGGCCGCCTGGCCGATACACATGGTGCTCACATCCGGGCGGATGAAGCGCATGGTGTCGTAGATGGCCAGACCAGCGGTCACGGCCCCCCCAGGGGAATTGATATAGAGGTGGATGTCCTTGTCGGGATTCTCGGATTCCAGGAAGAGGAGCTGGGCCACGACCAGGTTGGCCATCTGGTCCTCGACGGGGCCGACGAGGAAGATGACCCGCTCCTTGAGCAGCCGGGAATAGATGTCGTAGGCGCGCTCGCCCCGGGCGGTCTGTTCGACAACCATGGGGATCAGCCCCAGGCCCTGGGGATTCCAGGCCGAGTGGGCGGCGGTGATCGGGTTATGCGTCATGAGATTCTTCAAGGACCGATGTGGGTAATGGATCAGGCGGCGGGACCCATCAGTTCCTGGAAACTCTGGGGCTGGTCTTCGACCTCGACCTGGGTCAGGACCCAGTCCACCACCTGCCCTTCCAGGGCCAGGGCCTCGACCGAGGCCAGATGGTCCTTATTGCTGTAATAAAAATCGACCACTTCCTGGGGATTTTCATAGGTCGACGCCATGTCCTCCACGGCCTCGCGAACCCGCGCCGGGTCCGCCTTGAGCTGGTTGGACTTGACTACCTGCGCCAGCACCAGACCCAGGGCGACACGCCGCCGGGCGTTGTCCGCAAAAAGGTGGTCGGGAAGCTCGATTTTGGGACTGCCCCGCAGATTCTGACGCATCTGCTCCTTCAGGGTCTGGATCTCCTGATTGATCAGCGCCTGGGGGATTTCGATCGGGTTGGCCTCCAGCAACAGATCCATGACCTGGGACTTGACCCGGGCATCGACGCGCTGTTTGAGTTCGCGGCTCATGTTGGCCCGAACATCCTGGCGGAAACGGTCCAGATCGCCATCCTCGACCCCGAAGGCCTTGGCGAAATCGGCATCGAGCGCGGGCAGCTTGGGTTCCGCCACGGCATGCACGGTCACCGCGAAGGACGCCGCCCTACCCTTGAGGTGTTCGGCGTGGTAGTTGTCGGGGAAGCTGAGCTCCAGAACCCGCTCCTCACCGGCGGCGGCGCCGACCAGACCGGCCTCAAAGCCCGGAATCATCTGGCCGCTCCCCAGGATCAATTGCAGATTGTTGCCGGTGCCCCCGGGAAAGGGTTCTGCTTCTCCGGCCAAGGTGCCCGTGAAGCTGATCTTGAGCCGGTCACCCTCCCGGGCGGGGCGCTCGACCTCGTCGTAGGTCTTGCGCTGCTCCTGGAGGCGCTGGATCAGGGCCTCCAGATCAGCATCCTGAAGTTCCACCACGGGACGCTTCACCTGCTTGCCGGTCATGGAACCTAGCTCAAACGCCGGCAGGACTTCGAAGGTAGCGGTATAAGCGTAACGCCTCGCCTTGGGATCCATGTCCAGATCGAAGGTCGGCGGAGCCACGGGATTGAGGCCTTCCTGGACCAGGACCTCACCGAAGGTGGATTGCACCAACTCCCCGACCACCTCGCTGCGAATCTGTTCGCCATAACGCTGACGCAACATCCTCACCGGGACCTTGCCCGGGCGGAATCCGGGCAGGCGTGCAGAACGGGAGAAATCGCGCAGACGGTTCTCCACCGCGCTCTCGATCCGCTCCGGCTCCAGGGCAACCGTCAGGCGCCGTTCGAGCCCGGCTCCATTCTCCACTGATACTTGCATCTTCGTCAGGTCTCTCAAGGGTGGCGCCCCAGGAACCCATCTGGATTAGATCCCGGATCGGCGGTCAGGGGCAATTCATCAAAATTCGTCAGGGGCGAAACCGCCTGGCGAATGCGGTTACCAAGCGCGCAAGTATAGCCAGCCAGTCAGATGGGTGCCAGCCAAGCGGTACCGCATTTACCCGTACAACAAAAAACCCGCCGTAGCGGGTTTCGAATCAAGCTGGCATATAGAGCGGGTCAACTTGTTCGTTTGACGGAACTCGTTAAGGACCTGGAAAGCTCTTTAACGTGTAGAGTGGACAGCACAGGCAGGCTAGTGCGCCACTAGGCACTCTAACTGCCTAACCTGAATCAGGATAATTGGTGCCCAGGGACAGAATTGAACTGCCGACACGAGGATTTTCAGTCCTCTGCTCTACCAACTGAGCTACCTGGGCGTCGTGACAGGCCGCGTATTACACCCGAGTCAGGGTGGCGCGTCAAGCAGCGGGTGGGCGGTAATCCGGCGGCGGGGCGCTGCCGTCGCCAAAGAAAAACTTTTCCAACTGTTCCTCCAGGAACTTACGCGCCTTGGGGTCCATGGGACTGAGACGATTCTCGTTGATGAGCATCGTCTGGTGACGCAGCCAATCCTGCCAGGCCTGGCGGGACACCTGATCGAAGATGCGCTTGCCAAGATCACCGGGATAGGGAGGGCGGTCCAGGCCCTCGGCTTCGCGTCCCAGTTTGATACAAGTCACCATGCGGGTCATAGGGTCAATCTCTCTATGCAAGGGGCAACGTCATGGGGCATCCTGGCGCGGTTGGTGGGCGCCGGTCTCCAGGATACCCAGGTCACGTAGCAAACGCGTCACGGGGGCGGGGAAACCCAGGCCAGATAGTTCATCGGGGCGCCACCATACGTGGCGATCGTCTTCGGCTACGTTTTCGGGATGAACCAACAGGAGCAGCCGCACCGGGCGCATCTCCAACTCAAAGTGGCTGAAGGTATGACGGCGGGGGGGCAGATTTTCAACCAGGGTCGCGTCGGTGCCCAGATGGGCGCGACACCAGTCAGCCGGATGCTGATCCTCCGCGCACTCGGGCAGGCTCCACAGACCGCCCCAAATGCCGGAGGGCGGGCGTCGTTCCACCAGCCATTCCCCGCGTGGGTTGCGCAGAAGGAGACACTGGATGGCGCGGCGCGGTAGGGCCCGGGGTGATCGAGGGCGGGGATAGGCCATGACCTGGCCCTGGGCCAGGGCCAGACAATCCGCCGCCAGGGGACAGCGATCGCACCCCGGCCGGTTGCGGGTACAGAGGGTGGCCCCCAGGTCCATCATGGCCTGGTTGTAGGCACCGGCGCGCTCCGACGGGGTCAGGGCCTCGGCCAGAGCCCACAGCCGGGCCAGGACGGCCGCCTGGCCGGGCCAGCCGTCGATCAGTCGGTGGCGGCTCAGCACCCGCTTGACGTTACCATCCAGGATGGGGTGACGCTGCCCGCCAGCCAGGGACAAGATGGCCCCGGCGGTGGAGCGGCCAACCCCCGGCAGTGCCTGGACTTCCGCCAGGGTCAGGGGAAAACGCCCGCCATGGCGGTCCTCCAGCAACCGGGCGGCCCGGTGCAGGTTGCGCGCCCGGGCGTAGTAGCCCAGTCCCGCCCAGAGGGCCATGACCTCGTCCACCTCGGCCCGGGCCAGAGCGCCGATGGTGGGGTAGCGGCTCATGAAGCGCTCGAAGTAGGGGATGACCGTGGTGACCTGGGTCTGCTGCAACATGATCTCCGAGACCCAGACCCGATAGGGGCTGGGGTCCCGCTGCCAGGGCAGGTCCCGCCGGCCATGGTGGTCGAACCAGGCGAGGACCCGCCGGGCAAAATCGGCGCCATCTCCAGCCATCAACGACCCAGGAGTGACTTCAGGCCTTGCTCCAGACCCCGGATGCCGGTGCGCTGCTCCAGTTGCTGCAGGGCGTTGCCCTCGGACCCGCCCAATTCCCGCTGCAGCCGCCGCCGCGCCAGTTCCTCGATCACCGGCCCGGGGTCTAACCGATATTCCGGGAACTGGAAGCTGCCCAGGATGCGCACCGGGATGGCAATCCCCTTGATCTGCTCCAGGGTACTACCGGCCGGTGCCTGGTCCACCCGCGCCACGAGGGTCAGGTCCAGTTCCTCCCGTGGCAAGTTGATCTGACCCGTGCCATTGGCCTGAAAATGGCCCGTTGCCACCCGCAGGTCCTGGGTCTCCACAATCCCCCGCTCAATGTGGGCCGTGGCCTGGAGCTGGGTGAAGCGCGTCCGGCCGCCCCCGGTGGGCTTGGCGGGCTTGGCCTGACCACGAAGCTGTGCCTCGACGGTCTGAACGAGGCCCTCCAGGTCAAAACCCTGGAGCTCGCCCTCGGGCATCCGCAAGGCCGCCCGGCCCGCCAGACTGGCCACCAACTCCGGCTGGGTCAGGCCCTGGGCCTCCAGGTCCGCCTCCAGATCGGCGCGGCCGCTCAGGCGGGCCTCACGCCGTAGCAGGTCCCCCAGCAGATCCGCGACGCTCACCCCCTGGGCCCGCTGTTGCAGGGAATAGGCGGGGACCCCCCGCCGGATATCCAGATCAACCTGCCCGCTCAGGCTCCCGGCATAGAAGCGGGCTACCCGCTCCCGGAGCTGAAACTGGCCGTCCTGACCGCTGAGGTGGCCGTCGAACTCGCCAAACTTCAGGCCCCGCCAGGTCAGGAGGCCAACCCGTACCTGGCCATCCAGGGCAACCGCATCCCAAGCCCGGGCTCGCGGTTCCTTGACCGGCGGTGGAGGCGTGCTTGATGTTTGGGCGACCGCCTCGGCGATCAGCAACCGCACCAGGAAGGGCATTTCGGGGGCCTTCGCCGCCTCACGGGCGATGCCAGGCTCGGACTCGGGGTCCAGGGCATTGTCCACACCAGGTTCCAGGCCAGGTTCCAGACTGGCGACGGTAGCAGGCGACAGATAGTCATCCAGGACGAGCTGATCCGCCTTGAGATCGAAAGTATGAAGTTCGGGCACCCCTGGGACCCAGGACCAACTGCCCGTCACCCGGTTCTGGTCCAGGCCCAGGTCCAGCCCGTTCAGGTCCAGGCGTCCCTCGGCCCACCGCCAGTCGCTGGCCAGGGTCAAGCGGGAGAGGGCCGCCGGGTCCGCCATGGGCGGGAGCGACAGCCCCAGCTCCCGCAACCAGGCTCGGGCATCGAGAGGCTCCAGGTCGAGATGGCCCCGCCAGTCGGGCTGCTCGTCCAGACTGCTGGCCGTGGCCAAGCCCCGCGCCCGCAGGGCACCGCTCTCCAGAACCAGATCCCGCACCGCCAGGGTCCGAGCCTGGGCGTCATAGTCCAGTTCTCCCTGGCCGATGAGCCTGAGGGGCTTGCCAGACAGGGTCCCACCGCTGGCCTCCATCGTCAGATCGAGCCCGGTGAAACGATAGGCCGCCGCCGGGAGATCGGCCATCAGGCTGCCACGCAGTTCGGCCTGGGCCTGGTAGCGCTCACCGAGGACCAGATCATCCAGGCGCAAGACAAAGGGACTGAGCACCAGGTGCTGGTCGGCGGCGGGCATGCGGGTGTGGGCCTCCAGGGTCAGGCGGGCGGGCCGCTCCCGCCCCAGCTCGGCTATTTGGCCGGTCAGGTTTAGGTCCAGCGGGCCATCCGGGTCAAGTTGCGGGATCCTCACCCCCAGATCCTCCACCAGCAACTGGGTCCCGTTTTCCTGGTCGTCCCACAGGAGACGCATCCCGGTCAGGACCAGGCCACCGCCCGTCGCCTCCGGTAACGGGCCAACTAACGGTTCCTCGTCTTCCCAGGCGGCACGCAAGGACGCCGGCAGGGGTTGGACCGCCACCGGCCGTTCCAGGACCGGTCCCCGCCACTCCTCCCAGTTGGTCCGGCCATCCGGGGCGCGGATCAGATGGAGGCTCCACCCCGTGCCCAGGAGCGCCCCCAATTCCAGGCGTCCCCGCAGGAGAGCCTGGAGATCGAGTCGCGCCTGGGCCTTCTGGACGCGCAGAAAGGGCTGCTCGCCAAAGCCCGCCGGCTGGTCGAGACGCGCCTGATGGATCTCCAGCCCAACCCAGGGGAACAAGGACAACCGAAGTTCGCCCTCCAGCGTCAGACGCCGACCCGCATGCTCCTCGACCCAGGCGCTGATCTGGTCCTTGTAGTCATTGGGGTTCAGGAACAAGTGTAAGGCCAGCACCGCGGCGACCAGGATGGCCAGCAGCACCAGCAGAAATTTGAGAAAGGCTTTCATGGCCTTGACCGCTCCAAGGCAATCGGTGGGTAAACGAGATGGGGAAAGGACAGAGGGGAGCGGGAGGGAGTGGAGCGGGTGATGGGAATCGAACCCACGCTGGAAGCTTGGGAAGCTTCAGTTCTACCATTGAACTACACCCGCCAACTGAAGCGGGAGTATAAGAAGCCCCGCCCCGCCTTGGCAAGGGCTGTATCGCCGCTGCATAGCCTGGCTGCTTCGTCCGGCGGACGTTCCACCCACGTTCCGGCTTGCGCGGACTTCAACCCTAATTCGGCGGCTGCGGCGTCTTGAAACGCCATAACCCACTGTATCGAAAGACCTGCGGGCAACGGCGGAGCAGTTGGGAGCCTACCCCGGGGTGAGAATCGGTGTCACGCCATCGGCAACTCAGCCAACGAGTTGCGCACGCTAGACCAATTGAACCGCCGAATGCGGGTTCAAGCGTCGGCGGCGCGCAGCTGCTCCACCAGCCCAGCCAGGCTGCGCATGACCTCGGCGCGCTTGACCTTGAGGGTCGGCGTGAGCAGACCGTTCTCCACCGTCCAAGGCTCCAGCGTCAGGGCCAGACGGCGGATCTTGGCATGACCGGGGAAGGTCGCCAGGACCCCGCGGACCTGTTTCAGCAAATCCCGCAGCAGGCGCGGATCGCGCAGGCTGGCGGGGTCCGCGGGGTTCAGGCCGTAATCCCGAGCCAGGGCCGGCCAGCGTTCCGCGTTCAGGACCAACAGGGCTCCCAGGGCGGGCCAGCCCTCACCCACCACCAGGGCCTGCTCGAACAGGGGGTCGAGACACAGGGCCTGTTCCAGGTCCACCGGCGGCACCTTCTCGCCATTGGAAAGTACCAGAATATCCTTGATGCGCCCGGTGATGGTGATGCGTCGGCCATCGAGTCGCGCCTGATCGCCGGTGTGCAGCCAGCCCTGGGCGTCCAAAATCGCCTCGGTAGCCTCCGGCTGGCGCCAGTAGCCCTGCATGACGATGGGGCCCCGCACCAGCAGTTCGTCCCGCTCCCCCAGGGACACCTCGACCCCCGGCAGGGCCTGGCCAACGCTGGCGGGATCGTTGGCCGCCAAGCTGTTGACGCTGACCACGGGACTGGTCTCCGTCAGACCGTAGCCCTGCAGCAAGGGCAGGCCTAGTCCGAGAAAAAGCCTCGCCACCTCCCCGGACAGGGGCGCGCCACCACTGACGGCAATGCGCAGCCGGCCACCGAGGCGGGCCCGCACGGGCCCGGCAACCAGGCGCCGCAGCCCGGGAGCGAGCAAGAGCAGTGGGTGCCAGGACGCCCGGCCCTGCTGGTGCTCAAACTGGCGCCAGCCGGCGGTGATCGCCAACCGGAAGAGCAGACGCACCGGGGCGGGACGGCCCTTGACCTGGTCCTGGAGACGGGCATAGACCCGCTCGAAGACCCGGGGCACGGCGATCAGCACCGTCGGCCGCACCACCTGCAAGTCCTCTCCCAGTTGGTTGATGGAGCGAGCGAAGGCCACCGCCGCCCCGGCCATCATCGGCAGGTAATAGCCCGCAGTACGCTCCAGGGTGTGGGAGAAGGGCAGAAAGGAGAGAAAGACGTCCTCCTGGTAGCAGTCCACCACCCGCAGGGCGGCGGCCACGTCGCTGAGGACGTTGCGGTGGCTTAACATCACCCCCTTGGGGCGACCCGTGGTCCCCGAGGTGTAGACAATGGTCGCCAGGTCCTCCGGTTTCGCCGGCCCCGGCCCGGCCCAGAGCGCGGTTCCCTCCACGGACGGGGAGATGGATGCGGAGGCGGAGTTCGTGGCGGTTGCGGGGGTGGTATCGACGGCGGCCCCCAGCCAGTCTTCCACCGACACCGCCGGCTCCCGCACCGGGGAACGGGCCTCCAGGATCAGGACCCGGCGCAACGCGAATGGGGACCCGGAACCGGAACCGGGCCCGGCCTCCAGGGCCAGCGCCAGGCGTTGCCAGCGTCCCGCATCCTGGACGAGGAGGACCTTGGCCCCCGCATCCTCCAGGATGAAGGCCAGGTTGTCGGGCCGGTCATCCGTGTAGAGGGGGACGACGACCAGCCCCAGGGACAGGGCCGCCTGCTCGTAGAAAATCCATTCGGGACAGTTGCGCAACAGCACCGCCACCCGATCCCCGGGCTCGAGGCCAGGTTCCGCGGTCATGGCGGCCCGCCAGCGGGCGACCTGGACGCCAATCTCCCCCCAGGTCAGGGACCACCAGACTCCGTCATGGCGATCGTAGGCCTGATAAGCCAGGCGCCCGGGCGAACGTCCCACCCGGGCCTGGAAGAGGCCATCCAGGGTGTGGGCCTCCTCGAGTGAAATCAGGTCCTTGGTCCAATGGGTCATGGGCGCCCTCGCGGTAATGGGTGATCAGTTTGCCAAAGGTAGGGACCCGACCAAAACCGCCCCGCACGGGGTAACGCTCGGTCTTCCCAGGAAACTGGCGTTCAGGATAGCAGGGGATCGGGACCCATCCGCGGCCCGCCGGGGCTGAGCCATGACCACGACAGTTTCCGCTCATAGTGTAGAATCGGTTCCCGGTCTGTCGCGAGAGGGGTCCCATGCAGATTCAGGTCAATGGTAACGTTACCGAGTTCTCCGCGGGTGAAACCCTGCATGAGCTTATCGCAAGGCTGGGTCTCGTCGGGCAACGCCTAGCGGTGGAGGTGAACGAGGAACTGGTCCCGCGCAGCCGTTTCGCGACCCACGCCCTGTCACCGGCCGACAAGGTTGAGATCATTCAGGCCGTCGGCGGTGGTTAGCCGCGGGGTAACCGTATAGTCCCCTCTCCCCACCCCTCCCCCACCAGGGAGGAGGAACATCAGCTTCCGAGGCGCAACCCTAACTCACGGAGCGGATTGCTTGGAACCTAAATCCTTCGTCGACTCCGCCGTCATCCTCCTGGTGGCCACCGCCTTCGCCGTGGCCATCTTCCGCCGTTTCGGCCTCGGCTCGGTCCTCGGCCTGCTGGTGGCCGGCATCCTGGTCGGTCCCTACACGCCCGGCTTCACCGTCACCAGCCATGTGGAGGATGTGCGCCACTTCACCGAACTCGGCGTGGTGCTGCTGCTCTTCATCATCGGCCTGGAGATGCATCCCCACCGCCTCTGGTCCCTGCGCCGCTCCATGTTCGGCCTGGGTTCCCTGCAGATCCTGGTGTCCGGCGGCTTCATTGCCCTGTTCATGCACCTGTCGGAACCCAATTGGGGGATCGACATCCTCGCCGGCCTGACCCTGGCCTTGTCCTCCACCGCCTTCGTCATGCAGATCCTGCAGGAACGGGGGGAAATCGCCAGCCCCCACGGCCAGACCACCTTCGCCATCCTGCTGATGCAGGACCTGGCCGTGGTCCCCCTGCTCGCCCTGATCCCCATCCTCGGGGACGTGGGTACCCTGTCGGGCGACATGCCCCTCCCGCAGCAGGTGCTGATCGTCATCGTCGCCGTCGCCCTGGTGGTGGCCACCGGCTACTACGTCATTCCCCGCGTCCTCGATCTGTTGGCGCGCCAGAACAATCGCGAGGCCTTCTTTCTGGTCGCCATGGCCTCCGTCTTCACCGCCGCCTGGGCCATGGAGGAGGCGGGCATGTCGATGGCCCTGGGGGCCTTCCTGATGGGCGTCGCCCTGTCGGGGTCCCGCTACAACCTGCAGATTCAGGCCGCCATCGAGCCCCACAAGGGCCTGCTGATGAGCCTGTTCTTCGTCGCCGTGGGCATGTCGGTGGACGTTGGCACCTTGGCGGCGGCGCCCCTGTTCTTCCTCGGCCAGGTGATCGCCATCGTCGCCATCAAGATCATCGTCCTCTTCGGGCTCTGCCTGGCCTTCGGCGAAAGCCGTCAGACAGCAACCCGCGTCGCCTTCATTCTCTCCCAGGGCGGTGAATTCGGCTTCGTCCTCTTTGGCGCCGCCAAGGCCATGGGCATCCTCAACGACCAGACCTTCATCCTCTCCGTGGGCATCATCTCCTTCAGCATGCTCATCACCCCCCTCCTGGTGAAGATTGGCGACGCCCTGGCGGCGCGCGTCCCCGTACCCGCGGACACGGGGGACGAGGCCTACCGCTTCTCCCTCGCGGGGGCCGAGAGCGACGCCCGCGCCCTGGTGGCCGGTTACGGCCGGGTGGGCCATACCGTCGGCACCATCCTCTCCAGCAGTGGCGTCCCCTACCTGGCCTTTGACATGGATCCCGCCCGGGTGGACGAATTTCGCCTGCTGGGCCACCCCGTCTACTACGGCGACGTCACCGACGTGGAGCTGCTGATGGCGGCCCGGATCGACAAGGTGGACCTGGTGGTCATGACCCTGGACAACCGCAAGGCCGCCCTGCGCGCCACCCGCCTGATCCGCGACCTGGCCCCCCACGCCACCATCGTCGCCCGGGCGCGGGACCTTAACGCTAGCCATGCACTCCTTCAGGCCGGCGCCAACAAGGCCTTCCCCGAGGCGGTGGAGGCCAGCCTGCGCCTGGCGGCCGAGGCCCTGGAGAGCCTGGGCGTCGCCAGCGAGGACACCAGCATGCTCGTGCGCGGGGTGCGCAGCACCAACTACGCCTTGGTGCGCGAGAACGGTGACAAAGCCACCTGACACCGTCCGGCCGCTGGAAGGTCCGGGTGCTCCATGAGACTCGGTTCCGGGACGCCTTTGGTGATAGTCCTTGAATTGGTCACCGATGCGAGCCAGTCCCGCCGGGTAATCGTCGATATCCCCGCTGGCCCAACCCTCCGCTAGCACCCGCGCCACGGCTGAACTTCAACCTTCATAGTCACGATTAGCAGTCACCATGTCCACGCCTCCCCTTACCCCGGATACCTTCACCGTGGCCGGTCGCACCTTCAGCTCCCGCTTGCTGGTGGGCACCGGCAAATACAAAGACCATGCGCAGACCCAGGCCGCCATCGCGACCAGCGGCGCCGAGATCGTCACCATCGCCGTGCGCCGCACCAACATCGGCCAGAGCCAGGACGAACCCAACATCCTCGAGGTCCTGCCCCCGGACCGCTACACCATCCTCCCCAACACCGCCGGTTGCTACGATGCCAAGACCGCCGTGCGCACCTGCCGCCTGGCCCGGGAACTCCTCGACGGCCACAACCTGTGCAAGCTGGAGGTCTTGGGGGACCAGCAGACCCTCTTCCCCGACGTCGTCGCCACCCTCCAGGCCGCGGAGGAACTGGTCAAGGACGGCTTCGACGTCATGGTCTACACCAATGACGACCCCATCATGGCCAAGCGCCTGGAGGAGGTCGGCTGCTGCGCCGTCATGCCCCTCGCCGCCCCCATTGGCTCCGGCCTAGGCATACGCAACAAGCTCAACATCCTCACCATCGTCGAGAATGCCAAGGTGCCGATCCTGGTGGACGCCGGCGTCGGCACCGCCTCCGACGCCGCCGTCGCCATGGAACTGGGCTGCGACGGCGTCCTTATGAACACCGCCATCGCCGCCGCCCGCGACCCGGTGCTCATGGCCAGCGCCATGCGCAAGGCCATCCAGGCCGGTCGCGAGGCCTTCCTCGCCGGGCGCATGCCCGCCAAGCGCTTCGCCTCCGCCTCCTCGCCGGTCGAAGGGCTGTTCTTTTGATGAGGCTTGGCAGCTTTGAACATGCTTGGAACCCCGGGTCTCGGTAACCCAGACCAAGCCACACCCGGCGAACCGCCCCGGCGGCCCATCCGCAGCTTCGTCCTGCGCCAGGGACGCCTCACCCCGGCCCAGGCCCGTGCCTTCGCCGAGCTGTGGCCCCGCTATGGCATCAACCGCAACCCCGGTGAGTGCCTGGACCTGGCGGCGCTGTTTGGCAATGACCAGCCCGTCTGGCTGGAGATCGGCTTCGGCAACGGCGAGACCCTGGCGACCCTGGCGGAACGCCACCCGGAGCGTAACTTCCTCGGCGTCGAGGTCCACGCCCCCGGCGTCGGCCACTTGCTCCTGGCCTGTGAACGGCTTGGCCTCACCAATATCCGCCTGCTGCGCCAGGACGCCGTGGAACTGCTGGCCAGCGGCCTGCCTCCCGCCAGCCTGACCGGCGTCTACCTCTTCTTCCCCGACCCCTGGCCCAAGCAGCGCCACCACAAGCGCCGCATCCTCAACCCTGACTTTCTGAGCAAGCTGGCCCGGGTCCTGCGCCCTGGCGGCACCTTCCACGCCGCCACCGACTGGGAACCCTACGCCCGGCAGATGCTGGAGGTCCTGACCGCCGCCGCGGACCACTTCCATAACACCGCTGGCCCCGGCCAGTTCGTCCCCCGCCCCGCCGGGCGCCCCCTCACCAAGTTTGAAAAGCGCGGCCAAGGCCTGGGGCACGGGGTCTGGGATCTCATCTTCACCCGGCGGGCGGATTGACCATGCCCGAGCTGCGACTCCAGGGCCTCAGGACCCGCAACCTGGCCCCCATCGACCTCCAGATCGCCCCCGGGGACCTGGTCTTCCTCTCCGGCCCCTCCGGTTCCGGCAAGAGCCTACTGCTGCGCGCCCTGGCCGACCTGGACGAGCATCAGGGCGAGGTCTGGCTGGACGCCACCCCCTGCGCCGCCCTTCCCACCCCGGAATGGCGCCGCCGCGTGGGCCTGCTCCCGGCGGAGGCCTTCTGGTGGCATGACCGGGTAGGCGACCATTTCCCCACCCGCCACGATCCAAACCTCCTCGACCGCCTGGGCTTCGGCCCCGAGGTCCTGGACTGGCAGGTCGGCCGCCTCTCCACTGGCGAGCGCCAGCGTCTCGCCCTCGCCCGCCTCCTCGCCCTTCAGCCCCAGGCCCTACTCCTCGACGAGGCTACAGCCAACCTCGACCCCCCCAACCGCGACCGGGTCGAGGCCCTGATCCAGGATTACCGCCGGGAGCAGTCCGCCCCGATCCTCTGGGTCAGTCACGACCCGGACCAGCGCCAGCGCCTGGCCGCACCGACGCCCGGCTTGACCGGCGCCCGCCGGCTGATCATCCGCGGCGACCGCCTGGAGGAGGAGTCCACCCCATGACACTGATCCTCCTCAGCCCCCTGGACCTTGCCCTTGCCGCCAGCCTGGTCCTGCTCCTTGCCCTCCTCTCCTGGCGCCTGCACCTGGGCGTGGAGCAGCGCGTCCTGATCGCCGCCCTGCGCAGCGTCATCCAGCTCAGCCTCATCGGCCTGGTGCTGAACTTTCTTTTCGCCCAGACCAACTTCACCTTCATCGGCCTCTGGACCCTGGTCATGCTGGGCGTCGCCGGTTGGGAGGTCATGGCCCGCCAGAAACACCGTTACCGCGGCGCCTGGGGCTTTGGCATCGGCACCCTGTCCATGTTTCTGTCCTCCTTCAGCGTCATCCTCCTCGCCCTGACCCTGATCATTGGCGTGGAGCCCTGGTGGCAGCCCCAGTACCTCATCCCCCTGCTCGGCATGCTCCTGGGCAACACCATGAGCGGCATCGCCATCGCCCTTGACAACCTCAGCCGCCAGGCCTGGGAGGGTCGCGGCCGCATCGAGGCCCGACTGCTGCTGGGTCAGAGTTGGGAGTGCGCCATCCGCGACATCCGCCGCGACTCCATGCGCGCCGGGCTCATCCCCATCGTCAACTCCATGGCCGCCGCCGGCCTGGTGAGCCTGCCGGGGATGATGACCGGCCAGATCCTCTCTGGCAGCCCGCCCATGGAGGCCGCCAAGTATCAGATGATGATCCTCTTCCTCATCACCGCCGGCACTGGGCTCGGCAGCGCCGCCGCCGTTTGGGTGGGCTCGCGGCGCCTCTTCGATCACCGTCAGCGCCTGCGCCTCGATCGGCTGACAGGGCCTGGTCGTTAACCCCTGGCGCTGGGTTAGCCCTAAGCGCGATCAAAATACCCGTCACCTCGTCCATGCCCGGCCAGGCTACCCAGGTACGCCCCGGGCATGTTCAACATCCGGGTTAAGCGCGCGACCCGGGGGGCTAATCGGGTCGGGATGGCCCTAAGCACCTGAACCCGTTGGAATCCAACCACGAGCCACGCAATCCCGGAAACACCAGGCCGGCGTGGTTTCGGTCTTGTAAGTCCAGAAAAACCACCCGAGGTATTTCTCATACGTCAGCATCTGCGCGGCGGCATAACCGCGATAGGCCAATGAAAGCTGGTAATCATCCATTTTCTCCAGGGCATGATTAAAGGGACCCTCCGCCCAGAGGGACACCTCCTTCAAAACCAAACCCAGACTCCATTCCCCACAATAAACCGGCAGCTTTAATTCCTTACTGATACAATCGGCTTCGTTTTTCAGTTCGACCACGCTTTTTGCCAAGTGTCCGTAAATATCGAGATCTATATCCTCGCGTGCAAAACATTGATAGCGATGAATGTCGAAAATGACATTCTGGAATTCAGGCGGCTGCATGAAGCCCAGATAACATCCGTGCGCGCGGAAGCCATCATGAAACACCACGGCCACTTTGTCTGGCGGGCAATATTCGCGTATACGCCGATAGGCGGCAAGGTAATAATTTTTCAGTAATTCCGTATCTATATCCCAACGCGGTTCGTTTAACACCTCGATGCCGTGCAGGGCCGGGGCATGACGATAGCGCTCGGCCAACCATTCTAGTACGTTTAAGGCGTGGTCGATGTATTCCTGACGGGTGTGCCACTCGCACACATCCATGATGCCGCCATTGTCAAAGCCATTTTGACATCCCGGTGCCGCGTGCAAATCGAGGATGACGGCTAATTCAAATTCCTGCGCCCATTGCATCACCCGGTCCACGATCGCCAACCCACCTTCGACATAGGGATAACGGCTATCACCATAAGCTGGATGATAGGGATAATTCTTCCCAAACAGCCAATGTCCAACGGGTAATCGCACGGCATTCAGGCCGACGCTGGCAAGCCACTTAAAGTCTTCCTTGGCAACGAATGTATTCCAATGCCGCCGCAGGCGTTTGGTCGCCTCTTCAAGGCCCAATTCCACGCAAAAAGAGGTCTCGTCCCTCGCCGCAAGCCCTTCGAATATACTTGGAGTGATCCATTTTTCCAGAACCAGCCAGCCACCCAAATTAACCCCGCGAAGTTTTTTTGGATGAGACATATTATTCCCCCGGGAAATATAACGTACTATCGTGGAACATGGGCGCGGTTTCCAGGTGCGTGATGCTTAACAAGGTTGCATCGGGCAAGTAGTGATTAATTAAACGTAACATTTTTTCTTCACTGTCGGCATCCAAGGAATCAAAGGCTTCCTGCAGGAATATCCAACGTGGTTTGTTGAGCAACAAACGCACCATGCCCAGGCGTTGCTGTTCATTTCGCGATAAACTGCGCGCCCAGACATCCACGCTGTCCAGTTGTTCAATCAGATGCTCCAACCCGACGATCTTGAGCGTTAGGATTATTTCCTCGGGAGAAAAACAAGATTCTGACTTGGGATAACAAATAGCTTCACGCAGGGTAAAGTTCGCGGGGAGATGAGGACGCGGCGGCATGAAGAATAATTTATCATTAACCGGTAATTCTATTTTTCCCGTTCCCCAAGGGCGAAGTTGCGCAATGGCACGGAATAACTTGGCCCCCGTGAAGGTGTTGCCCGTGATCAGCACGTGGTCACCTTGCTGAATTTCCATGTTAATGCCACTTGCCAGCACGGGACCATTTAGTTTAGCAATGGTCAAATCACGTAACGCCAAAACAGGTTTTTTGCCTTGCTCAACCACTATCCAATGATTTTCCGGCCTGGCGATCTCCTCATCCACCGTGTCCAGGGCTTTAATCAGTCCCAATACCCGTTCCACGGAGGCCCGCCACAAGGCAATACTGGCCAGATTGTTCACGGGCCAGGATAAAGCCGAGGCCATTTCCTGAAAGGCCTGGGCGGACTGCATCAGGGCACCCAGGGTGATCGCGCCTGAAATATAACGCGGCGATGAAAGTAGGACGGGAAAGGCCATCGACAATAAACCGTAACCCGTGCTGAACGCCAGGATATATTGCCACGCCGCCGTTTGCTGCGCCCATACTTCCTGAATTTGAGTAAATAATTTTTTAAAACGCCTTTTTTCGAAGCTTTCCGCCTCGATCAAGGCAATGGCTTGACTGTTTTCCCGGGCATCAATCAAGCCGGAACGATAATTGGCTTCCGCTGTTTGATTGACATTGGTGGCTCTGGTTAGAGGGATACCCACCAACCACCCTAGCCACGAGGCCAAGCCCGCGTAGATAATGGCTATCCACACCAAATGACCGGGAAGATCAAATGAGACACCAATATCAAGGGTGATGACACCCGACAAGGACCAAAGAATCTGCGTAAAACTTATCAATGACAAACAGGAATAAAACAGGGAGTGTCCCAACGAAATTGCCGATTCCGTGGCGATTCGGCAATCTTCTGCAATTCGTTCATCCGGATTGTCATGCTCACCCGGCATATGTGAAACCAGATAATGACGACCCTCGCTCATCCAACGGTCAGTGACCTTTTCGGTCAACCAGGTACGCCAGTCAATCATCAGTCGCCGTTTAACGGTCAGATGGGATACCGTAATTAAAATACTGGCAAGCATTATTACCAAAAGCAGCATGACCTGTTTGGTCAGGCCAGACATCGAATGCTGTTCTATCGCATCAAATAATGCCGCGTTCCATTTATTCACCAGTACCGCCATGACAATCTGCAGGATTGTCAGACCCACAAGAATCACCGTCCAACGCCAGATGGCATTTTTATTTTCCGAAAACCAGAATCGTCCCGCGAAACGGAAAAAATCCATGAAAAAACTTTCAGAGAGTCGCACGGAATTGCACCCTTACTTATTTATTTTCAGGCGCTTATGTTAACTGAAAACCCCGAGCGGTGAAACTCATGTTTTCCAGTCCAATACCCCAAGCAATGGATAATGATCCGATGGATAGCGATCATTTTCATGATAATAATCTATATGACTGCTTTTCGTTCTGAAATGGATGGACGCCAGTATCCAATCAATCGGCCAACCCCGATCAATCTTGCCATAATCATGGAACGTATTGTCATCATTTGGGTGAACATCGACTAACTCACTGGTTAAAATGCGATACGATTCAGACTGTTTATCAGCATTAAAATCGCCAGTGACAATCAAAGGCATGTTGGATTTTTCTTTAATCCAGGTCCGCAACACCTTAGCCGACTCAAACATGGCATCCGGTTGATAATCAAAATGCGTGTTCAAAAAAATCAACTCTTTTCGCGTAGCAAGATGGCACAATCGAAACCACAGACAGGTACGGGGGAATGCCGCGTCCCAACTCATGCTACCTGATTGCTGTGGCGCTTCACTCAACCAAAAGGAACCAGATTCCAAGACCCTGAAACTGGATTTTTTAACCAACCCCGGAGCCATCTCCATGGCCGCACCACCTTGCCCGCCTCGATGCACACCATAGAATTCATATCCCGCCAAATGCCGCTCTAAAAATCCAGCCTGGGCCTCATTATCATAGCACTCTTGTATACCGAGCAAATCCGGTTCAAAGGCATTAATTCGCGCTAACGCTAACGACTTTCGATGCCGCCAATGATTCACGCCGTCATTGGCCAAACCCATGCGAATATTAAAAGTCATAATTCTAATCATGCGCTGGTCTCGGGCAGCAAAGCGCTTGGATCGGCGGGTGGCATCCAGGTTTTACCGGGCAATGGTAAATCAAGGACGGGGGTGAGGGCCGTAAATCCACAACCGAGAATCCTATCCCGGCCCTTGTCATGTCTCTTCGGACTTACACGCCCCACGCCGCGGACCTGGAAATACAGGCCAATGAGAGGTTGGTCTGGTCGCTTCTTGCGGTCATCACCTAGGGTTAGGCTCCCGGCAGTAGAGGGGCTGATTGGCCCGCCGGTCAATTCCCGGCCAGATAACGGGCAAGGAAGGTATCGAAATCCAATTCATCGGCCGCCTCGATCCGTGTCTGACGATGCAGCGAGGACCGCGTGAGTTCCTCGAACATTGCCTGCCGCTCCGGGTCCAGGGACTGGGACAACAGGGCGCGACGATGGGCATGCGACCAGCGCTGGGCTAGGGCGAAGAAACTCTCCCCCCGCTCCCGCATCTCTGCCAGCATCCGCGCCGACGGCGTCAGATCAGGTTCCAGGACCTTGGCACGCTGCCGCGCCAAGCTCGTCCCACAGGGACCGGCGACACGCAGGCCGCCCGCCAGGGGCTCCAGTTCCCGAGCGCCATCCACCATCTCAGCCACCGGTGCCATTGCTTCCAGCAACTCCAGGGCCCATTCCCGCAGGGCCACCGCCTGGCCATCCCGCTCCAGGCACAGCCCCGGTTCCCGGCCACGGTGGGCCACCAGCAGGAGATTGTCATCGATGGCGCGCCGCTCCCGGGGCTGGATGGGTGGGCTATCGGCCAACAGGCAAAAGCGAACGAAGGCCGCCATGAAGTGGAGTTGCTCCGGGTCCACCCCGTTGGGGACGAAGGCATTCACGTCGAAGGAGCGCACCTCGATGTAGGCCACCCCCTTGCGCCGCAGGGCCTGGGTCGGCTTCTCCAGCCAGTCCATCAACGCCTTGGGACGCACCGAGCTGTAATATTCGTTCTCGATCTGCAGGACGTTGGCGTTGAGTTGCCGGTAGTCCCCCGCGACCTTGACCCCGATCGCCTCGTAATGCGGACAGGGGGTGCTGATGGCCCAGGACAGGCTGCGCACGTAGGCATCCAGACTGTCGTAATTGGCCTTCATCCCCGTGCCCTCTTCCCGGCGATTCTGGTAGCCGATATCGCCCAGGCGCAGGGAGGTGGCATGGGGGTAATAGAGGGTGTGCTCGTCGAAGGGCACCAGGCCGCTCTGGGCCTCCAGGACGAAATCCTGGACAAAGGTCTTGCACACCGCGGGCGAGGCGCCAAACAGGTAGGGCACCAGCCAGCCGTAGCGCTGGATGTTGCGCACCAGCCCCAAATAGACCTCGGAGCGGAAGTGACCGTCATCCGCCGCCGCCAACTCGGCGAGCCGTGTCCATTCCTGAATCATTCGGCCATCACCCGACCTCGTTGCCGCCGCCAGCGCCGACTGCGCCAGCCTGCCCACCTGGGCCTGATAGCCCGTCCAGAAGTCATCGCTGAAGGAAAAGTTGTAATGGACCCCGGCGATCACCTGCATGGTCCGGCCGTAGCGATAACCCAAGCCCCGCCGGTACAAGGTCTTCATCCGCGCCGCGTTGGACGAACCATATCGCGCCAGGGGAATCCCCTCCCCCCCCTCCAAGATACAGGGCATGCTCGCCCCCCAGAGGATCTCATCCTCCAGCCGGGCCAGGACGAAGCGATGCAGATCATCCAGAAAACCCAGCACCTCCCCCGCCTCGGCCAGGGGCGGCGTGATAAGTTCCAGCAGGGCCTCGGAAAAGTCGGTGGTGATGTAGGGGTGGGTCAGGGCCGAGCCGAAGGCGAGCGGGTGCGGTTTGGCCGAGATCGTACCCGCCGGCGAAACGCGCAGGGCCTCCTTCTCCAGGCCCACGAGCCCCCCACGGAACGGGTCCGCGAGCCCCGTCTCAGCAATGGCCGTCAGGCGAGACCGATAGCCCGCAAGCTCCATCGTCATAAGTCTTTCCCTCCGTCCCCAACCGCCTCCCCCCCGGGAGAACTGGCCTACAACCGCTATTGTCTCATCTTACCCCAGCCCAGCGCTGGGGCGGGCTGGGGGGAAGAAGCCTGTTGGCGGGTCAGGGAGGGGGGACGATGGCCGTCAGTTCCGGTTGGCCTCCCGCACGCGCTGGGCCTCGGCGCGCACGGCATCGGCCAGGATGCTGGCCGCCTCCCGCATTTGGATCTTGTCGACGATCTTCTGCTGGGCATCCAGGGCCTCCTCGTCCACATCCTCCGCCTCCTCATCCAGCGGGGTCACCCCCTGGGCGCGCAGGAAGGCATCCCGCTGGTCCTTGAGGATCTTCTCCCGCCGGTCGGCCTGCACGCGCCGGTCCGCTTCCTTGAGGGACACCGTATCCTCATCGTCCAGTTCCTTTAGCAGCCGCTCCCGCGCCGTCAGCATGCGGAAACCCTCGTCGGCGCTGATCCGCTTTTGGGATGCCTCCCGATAGGCGCTCAGGTCCCCCAGCTTGTTACGGTCGTACTTGGCCGGCAGGATGCTGTTCCAGGGCAGGGCGTTCTCCAGGGACCGCTCCCCGTGCTCCGCCCCTTGGGGCGCGGTGGGGAAGAGGATATCCGGCTCCACCCCGCGCAACTGGGTGCTGCCGCCACTGATGCGGTAGAACTCCGCCATGGTGAGCCGCAGCCGCCCCAGGTCCTCGCCATTGCCTGGCACGTAGCGGTTGAGATCGATGAGGGTCTGGACCGTGCCCTTGCCGAAGGTCGGCTCGCCGATGACGATGGCCCGGCCATAGTCCTGCATGGCGGCGGCGAAGATCTCCGAGGCGGAGGCGCTGTTGCGGTCCACCAGCACGGCCAGGGGACCGGTGTAGGCGGCCCCCGGGGCCGGGTCCTTCTCAACGTCCACCTTGCCGAAGGAGTCCTTGACCTGAACCACGGGCCCCTGATCGATGAACAGCCCGGTGAGGTCCGTCGCCTCGGTGAGGGAGCCGCCGCCGTTACCGCGCAGGTCCACCAGGATCCCGTCCACCCCCTGGCGCTTGAGGTCGTTAATCAGGTTCTGCACGTCCCGGGTGGTGCTGCGAAAATTCTTGTCGCCATCGGCCTCCGCCCGGAAGTCGCGATAAAAGCCCGGCACCTCCAGGACCCCGACGCGCAGCCCCGGGGCATTGGGCAGGTCGTCCACCACGTAAGCCTTGGCCGCCTGATCCTCTAGCTTGATCTCGTTGCGCACCAGGGTCACCTCCCGGGTGGGACCATCGGGACCGGCGGACTTGGGCAGGATCTGCAGCCGCACCACCGAGTCCTTGGGCCCGCGGATCTTGTCCACCACGTCCTGGAGGCGCCAGCCCACCACGTCCTCGATGGGCCCGTCCTGGCCCTGGCCAACCCCGACGATGCGGTCGCCGGCATGGATCAGGCCCGACACCCGCGCCGGGCCCCCGGGAATGGTGCGCTGCACCTCGGTGTAGTCCGCCTCGCCCTTGAGCACCGCGCCGATGCCTTCCAGGGACAGGCGCATGCTGATATCGAAGTTCTCCGCCGTGCTGGGCGACATGTAGCTGGTGTGCGGCTCCAGGGTCTCGATGTAGGCGTTGATGAAGGTTTGATAGACATCATCGCTATCGAATTGCCGCACCCGCTTCGCCAGGCCCTCGTAACGCTCCCGCAGGACCTTGCGGATCTCCTCGTCCTTCTTCTTGGCCAGCTTGAGGCCCAGCCAGTCGTTCTTCACCCGCTGGCGCCAGATCTGATCCAGTTCCGCCGGCGTGGCCGCCCAGGCGGCCTTGGCGCGATCGAAGCGGTAGTGCTCGTCCTGGTCGAAACTGAAGCCCTGGTCCAGCAGGGCCAGGGCGAAGGCGGTGCGCTCTTCCACCCGCTGGCGATAGAGGCGGAAGACCTCGAAGCCCAACTCGACCTTGCCCCGCTTGAGATCGTCATCCAGTTGCCGGGCCTCCCGTTCGAAGCGGTCCACCTCGCCCTGGGTGAAGAAGGAGCGGTTGGCGTCCAGGGACTTGAGATAGGCGGTCATGATGCGGTCGGCGAAGGCATCGTCCAGGTTCACCTTGCGATAGTGAAACCGCTCCAGGACTTTGTTGATGACCTGGGTGGTCTTCTCCTGGCGGGCTTTCGGTTGCAGTTCCCCAACCGCCACCTCCTGGGCGCGGGCCCCCGCGCAGCCGCTGGCGATGACCAGCAGGGTGGAGAGGATGAGACGGAACAGGAGGCGAGAGGTGTTACTCATGCGCGGGCGCTCTTGGGGCTAAGCCACATAAAAAAACTGAAGTTACGGTCGACTTGGGAAATGGGATGACAAGGGCCTGGAGGGTTCACCACGGGCGTGGCAGGGGGGATGACGGAAGGGGAACTTACCCGGGGCCAGCCCCCCACCCGAGCCCTGTCCTGAGTATCCTAAGGTCCCACGGGTCGCCCGAACCGGAAACGACCGGGAAACCCCAACGCGAGGCGTTTAACCAAGCAAATCACTCAGACACAGGCCAGGGCTCAGGGTTCAAGCGGACCCGGCGGCCTGACCCGCCACCTGCCCGGAGGCTTGACCAGCCTTCTGGTAGACCTTGCGCCGGAACAGGTCGGTACGCCGGCTGACCACGCGATCGACGAACAGGGTGCCATCCAGGTGATCCATCTCATGCTGGACGGCCCGGGCCTCGTAGCCTTCCATCTCGAACTCCAGGGGCTGGCCCCAGGGGTCATTGGCGGTCAGGCGGATACGGGTGGCGCGGATCACGTTACCGGTATAGTCCGGTACCGAGAGACAGCCCTCCCGGGCCATCTCAAAGCCTTCCCAGTGGGCGATTTCCGGGTTGATCAGGACCAGATAGCCATGGTTGGGGGTGTTCTTGCGTCCGGAGACGTCGACGATGACGATTCGCTGGAAGACATTGACCTGGGGCGCGGCGATGCCCACCGCCGCCGGCCCCGCCAGACGGGTCTCCTCCAGATCGGCGATGAAGGCCCGTAGTTCGTCGTCAAAGGACGTGACCGGCGCGGACACCTGGCGCAGCCGCTCGTCCGGCAAGGTGAGGATCTCGAGGACGGCCATGCTTCACCCGATCAGGGTCTCGACGGCGGCGATATCCACCGCGATGCCACTGGCCCGGGTAGGGGCCACGGCGGCCTCCAGTTCCTCGAGGGGACGGTCGGAAAAGCCCTGGATATTCATCAAATAGAAGGGGCGCTGGGGATCACCGGCCACGTCGGTATCCAGTTCGAGGATATTGAATCCCACCTCGGCGAGGGCGGCGGTGATCTCGGCGACGATCCCGGCCCGATCCGCCCCGGTCACCCGGACCTGGACGTTGGGGATCAGGTGCTGATGCAGCCCCCCCGCCGCAGGGTCGATATGCAGGCGCAGGTCCAGCCTGGCCACCACCGGGGCCAGGGCTTCACTCAGGCGCGCCTCGCCACCGTCCACCGCCGCCATGAGCATGATGGAGAAATTGCCACCCAGGCGGATCATGGAGGCCTCGCCGAGGCTGCCACCCGCCGCGAAGATGGCCTGGGTGACCGCCGCCACGATACCAGGCCGGTCCGCCCCCACCAGGGTCAACATGTACCAGTCAGCCAAGGGTCACCTCATCCACCAATCGTGATTCATATAAGGTCAGCATGGTACGTGAAAGCGGGAAGGGAGGAAATCACCGCGCCGGAGGGCCGGAGGGCCGGGTGGCCTGGGTGATTCGTGTAACCCCAGGTGCCTCTGCTATCTCCGCTATCTCCGCTATCTTGGCTGTCTCGGCTGTCTCGGCTGTCTCGGGAAGCTCGTGTTGTTTGGGTGCCCCAAGTGGCCCGGGTGGCGATGGCTGCGGGTCCTCCAGCCAGATCAGGCTGGCCATGCGGCCGGTCACCCCGTCGCGACGATAGGAGTAGAACCGCTCCGGGTCCCGATAGGTGCAGTGCTCCCCACCCCAGACCCTGGCCACCCCCAGGGCGGCTAACCGCTGGCGGGCCAGGAGATAGATATCGGCCAGCCACTTGTCCCCACCCAGGCTAGTGAAGCCGGCCACGGCCTGGGCATCGGCGGCGACGAAGCGCGCCCGAACCTCGTCGCCCACCTCGAAGGCGGTGGCGCCGATGGCTGGCCCCAGCCAGACCAGCAGATCGCCGGGCGGGACGGCGAGCCGCGCCACCGTGGCCTCGATGACCCCCGCCACCAGGCCCCGCCAGCCGGCATGGACGGCGGCCACCCGGGTCCCGAAGCGATCCGTCAGCAGCAGGGGCAGACAGTCGGCGGTCAGCACGGCGCACACCGCTCCCGGGCCATAGGCCACGGACGCGTCGGCCTCGCAGTCCGCCGCGCCCGGTGCCCCGCTTGCAGCCGCGGGGACCACGCCGCAGCCATGCACCTGGCGCAGCCAGCGGGGCTCCCCTGGCAGCCCGAGGGCGGACCGGAGCAACTGGCGGTTGGCCTGGACCCGGCCAGGGTCGTCTCCGACGTGATCGCCCAGGTTAAGCCCGGCATAGCCCCCCAGGCTCACCCCGCCCCGACGGGTCGTCGCCACCGCCCGGACCCAGGGGGGCGCGGGCCAGTCCGGCACCAACCATTCAACCATCGGCCGCAGCCTCCACCCCGCGCAGCAGGGCCAGTAGGGCCGCCATATCCGCCGCCAGGGGCACCTCCCAGGCCATCTCCTCCCCCGTGCGCGGATGACGCAGCCCCAGCCGGATGGCATGCAAGGCCTGGCGGGGAAAGGTGCGTAGGGCCGCGACCAGGTGCGCCGGGGCACCCTTGGGCGGCCGTGGTCGCCCGCCATAGACCGGGTCCCCCAGAATCGGGTAACGGATGTGGGCGAGATGGACCCGAATCTGGTGGGTGCGCCCGGTCTCCAGCCGTAGACCCAAGAGGGCATGCGCGGCAAAGGCCTCCAGAACCCGGTAATGGGTCACCGCGGGACGTCCCCCGGCGACCACGGCCATCTGGGTGCGCAGGCGCGGGTGGCGTCCCACCGGGGCCTCCACCCGCCCTGGGCCGAGGGGGACACCCGTGACCAGGGCACGATACTCGCGATGGACCTCACGAGCCTGGAGCTGTTCCACCAGGGACTTATGGGCCTGGAGGGTGCGGGCCACCACCAGCAGCCCACTGGTATCCTTGTCAAGCCGGTGCACCAGGCCGCCCCGCGGGAGTTGGGCCAAGGCGGCGGAGCGATGCAACAGGGCGTTCTGCAAGGTCCCATCGAGGTTGCCGGCCGCCGGGTGGACGACCAGTCCGGCGGGCTTGTTGATGACCAGGATGTCCTCGTCCTCATAGACCAGGTCCAGGGGGATAGCCTGCGGTTGACAGGCCGCGTCCGGCTCCAGCACGGGCTCCAGCCACACCTCCTCCCCGCCCCAGACCCGGTCGCGCCGCCGACAGGGCTGGCCATCCAGCCGCACCCGGCCGGCATCGATCCACTGCTGCAACCGGCTGCGGGAGAACTCCGGCAGCAACTCCGCCAGGGCCTGATCGAGACGTTGGCCACCCAGGTCCGCCGGCAGATGACGGGTGAGAATCCCATCAGGCGGCATGGGGCGGCTCACCCTGGCCCGATGGCGCTTGCTTGCCTGAAGAAGACGCTTGCTTGCCCGATGGCGGTTGCTTGGCCGCTGGTGCCTGGACTTCGGCCCGCAGGCTTTCGCCCTTGGGGTATACTGCGGCGGTTTTCGTCTGGGTGAGTCTTCGCATGCGCTACCGGATACCTTTTCACTTGGCCTTGGCCCTGCTCCCGATCCTCCTCCTCGGCGGATGCTCCTTTTTTGGGGAGCAGGAAGATGTCACCAAGGACTGGAGCGCCTCCAAGCTTTACGCCGAGGCCTCCGCGGAATTGAACAGCGGCGGTTACGAGAACGCCATCAAATATTACGAAAAGCTGGAGGCCCGCTACCCCTTCGGCCGTTATGCCATGCAAGCCCAGTTGGACGTGGCTTACGCCTATTACAAGGCCGACAAGCCCGAGGAGGCCATCGCCGCCGCGGACCGCTTCATCAAGCTCTACCCCCAGAGCCCCTTCGTCGACTATGCCTACTATTTCAAGGGCATCGTCAACTACAACCGCAGCGTCGACTTCCTCGACCGTTTCATTCCCACCGATCGTTCCCAGCGTGACCCCGGCTCCGCCCTGGATGCCTTCAACGACTTCGCCGAGGTGGTCAAACGCTTCCCGGACAGCAAGTATGCCCCCGATGCCCGCCAGCGCATGTTGTACCTGCGCGGCAACCTGGCGCGCAACGAGGTCAACATCGCCAAGTTCTATGTCAAGCAGGGCGCCTACCTGGCGGCGGTGGACCGGTGCAACCACGTCATCCGTCATTATCAGCGCACCAGCGCGGTGCGCGATGCCTTGGTGACCATGATCGATGCCTACAAGCGGCTCGGCAAGGACGATCTGGCCACCGATGCCCAGCGCGTGCTGGACCTCAATGACAAGGAAGGCAAGTTCGTCTCCGACCAGGAAGCGCCCGAGGAAATCAGCCTGACGCGCAAGGTCTGGGACTATCTGGAACTGGACAAGAACTGATCGCTTGGTGAACCCGTAACCGGGCGGTGATCGCCAACCCGCGACCACCGCGTCCGGGAACCGCCGCCACTCCCCACCCCGCGCCTGGCCCGCGCGCGTATCGCGCGCTCACTCTCAGCCAGCCGACGGTAATTTCACATTCCGGCCTCGGTTCACATCGCGGCCTCGTTCTCCTCGCCGGTACGGATCCGCACTACCCGCTCCACGCTGGAGACGAAAATCTTGCCATCGCCGATCTTGCCGGTCCGGGCGGCACTGGTGATGGCCTCCACGCAGGCATCCACCAGTTCATCCCCCAGCACGATCTCGATCTTCACCTTGGGCAGGAAATCGACCACGTACTCGGCACCGCGATAGAGCTCGGTGTGGCCCTTCTGGCGCCCGAAGCCCTTGACCTCAATGGCGGTCATCCCGGTGATGCCAGCGGCCGACAGCGCCTCGCGAACGTCATCGAGTTTGAAGGGCTTGATAATGGCTTCGATCTTCTTCATGGCGGACTCCAGCGGCGAGCGAACAGATTCGGGTCAGGTCCTTCGGGTCCCGGCAGAACGGAACCAACGACCCCGCGGCCGATTATAAAGGACCTATCCCACCGACCGAGAAACGAAAAAGGCGGCCTAGGCCGCCTTTTTCATTCAACTTATTGGTATTGTGGCGTCCCCACGGGGATTCGAACCCCGGTTGTCGCCGTGAAAGGGCGGTGTCCTAGGCCTCTAGACGATGGGGACTGAAACTGGGCGTGGCCTTGCGGATCGCTAGAGGGCAGACCGCGAGAGATATGGAATTTGGTGGAGCCAGGCGGGATCGAACCGCCGACCTCAACACTGCCAGTGTTGCGCTCTCCCAGCTGAGCTATGGCCCCGATGAATCGAGAGCGCGCATACTACCTTGCGCCCCCCTTGCTGTCCAGCCTTTTTGTGCTTCTGGCACCGGCCCGACGAGCGGCCTCACCTTTTTTTCCGCGAACCGTAGCCCTAAATGCATGGTCAGAATGAAGGGCAACCCGCCCTACTAGCCAACCCAAACATCCAACATTAGCCCTCCGCTCCAACTTCAGAGATCCCAACCGATGAAACGCATTTTTCTCTTCCTGGCGACCAACTTCGCCGTTTTGATAGTGATCAGCCTGGTCTTCAAGCTCCTGGGTTTCCAGGGCCTGCTCCAGGCCAATGGCGTCGACCTCGACCTGGGCGCGGTGCTGGTCTGGGCGGGTCTGATCGGCTTCTCGGGCTCGATCATCTCCCTGCTGATGTCCAAGGGCATGGCCAAACGCTCCATGGGCGTGCAGGTCATCACCCATCCTTCCACGCCCTTTGAACAGTGGCTGTACGGCGTGGTCGAGCGCCAGGCCCAGGCCGCCGGGATCGGCATGCCCGAGGTCGGCATCTTCGACTCACCGGACCCCAATGCCTTCGCCACCGGCTGGAACCGTAACGCGGCCCTGGTGGCCGTCAGCACCGGTCTGCTGCAACAGATGAACCGGGACGAGGTGGAGGCGGTGGTTGGTCACGAGATCAGCCACGTGGCCAACGGCGACATGGTGACCCTGACCCTGATCCAGGGGGTGGTCAATACCTTCGTCGTCTTCCTGTCCACCATCATCGGCCACATCGTCGACCGGGTGATCTTCAAGAACGAGGAAGGTCACGGCATCGCCTACTTCGTCTCCTCCATGATCGCCCAGGTGCTGCTCTCCGTCCTGGCGACCATGATCGTGATGGCCTTCTCCCGTTACCGTGAATTCCGCGCCGATGCCGGTGGCGCCGGTCTGACCAGTCGGCGCCAGATGGCCTCGGCCCTGCGGGCCCTGCAGCGTGTGCATGAGCCACAAGACCTGCCAGCGGGTGAGTTTGCCGCCTTCGGCATCAGCGGCGGAATGGGCGACGGGCTCAAGAAGCTCTTCATGAGCCACCCGCCGTTGGAGGAGCGGATAGCAGCCCTGGAGGCCGGCCGCTGAGGGGGTTTGAGTCCAGCCGAGTGATGGGAGACAAGTCAAGGAGGCCAGAAGAGGCCTGCGGTTAGACCAAGTCAAGTCACGCCGATCCGCACCCAACAACAAGGGCCGAAGATTGCTTCGGCCCCTTTTTTTATGCAACCGTTCGGCCCCCCTCTCCCCAACCCTCCCCCACCAGGGGGGAGGGAGCGGGAGAATCAGTGTCTTGTGCCACAGAAGCTGTTCTGGGGCACGAGGGTTCCGAACGAATGGTTATTTATCGGCAAGTTTGATTTTCAGGCCAAGAGCGCGGCGTGGGCCGCAGCCAGGCGGGCGATGGGGACCCGGGGGCCCGAACAGCTCACGTAGTCCAGGCCCGCCTCGTGGCAGAAGACGATGGAGGCGGGATGGCCGCCATGCTCGCCACAGATACCCACCGCCATCTCCGGCCGCACCTGCCGGCCCCAGTCCACCGCCAGCTTCATCAGCTTACCCACGCCCTTGGTGTCCAGAACCTCGAAGGGATTGTCCTGAAGGATGCCGGAGTTGTTGTACAGGGGCAGGAACTTGTTCTCCGCGTCCTCCCGGGAGAAGGAGAAGGTCGCCTGAGTCAGGTCGTTGGTACCGAAGGAGAAGAACTCCGCCTCCTCCGCCAGGTGCTCGGCACGCATGCAGGCCCGCACCACCTCGATCATGGTGCCGAACTTGAAGCTCACCGGATGACCGTAATGGGCCGCGACCTCGGCGTGGATACTGTCCACCCAGGACTTGACCTTACGGAGCTCCTGGGCGGTGCAGACCTGGGGCACCTTGATCTGGGGCTGGACCTCGATGCCCATGCGCGAGCACTCCGCCGCCGCCTCCAGGATGGCGCGGATCTGCATCTGGTAGATCTCGGGGAAGGTGATGCCGAGACGCACGCCACGGTGACCAAGCATGGGGTTGGTCTCGTAGAGGGCGCGGACCTTGCGCAGCATGGTCTCCTTCTTGGCGATGGCGTCCTCGACCAGGGCCGGGTCGACCATCTGGCGCAGGGCGTTGACCTCGTGGCGGGCGTGCTCGCTAGCCTGGAGCAGGCCCAGGGTCCCGGCCAGGACCGTATAGCCGCGGGTGACGGCCGCCAGTTGGCGCAGCTCGGCCAGGTCGCGCTCCAACTGGTGCTCGTTGGGCAGGAACTCGTGGATCGGCGGGTCAAGAAGGCGGATGGTCACCTTGTGGGGTGACATGACCTCGAACAACTCGCGGAAATCCTTGCGCTGCAAGGGCAGGAGCTTATCCAGGGCCGCCTGGCGCTGCTCCGGGGTCTCCGCCACGATCATCTCGATGACGATGGGCAGACGTTCGACGTCGTTGAACATGCGCTCGGTGCGGGCCAGGCCGATACCAACGGCGCCATACTTGAGGGCCCGGCGGGCGTCGTCCGGGGTATCGGCGTTGGCCATGACCTTGAGCCGGGCGGCCTTGTCGGCCCAGTCCAGCAACACGGTCAGTTCGTTGGTGAAGTCCGGCTCGACCGTGGGGATCTCGCCCAGATAGACCTTGCCGGTGGTGCCGTCGATGGTGATGACGTCCCCCTCGCGAAAGCTGGTCTCACCGACGTAGGCCTCGCGGCGGGCGACATCGACGCTGATGCCCTCGGCCCCGGCGACGCAGGGCTTGCCCATGCCGCGGGCCACCACGGCGGCGTGGGAGGTCTTGCCGCCGCGGGAGGTCAAGATGCCCTGGGCGGCGAAGAAGCCATGGATGTCCTCCGGCTTGGTCTCCTCGCGCACCAGGATGACCTTCTGCCCCAGGTCGCGGCCCAGTTGCTCGGCGCGGTCGGCGTCGAAGACGGCGATGCCATGGGCGGCGCCCGGGGAGGCCGGCAGGCCCTGGGCCACGGCCGTGGCGCGGTGGGCGGGGTCCAGGCGGGGGAAGAGCATCTGCTCCAGCAGTTCCGGCTGGATGCGCAGCAGGGCCTGTTCCCGGGTGATGAGCCCCTCCTCCACCATCTCCACCGAGGAACGCACCATGCCCTGGGCGTTCATCTTGCCGTTGCGGGTCTGCAGGCAGTAGAGGCGGCCCTGCTCGATGGTGAACTCAAAGTCCTGCACCTCCTTGTAATGGGTCTCCAGTTTGGCCCGCAGCTCCTCCAGTTCCCTGGCCATCTGCGGCATCTCGCTAGCCATGCGGTCGATGGGCTTGGGGGTGCGGATACCGGCGACCACATCCTCGCCCTGGGCATTGACCAGGTACTCACCGAACAGCTTGTTCTCGCCGGTGCCGGGATTGCGGGTGAAGGCCACGCCCGTGGCGGAGTCGTCGCCCCGATTGCCAAAGACCATGGTCACCACGTTGACCGCGGTGCCATTGGCCATCTCCGCAGTGATGTTGAACTGACGGCGATAGTCGACGGCGCGCCGGCCCATCCAACTGTTGAAGACGGCCTTGATGGCGATCTCCAGTTGTTCAAAGGGGTCGGGCGGGAAGGGGCGGCCGGTATTCTCCTCCACCACCTTGAGGAAGCGCTCGCTGATCTCCTTCAGGTCGCTGGCGGAGAGATCCAGGTCCTCCTTGACCCCCGCCTGATGCTTAACCCGCTCGAATTGCTTGTCGAATAGCTCGTCGGGCACGCCCAGGGCGACCTTGCCGAAGAGCTGGATGAAGCGCCGATAGGCGTCATAGCCAAAGCGCGCGTCGCCGGTCTGCTGGATCTGGCCCTGGAGGGTGTCGGCATTGAGGCCCAGATTGAGGATGGTGTCCATCATGCCCGGCATGGACATGGCCGAACCGGAGCGCACCGACACCAGCAGGGGGTTGGCGGCGCTGCCGAACCCCTTGCCGGTCTTGGCCTCCAAGGCCTTCATCTGGGCATGGACCTCGTCCATGACCCCCGGGGGCAGGGTGCGGGCAGGCGAGGCCAGGTACTCCAGGCAGGCCGCGGTGGAGATGACGAAGCCCGGGGGCACGTTGAGGCCCAACTGGGTCATCTCGCACAGGTTGGCGCCCTTGCCACCTAGGAGCTTCTTGTCCTTGCCGTTGCCTTCCTCGAAGGCAAAAACGTGTTTCGTGACCTTGGGGTCCATGATGGTGCTTACCTCTTGCTTAAAAGGAATCGGGGATGAATGGAGAGGGGGGAAAGGGGCTGAGTGCGTCCACAACAGGATCTCAGAATCTTGGGCCATCAGCGGAATCGGCGGCTTGGTGGGCAAGGCCGGCAAACGGCGAGCACTACCCAACCTGATCCGGGCGCGCGGGGCATCTTACCGCCAAACGCACCCTCAGGGTGGCCCCAAATCGAGCTCGTCAGCATCGCATCCCCATGCTACGAAACGGTGACAACGCGATCACCGACCTTGAGCCAACCACCTGCCCTGAGGGGCTTGATACCCCTCGCAATTCACGTATGGGTATTTCAGGATCAGATGGCGTCTGGCGGGTGAGCCGTCAGTAGGTCCTGGCAGGCCACACAACCGCATCCCCGTTATTGACACCCCCGCCAGACACCCGATCCGCCTTTGCCCGACTGAAAACAGACAGGCGTTAGGTATACTGAACCCCTATATTCCTCGGTGCCTCGTGCTCCCCCCAACCTCACCGCTCATCGCCATCATGCTCGACAAGAACTACGACCCCCAGTCCCTGGAACAAGCCTGGTATCGCACCTGGGAGGAGCGCGGCTATTTCGCCCCCCCCGCGGCCGACGTGGCAACCTCGGCGGGGTCGGCCGGCGCCCCCTACTGCATCATGATCCCCCCGCCCAACGTCACCGGCAGCCTGCACATGGGGCACGCCTTTCAGGACACTATCATGGATGCCCTGATCCGCTATCACCGCATGCGCGGGGCGCCCACCCTGTGGCAGGCGGGTACCGATCATGCCGGCATCGCCACCCAGATGGTGGTGGAACGGCTGCTGGAACAGGAGGGCAAGACCCGCCACGACCTGGGGCGCGAGGCCTTCATCGAGCGCGTCTGGCAGTGGAAGGAACAATCCGGGGGCACCATCACTCGCCAGTTACGGCGCATGGGTGCCTCCCTGGACTGGGAACACGAGCGCTTTACCATGGACGAGGGCCTGTCGGCGGCGGTGCGCGAGGTCTTCGTGCGCCTCTTCGAGGAGGGCCTCATCTACCGCGGCAAGCGCCTGGTCAACTGGGACCCGGTGCTGCACACCGCCGTCTCCGACCTGGAGGTGCTCTCCGAGGAAGAGGCCGGCCATATGTGGGACATGCGCTATCCCCTGACCAATGGCACCGGCTGCATGGTGGTTTCCACCACCCGCCCGGAGACCCTGCTCGGCGACTGCGCCGTAGCCGTGAACCCCGAGGACCCGCGCTACAAGCACCTCATCGGCGAACGGGTGGAACTGCCCCTCACCGGCCGGCGCATCCCCATCATCGCCGACGAGCACGCCGACCCGGCCTTCGGCACCGGCTGCGTCAAGATCACCCCGGCCCACGACTTCAACGACCACGCCGTCTGGCTGCGCCACCGCGACGAAAACGCCATCGCCAGCCAGGCCCACGGCGGCCTGATCAATATCCTCAGCCCCGATGCCGCCATCCGCGCCAACGCCCCCGAGGAGGGCGAGCTCATCCCGGCGGCCTACGTCGGCCTGGATCGCTACGCGGCGCGCCAGCGCATCGTCGCCGACCTGGAGGCCCTGGGCCTGCTCGCCGGCGTCCGCGACCACAAGCTCATGGTCCCCCGTGGCGACCGCTCCGGCGCCGTCATCGAGCCCTACCTCACCGATCAGTGGTACGTGCGCATCCAGCCCCTGGCCCAGCCGGCCATCGAGGCCGTGGAGGAGGGGCGCATCCGCTTCGTCCCCGCCAACTGGAAGAACACCTATTACGAATGGATGCGCAACATCCAGGACTGGTGCATCAGCCGCCAGATCTGGTGGGGCCACCGCATCCCCGCCTGGTACGACGGCGAGGGCAACGTCTACGTCGGCCGCTCGGAGGCCGAGGTGCGTGAGCGCCATGGCCTGGCCGCCGACTTCGCCCTGCAACAGGACCCGGATGTCCTCGACACCTGGTTCAGCTCCGCCCTCTGGCCCTTCTCCACCCTGGGCTGGCCGGAAGAGACCGCGCGCCTGAAGACCTTCTACCCCACCTCGGTCCTGGTCACCGGCTTCGACATCATCTTCTTCTGGGTGGCGCGCATGATCATGATGGGCCTCAAGTTCATGGGCGACGTGCCCTTCCGCGAGGTCTACATCCACGGCCTGGTGCGCGACGCCCACGGCGACAAGATGTCCAAGTCCAAGGGCAACGTCCTCGACCCCATCGATCTCATCGACGGCATCGAGCTGGAGCCCCTGGTGGCCAAGCGCACCAGCGGCATGATGCAGCCGCGCCTGGCGGAGAAGATCGCCAAGGCCACCCGCGCCGACTTCCCCCAGGGCATCCCCAGCTTCGGCACCGACGCCCTGCGCTTCACCTTCGCCGCCCTGGCCAGCACCGGCCGCGACATCAAGTTCGACCTGAGCCGCACTGAGGGCTACCGCAACTTCTGCAACAAGCTGTGGAACGCCTCGCGCTACGTCCTCATGAACACCGAGGGGCAGGACTGCGGGCTGTCCAGCCCGAAGCGTGGCCTGTCGAGTCCCATCGAACTGTCCGCCGCCGACCGCTGGATCCAGGACCGCTTGCAGACCGCCATCACCAGCGTCGACGAGGCCATCCGTGGCTACCGCTTCGACCAGGCCGCCCAGGCCCTGCACGAATTCACCTGGAACCACTTCTGCGACTGGTACCTGGAGCTATCCAAGCCCATCCTCACCAGCCCCGCCAGTACCGAGGCCGCCAAGCGCGGCACCCGCCGCACCCTGGTCCAGACCCTGGAGACCCTGCTGCGCCTGGCCCACCCCATCATGCCCTTCATCACCGAGGAGATCTGGCAAAAGGTCGCGCCTTTGGCGGGTACCCTGCCGGCGGTCGAGGCGGATTCTGATCTCCGCGGCGCGGGAGCCCCTGGCACCCCCGGCGACGTGGCCGACGCCACTGTATCTAGTGCCTTGGGTGAGGCCAGCGCCCATACGCATCAGGGGGGAGAATCCTTCGCCGCGCCTTCGGGACGCGCGGCCATCAACGGGGCCACCATCATGCTCGCCCCCTACCCCGTCGCCGACCCCAGCCTGGCGGACCCCGCCGCCGTGGCGGAGATGGACTGGGTCATGCAGTTCATCCTCGGCGTGCGCCGCATCAAGGGCGAGATGAACATCCCGCCGGGCAAGCCCCTGCCGGTGCTCATCGAACACGCCAGTCCCCAGGACCTGGCCTGGCTGGAGGCCAGCCGGCCCTATCTGGACTTCCTGGCCCGCACCGCCTCCATCACCGTCCTCGGCGCCGGCGACAACGCCCCCGAATCCGCCATCTCCCTGGTCGGGGAGATGAAGGTCCTCATCCCCATGGCCGGCCTTATCGACAAGGACGCCGAACTCAAGCGCCTGGCCAAGGAGATCGCCCGTATCGAGGCCGATGTCGAGCGCACCCGCGCCAAGCTCACCAACCCCAGCTTCGTCGACAAGGCCCCCGCCGCCGTGGTGCAAAAAGAGCGCGATAAGATCGCCGAACAAGAAACGGCCCTCGCCAAGCTGCGGGAGCAGGAGATTCGGATCAGATCTCTTTGAACGAAGAACACATTCAATTGGTGGCGATCTCAACCCTGGCAGAGTAGACCCCACCCCCGACTTCATTATGCCTGCGGAATGAGTATCACTTTACCCAACAACAACCAAATGATTCGAAGTGGGTTTGCGTTTAACATAACAGGTCTTGCAAATAATTGATACCGCCGGGTTAATTGAAACCATGGGAAAACCTATAAAAAGTGCAATGGCATGTTGCTCCTCAACATGCAACATGCCACCGCACCGGAATAAATCCATTTAACAACGCCCTGAGCTATCTAAATTTAGGGGATGGTCTCTAGGGCAGATTTTTCCAATTGACGTAATTATTGTAGACTGCTAAGGTAATTCGAGTACCTCCGTTATACATGGCATTGCATCCGGTGCCCCATTTACCGTAGGCATGGACTCCCATGGCTATAGCCCCAGAATTGATGCCAAATGTGACGTCATTCCAAATCGGGCCTCCACTCATGCCACCAGCGGTATCTGAACTGTAGTAAATTTTTCGGGGAGCATCGCAACGGTTTTTGTCAGCACCAAGCCAATGGGTTGCGGATGGCTTATCTCCAGGATACCCTTGCACTATGGTTGGCTCATTCACCAAACTTGTCGTCTTATATTTGAAGCCAAACCAACCGGTTGTTTTGCCAACAGTGCAATTCAACTTGATGGCAGCATAATCATACTGATGATTTCCAGATACCGTCCACCCTGTTACAGAGTAAAGACCTTTCGCTGTGCAATATCCGTATGGTGCGGAGCTGCCATCTCGTCCGGGATAAATTTTGTAGGAAGCCCCGACATACCAGCTTCCACCTGACCCACCGGAATGGACGCAGTGTCCTGCGGTCGCCACGGTATTGGGCCCAATCATCCAACCCGTGCAAGAGAAGCCGGAACCGGCGCTGTTTTTGAAGTATATATAAGTGACGGCTCGGGTCGGAAAAATGGTTGTTCTCAGTCGCTGACGCCTGTCAGTCCCAATCACCGTCTCCGGTTCCGAGAGCTTTTTTGGAGCATATTTTCCGGGAACAGGGGCAGGGATGGCATCTTCTTCCTCTTGCAGAATGTAAGCAGGCACTACTCCGTTTTCGAAAGTCACCTCCCCCTCGCCCGATATAATACCCATTTCCCCATTCCCTTCATCGAAACCAGTACCCTCGAAGGAATCCTGAAAGAAACCTAACTCTTGGGAAAAGGCTCTCGGCATGTTGGCGACATTGCCCGCAACTTCCTTTGCCTCCTGCACGGTTCCATCATCGGCAACCGCATCGTTGGGTCCCGCCATTGCAGAATTTGACAAAAAATAAGCAAGTGAAATTAGGCACCCATATTTGGTGACTTTCCACATTTTCCACGTCATGATTTTATGAGTTGAAAACGACATTTTATTCACCTCTACTTTAGACATCAGGAATACAGAAATCGATCTTAGTGCTAACACCATTTCAGGATTAACGTATAGGCTAACGATTGAAACGATCGCACTAAATTGTGGCACCAATTTTTTCGCCTAATCCATTAAGGTAATATCGCAGCTTCAGGTGCCCTTGCATATGCTCGCAAGAAGCTTAGTTGCTTCCCTCGTTCCTTATTTAAAGGTAGCTGAACAAATGGAAAAAACAAGGTCGAAGGAAGAAGCCGGTCACATGTGGGACATGCGTTATCCCCTGACCAATGGCACAGGCTTCAAGGTGGTCTCCATAGCTACGAAAACGCCTATACCAGCCAGATCCATGGCAGCCTGATAATAATCGTCACCCCCGATCCCGCCATCCGCGCCAACGCCCCCCCAAGAGGGCGAGCTCATCCCTGCGATCTACGTCGGCCTGGACCGATATGCTGCGCGCCAGGGCATCATCAGCGACAACAGCCTGACCGACCCTGGCTCCCTGATGCAAAAGGAGCGTGACAGGATCGCTTATCAGGAAACGGCCCTGGCTAAGCTGCGGAAGCGATTGAATTAGATTCGCACCTATGAACTCTCAGTACATCCCCCAGGCTGCCCAGGGATAGACCATGCCAAAAAGTCGCTCGCCGCAAGGACCTCACTCCTACGGCACTGCCAGATGGCGGCGCCAAGTAGTTCTGGATGCCACCTCCTGTAAGACGCTTTAAAATCCTCATGGTGGAACCAATCACCGGAACAGGCTAAGTTAATGGCATCGATACCAGGCATATCCTGCCATAGCTCTGGTGCCATATCGATGAAGAATTGGGGCCGGATTCCGGCGACGCACATATGGTGTTTTCACCTGTCATGCAGACACTCACTGCTATTGGGAAGAAGAAATGCCGCTGCTTCCAAAGTAGCTTTTGTCTGGATAAGACTAGAAAACTCTATATTACCCCTAATCAATTTTAGGACCTTAGCAAGTGTCAAGGCCATTAATAGCTCAGCATCCCGCTGAATTACACAAGGGCACAATGTTTGAGGAATTGAATCTAGCGCCGTACGCATTGGTTTGCCCAAAGTACATGCCCGAGTTAACACTATTCACCCACCCTGAAACCTCTAAAGGCTTGTAGCCCAAAAGCCAGGATCCGCCGCTGATACCTCCCCCCCAGTTGCAGCCCATACCCAATGTATTATAAGCTTGGTAAAAGCTTTCCGCGGTGCAACTGCGAAGGTAAGCCCCCGCTGCGGGAAGATATTGATTACGAAAATCCTTCAATGGGTAACCGCTGAGAAAGTGAAGTTGGGTATAAGCTAAATTCACTTGACGCCCAGCCCAACCCACAGCGTTGCTCAGTGTCCTTCCGTACTCATTAGTGTCCATTTCACAGACAGCGACGTCATGTCGTGCCCATGTGTTGATACTGTAATTACCCCAGAGATTTACCCAAGCAGTTAGTATCCAGCAGCTATTAGCAGGAAATGTTCCATAGGGGCGGCTACCGTTTCGATAAGCTGGAGTGAAGGCCCAATTATCGAACCATATATTATTTGTAGAATCGTAGACACAGTGAGCAGCAGTAACGATGTTGTTTCCGCTAATCGCTGTAGCGGAGCAATAATTTGTTCCGTTAGGGGCTTCGAACGTCAAACGACCTACCCATACGTGGGGATAAACTCTCCACAAGGCAGTCTTGTTGTTTACTATGTAAGAGGTATAAACACTCTTAGTCCCTTCCTGTATTTCAGAGCTAGAATCAAGCAGGCCATTTTTAAAGGTGATTTCAATATCACCGTCACTAAGAATATCACCAACTTCCTCCTCTCTAACATTACTTTCATCATCACCTGCTGTATCATCTAAAAATGAGCGATTGTCACTCTCGGAAAAAAAACCTGAATCCTGGGACTTATCACCAACTGCCCGGCCAGGTGGAGTCTTTCCGGGCACACCAAGATCTTCGGTTGCTTCTTCCATTTTTCCATCTTGATTTACCTCGCTCGGCCCATAATCAATGGGTATTGGAAATGGCTTGGCTTCGGAAATTCGCTTATCAGTCCAGAATACCCTTGCCCTTGCCACCTCGTCCGGCTTAATAGTTTTTGATACTGTAAGTGGTGATTGCGCGCTTACTTGAGTGCCTAAAGCGAACATCGGCAAAAGCGCTATTGGAATGATATAGTGAATTTTCATTGAATTGTCTCTTATAAAGCTTATGAAGTTAACCATTCTCGATATGAGAGTGAACATCTTAGGCACTACCTGTTTACAGTAACGCACTAAGCACAACTCAAGAATGAGAATAGTACATCGCCAGAGAATAGCAAGCGGATCAACCATTGCGACTACAAGATTTCATTGTTACCTTATCGTGCTGGAGCGATCCCAGGCACGGCTCTGAGGCCCGAGGCCCGAGGCCCGAGGCCCGAGGACTTCGATCATGTTGCCGCGAGAAGTTGCTGCCATGACCTAAAAGCAAGTATCGACCAGCACGCCATGCCATCCTTTGCGCACACCGATCCACCCCACCTCTGCGTGCTGTTGGTGGACCGGACGCCGCACGTCAATCTCCACATACCTAACATGTAGGCCTTAGGTGATTACCGATAGCCTTCATACCAGACACGCCGGCTCAATCCGGATATCC
>ERZ1645187.283-NODE-283-length-49011-cov-19.540199_pt1 | contig 49011 bp, 49 predicted proteins | sample MGYA00575352_ERZ1645187 | MGnify/ENA primary metagenome ERZ1645187 (study PRJEB40837, sample SAMN11349314) | freshwater sediment metagenome | isolation source: river sediment | host: Sediment | place: India: Wazaribad , New Delhi | collected 2017-02-21 ... | reverse complement strand
AGGCACGGTGCAGCTTGGCGACGAATTCCAGGGCCTCGGTGGTGAGGATGGATTCGTACTGCGGCTGGATGGGGGCGTTGATCTGCACGCCGGCGGGAAGATTGAGGGCCATGTCTGCTCCTGAACGAAGGGTTGAATGATGCGACGCAGCGAATTCTATTCGCCTGTTGGGTAATTAAAAACACGGGTAGAATCAAATCATTTGTTACTTAAAGTATTGAATCGGCCGCCATGGATCGTTTGAAACAGATCGAAGCCTTTGTCTCCGTTGCCACGCGCGGCAGCCTCTCGGCGGCAGCGCGGGCGGAGGATGTGACGCCGGCGATCATCGGCCGCCGTATTGACGCGCTGGAGGCGCGACTGGGGGTCAAGTTGCTGCTGCGCACCACGCGCAAGCTGACCATCACTTTTGAAGGGCAGGCCTTTCTCGAAGACTGCCAGCGCCTGCTCAACGATCTGGCCAATGCCGAGGCGACGGTGTCGCTCGGTGGCGTGCGTGCCGGCGGCCATCTCAAGGTCTCGGCCCCGGCGGGCTTCGGCCGTCAGCACGTCGCACCGTTGGTCGGCGAGTTCATGCAGGCCAATCCAGAGGTGACGGTCAATCTCAACCTCTCCGACCGTCTGGTCGATTTGATCAACGAGAACATCGACTGCGCCATCCGCATCGGCGAACTCACCGACTCCAGTCTGGTCAGCGTCCGGCTCGGTGAAATGCGGCGCATGGTCGTCGCCAGCCCGGCCTATCTTGTTGCCCATGGCGTGCCGCGCACGCCGGCCGACCTCGACCGCCATGAGTGCCTGTCGCTTGGTCAGCAGCGCGGCTGGGTGTTCCGCCATCCGGAGACCGGCGAGGCCGATACGCGCAAGGTCAGCGGGGTGTTCGAGTGCAATGACGGCGCGGTGCTGCATGAATGGGCGCTGGCCGGGCGGGGGCTGGCCTGGCGTTCATTGTGGGAGGTCGGGCGCGATCTCAAGGAAGGCCGGCTGACCTCGGTACTCGACGCATGGCAGGCGCCGCCGATGGGCATCTACGCGGTGTTTCCGCAACGCCGGCATCTGCCGCTGCGGGTGCGGTTGTTTATCGACCTGCTGAAAGAGAATTACGGCCGGGCCAGTTACTGGGAATTGCGCTGAATGAAGACGCCGGTTTATCGCGCGCTCGGGGTCATTTCGGTCGGCCTCGGTGTGATCGGCGCGGTCCTGCCGCTATTGCCCACGACGCCTTTCCTGATTCTCGCCGCCTATTTTTTTGCCCGTTCGCATCCGGAGTGGGAGGCAAAACTGCTGGCGCATCCAACCGCGGGGCCGGCCATCCGCGCCTGGCGGGATCATCGCGCCATACCGCGCTTCGCCAAGGTCATGGCGGGCGTGATGCTGGCGATCAGCGCTGTCGGCGGTTGGTTGACGCTGCCCGGCGACTGGCGCTATTTGCCGGCGGTGGTCGGGGGTGTCGTGATGCTTTGGATGTTGAGCCGGCCGTCGCGCTGAGCTGGCACCCAGTCGGTGCGAGGCCGGCAATATTGGCACGGAGCGCCTCCGTGCCGGGCTGGATCAGTTGGCGCTGGCCTTGCGCAGCAGCGTGTACAGCTCGTCCTTCAGGACCAGTTTTTCCTTCTTCAGGACTTCAATTTCCATCGGCGTACCGGGTTCGACATGGGATTCCATGTTCTTGATCTTCTGGTCGAGTTCGTTGTGCTTGTCGAACACATTCAGGAAGTGACGGTCGGTGGTCTTGAGCTGGGTGATCAGGTCACGGTATTCGGGAAACATGGTGGAACTCCATTGATGGGTAATGACAAATGCGCCCCCGGTCGCCAGGCCAAGGGTATCCCTGCATTCTACGGGGATTTTTGCACCGGGTCAGTGCATCGGTCATGCCATGGCTGATATGTAGCCCGGGGTATTGCATTGCGGAAGTGCGAGGTTTGCCATTAACAGGAGGTTCTGTGCAGGTGGTTCAAAATAATTGTTGCAATGCAGCAAATTTTTGATAGAGTGATACCTGTCTCCTCCACTTCCTCTCCAAGGAATGGATTTAAGCCCGCCTCGTGCGGGCTTTTTTTTGCATTTGCCGCTTGTCGCGACCTCGACTGAAGGTCATCATCCCCAAACGGAATGACCCCCAGCAGGAGCTTTTTATGGCTATCGACCACCAACGACTTGACCGCATCGTGCTCGCCGCACGCCAGGCTGCCGAGGCGCGTGAAAAGGGCTATCGCGAGCGGGCGCTGAAGATGTATCCGTGGGTGTGCGGGCGCTGCGCTCGGGAATTCACGCTGACCAACGTCCGGGAGCTGACGGTGCATCACCGCGATCACAACCACGACAACAACCCGCCGGATGGCAGCAACTGGGAGTTGTTGTGCGTCTATTGCCACGACAATGAGCACCAGAAGCAGATCGAGGCCGATCGTGGCCATACCGATGGCCGCAGTGCAACACAACATGCGACGCACTCGCCGTTTGCCGCGCTCAAATCGCTGCTCAAGGGCGATGACTGAGATCGTGCGTCCGAAATCGCCCACTCCGGCTGTGACGGATCGCGGCACCTCGGTGGCGCTGTTGTTTGCGCTGGTCGCCGAGCGGCTGTCGGCGTTTTACGAATATGGACAGTGGCTGACCGATGCCCAGTCGGCGACGCTGGCCGCCGGCTGGCTGGCGCGTTCGGGTCGGGCGATGCCGCTTGAGCAGCGCCGCCAACTCGCGGCGCTGAGCGATGGCATGGCGCGGCAGATGGCCTCGACGCTGTCGCGGGAGGCGGGTTTGTTCGCTGCCCATGAAATGATGGAGTCGCTCGATCCCAACTATCACTCGGAGCTGGCCAATACCCTGATGCAGACTTGCGCGGGTCTGATCGACGGCACTGCTGCGGTAAACGGCTAAAGTCCGAGAAAATCGCCGACTTCGGTATCGCGGGCCATGGTATCGGCGTAGCCGAGATCGATCAGGGTGCGCGTGAACGGGCGTTCAAACAGCAGATAGCTGGTCAGCGCGCCGCCGTGGCGGTTCATCGCGCCGATGCCGCGCAATAAAAAGCGGACGGGCGCGGGCAGGGCGCCAGCATGTTCGGCGGCAATACGGTCAATGCGCTCCGACGGCGAAATGATGAGCGTTTTGACCGGGCGCAGCGGGATCTGCGACTGCTCGCGGATCTCGGGCGGGATCGAGAGCAGGGTGCGGTTGATGCGCTGCATGCGCTCGATGTCCACGGCCAGCCCGTCAAGAAAAATGCTCGACAAGGCATGGCCGGCGATCTGTGCCAGTGATGGGTAGCTTTCGACCCGCCGGCGATCCTGATGTTCGTTCTTGCGGCTGGCGCCGACGATGAAGACGCGTTCGGCGCCAAGATGGATCGCCGGGGAGATCGGTGCCAGCTGGCGCATCGAGCCGTCACCAAAAAACTCGCGATGGATGCGCACGGCGGGAAAGATGAATGGAATCGCGCTCGATGCCAGCAGGTGGTCGGTGCCGATGCTGGAACGAATGCCGAAGCGCTGGACTCGCCGCCAGGGTTGGGCGCTTGCATGAGCCTGGAAAAAGCTGATGCTTTCGCCAGACTCATAGCCGGAGGCGGTGATGCTCACGGCGTGCAGTGCGCCGCGCCTGATCGAGCGCTCGATACCCTTGAAGTCGAGATGTCGCGTCAGTAGCTCGCGCAATGGGGCGCTGTCGAGTAATGAACGCGGCGGATTGCGGCGAACCAGCCAGCCCATCGCCAGCAAGCTGAGCCAGCGCAGGCCGGAGCCGGCAATGCCGGCGGTGTCAGCGCGGTAGATGTCGCTGGCGTGCATGTTGCGCCAGACGCCGGCGAGGATGGAGACCGCCTTGCCGTAGTTGTCCGCCAGGCAGGCGACGCCCGCTGCGTTGATGGCGCCGGCCGAGGTGCCGCAGAGGATGGGGAAAGGGTTGCGCCGCTTGCTGGGTGAGAGTTTGGCAACGGCGAGCAGGACGCCCACTTGATAAGCGGCACGGGCGCCGCCGCCGGTGAGGATCAGGGCTGTCCGCCCGGTTGTGCCGTTCATGACCTTGTCACCTGTCGCCGGTGCATATCCCCTCCGTCTGGCCCTCTTCGGGCGGTTATCGGTTTGGCAACAGTATAGGGAGAAGCGTACGCCGGCTCAATCGAGCCGGCTGCGGATGGCGTCTGACCAGCAGTTTGGGGTTTCGTAGAGGCGGACCTGCTCGAGGCGCAGGTGGTTGCCATAGGTGTCGCGATAAACGCCATCGAGAATTTCGAAGGCCAGGCGGGCGAGGTTTTCGGCCGTCGGGACGCGGTCAAGGATGACCGTCTTGTGGCCGGGAATCGACTGCAGGAAGTCGACGATGGCGGTATCGCCCGCGTAGGCGAGGAAGGCGTGATCCCAAAGGTCGACCAGATGGGCTTTGGCGAGATCCTTGACCTGAGAGAAGTCCATCACCATGCCGTTGGCGGCATCGCCGGCCTTGTCGATGACGCTGCCGGAGAGCGTGATTTCGATGGCGTAGCGATGGCCGTGCAGGTGGCGGCACTGGCTTTTGTGGTCGGGGATGCGGTGTCCGGCGTCGAATTCGAGGCGGCGGGTAATCAACATGGGGGAAGGCTCGAAAAGAAATTCGACAGGGCAGAGTCGGATTATACAATGGGCTCATGCTGACCACCGATGATCACCGCCGCGACAGCGCCGGCCTGCGCTACGTCTACCCCGTCGTGTCGCGCCGTGCCGGCGGGGTATCGATTGGCATCAACCTCAATCCAAACAATGCCTGCAATTGGGCCTGTGTGTATTGTCAGGTCGAGAATCTGACCCGTGGCGGCCCGCCACCGCTCGACCTTGACCTGCTGCGCCGCGAGTTGTCGGGGTTTCTGGACGATGTCGTGCATGGGGATTTCATGCTGCGTGCAGTGCCGCCCGAGGCGCGTCGCCTGATCGATGTTGCGTTTTCCGGGAACGGCGAGCCGACCAGTGCGCCGGAGTTTGCAGCAGCGGTCGCGTGTGTTGGCGAGGTTCTGGCGCAAAAGGGATTGCAACCGCCCCTCAAGTTGACGCTGATCACCAATGGTAGTCTTGTTTCCCGGCCGGCCGTCCAGGCGGGCTTGCGCCACCTGGGGCGCCTGGGCGGGGAGGCTTGGTTCAAGCTGGATCGTGCCGAGGCGGAGGCGGTTGCCAAGATCAATGGCATCCCGATGGCGCCGGAAAAGGCACTGCAGCATCTGCGGCTGTGCGCCTCGCTGCTGCCGACCTGGGTGCAGACCTGCTGGTTCGCGATGGACGGTGATCCGCCGTCAGCCTCGGCCGAGGCGGCCTACATCGCATTGCTGCGGGCGGCTGCCGATTGCGTTGCCGGAGTCCATCTTTATGGTCTGGCGCGGCCGTCGCTGCAGCCTGCGGCTGAACGCCTGGCGCGTCTCAACGCCGATGTGCTGCGGGCGTTCGGTCGTCGCATCGAAAAAGAAACGGGCATCCGGGTCAATGTAGCCCCGTGATGCCCGCTGCTGCGGTGAACCCGGAAAATCGGTGAAAACCGACCGTCCGGGCTGATGCCGTTCAGGCTGCCTTCTTGGCGTGGGCGCGAGCCGATTTCTTCAGCGACTTGAAGAGTTCCGGTTCCTGCGACTTCAGGTATTCGACAACTTCCCAGTCTTCGCGCTTGATCGACTTGATGTCGACTTGCTCGACGTGCACCAGGCGCAGCAGTTCGCGCACCGGCTTGGGCATGTTGCGGCCGCTTTCGTAGCGGGAGCCGCCACTCTGGGTCACGCCCAGCGTGGACCAGAATTGCTGCTGGTTCAGGCCCAGCTTGCGACGGATTTCGCGGGCATCGATCTTTTCAATGGTTTTCACAGTCATGGTAATTCTCCATACGCCAATGTAATGAGCTTACCCAAGCATGCTGGCGATGTATGACTTAGGTAGTATTACGAACTGTATAGTCGTTTATGACAAATTTCAAGTGCCAATGCCATAAATATTTTTCATCAATGTAATAGTTGTTGATTTCAATCATGGCGTTGCGCCGTGGTGGGCGTACTGGTTGAGATTGCCCTTTTCGAAATGGGTTCGATGAACTAACATCGGCCGACAAACAGTCTTCAGCTTGGAGAGCATCGATGCAGGTTCGCGAAATCATTCAACTCAAGGGCGGTACATTGTTCACGGCGACACCGCAACAGTCGCTGTCCTCGGCAATCGACACGATGGCTGACCTCGACATGGGTTCGCTGGTGGTCATGGATGGCGGCAAGATGGCTGGCATGCTGACGTTTCGCGAGGTCATGAAGGCGTTGAAGCAGCACAAGGACAACCTTTCCGGCATCACCGTCGGCGATGTGATGGTCCGCGACCCGGTGACGGCCTACCCGGACATGGCCGCCAACGACTTGCGTCGCCTGATGATCGAAAAGCACTCGCGCTACCTGCCGGTGCTTGATGGCGATTTGCTGATGGGGGTGATTTCCTTCCTTGATTTCGCCAAGGCGGTGCTTGAGGAGCAGAGCTTCGAGAACCGAATGCTCAAGAGCTACATCAAGAATTGGCCGGACGAACCGCAGTCCTGAACTGTTTCTCGCTGAACTAACCGGGGCAGCTGCGGCTGCCCTTGTTGTTTTCGGGGCTGGCTATCCTCCCGCGGGAGGTCTTCGGGGCTCGTGATAAAATCCTGCCTCCCCATCAAGGCGTAATTCTCATGTCCGGCAATACTTTCGGCACCCTGTTTACCGTCACTTCTTTTGGCGAATCGCACGGCCCGGCCATCGGCTGCGTCGTGGACGGTTGCCCGCCGGGGCTGTCACTGTGCGAGGCGGATATCCAGGCCGAACTTGACCGTCGCAAGCCTGGGACATCGCGCCATGTCACGCAGCGCCGCGAGCCGGATACCGTCGAGATTCTTTCCGGTGTCTTTGAAGGCAAGACCACCGGCACGCCGATCGGTCTGTTGATCCGCAATCAGGACCAGCGCAGCAAGGATTACGGCAATATCGCCGAGACCTTCCGTCCCGGTCATGCCGATTACGCCTATACCCAGAAATACGGTTTCCGCGACTACCGCGGTGGTGGCCGTTCCTCGGCGCGCGAAACCGCCGTCCGTGTGGCAGCCGGTGCGATTGCCCGCAAGTGGCTCAACGAGCGTTACGGCGTGACGATTCGTGGCTGGATGAGCGCACTGGGGCCGATCGATATTCCTTTCGTGTCCGCGGACGAAATCGACGGCAATGCCTTTTTTGCGCCGAATGCCGCCATCGTGCCCGAGCTGGAAACCTATATGGACAACCTGCGCAAATCGCTGGATTCCGTCGGCGCGAAGATTACCGTGACCGCCAGCGGCGTGCCTGCCGGCTGGGGCGAACCGGTTTACGACCGGCTGGATGCCGAGATCGCCTACGCCATGATGGGCATCAATGCCGTCAAGGGTGTCGAGATTGGTGCCGGCTTTGACAGTGTTGCCCAGAAGGGCAGCGAGCATGGCGACGAAATGACGCCCGAGGGCTTTGCCAGCAATCACGCCGGCGGTGTTCTTGGCGGTATTTCCACCGGGCAGGACATCATCGTCAATATGGCGATCAAGCCGACCTCGTCCATCGCCCAGCCGCGTCGTTCCATCGATACCGCCGGCCGGCCGATCGAGGTGGCGACGCAGGGGCGTCATGATCCCTGTGTCGGCATCCGGGCAACGCCGATTGCTGAAGCGATGCTGGCGCTGGTGTTGATCGACCATGCCTTGCGCCACCGGGCCCAGTGCGGCGATGTCGTCTGTGCCACGCCGCGCATCCCCGGAAAAATCGAGTAAAATCGAAAGCTTTTCGCCAATCTGGGCAGACTGATGCTGCCAAAGGGAGACCATCATGCAAGTTGAGCACCACGAACTCCATCTCGAATTTCCGGAACACGCCGACGCCATCGCCGTGCTGAAGGCCGGTAACGCTCACTTCGCCAAGCTGCTGGGGTCTTACAACCGCCTGACCGGCAAGGTCGAGGATCTGGAAGAGCACGATATGCCGGTCAGCGATTTCACCCTCGAAGACATGAAGAAGCAGCGCGTCAAGCTCAAGGACGAGCTGTACCACATCCTGCTGGCCTTCCGTGCCGGCCAGCAATCGGTCAAGGGCTGATCGTACCCTGTGCCCGACGGTGCATCCGGTAAAATTGCCGGATGCACGCTTTGCCCTACTGGCGCCTCTCGGGTTACTACTTCTTCTACTTCGCCTTCATTGGCGCGTTCTCGCCCTATTTCGGGCTTTATCTGCAGTCACTGAGTTTTTCTGCGTGGGACATCGGTTTGTTGATGTCGCAGATGCAGTTGATGCGGATGTTCGGTCCCAACCTCTGGGGCTGGCTGGCTGACCGCTTCGGTTATCGCCTGGCAATCATCCGGCTTGCTGGTGCCATCAGCCTGGCTGGATTCACGGCTTTTTTCTGGCTCGACCGCCTGCCCGGCATGTTGCTGGCAATGGCCGTCCTCGCATTTTTCTGGAGCGCCGCGCTACCGCTTGTCGAAACCCTGACCTTCGACCATCTGCGTCAGGGGCGTGGTGAATACAGCCGCATCCGTCTGTGGGGGTCGATCGGTTTCATCCTCGCGGTCATGGGAACCGGGGCGGTACTCGATTTCTCGCCGCCGGTGGGTGTGCTCTGGGTCTGCTGGGCGATCCTTGCCGGCATTCTGTTGCTTGCCTTGCTGGTGCCGGAGTCGCCGCCAGTCGAGCACCCGCATGACGCACTCCCGATTGGGTGCATCCTCAAACAGCCGCGGGTGATCGCGCTGATGGCGGCCAGTTTCGCGATGTCGGCGGCGCACGGTGCGCTCTACGTCTTTTATTCGATCCATCTGACCGACAACGGCTATTCGAAGACCGAGGTCGGATTGCTCTGGTCGCTGGGCGTGGTCGCGGAGATTGTCGTCTTCATGCTCATGCCGCGCCTTGGTCGCCATTTCACCCTGCGCGCCCTGTTGCTGGCGAGTTTTGCCGTTGCCGTGGTCCGCTTCGTGATGATCGGCTGGGGTGTTGGTTTGCTGTGGGTGGCATTTGTCGCGCAGTTGATGCATGGCATGACTTTCGGTGCACATCACGCGGCATCGATTGCCTCGGTCAACCAGTGGTTTCCGGGTAAGGCCCAGGGGCGCGGGCAGGCCTTGTATTCCAGTCTTTCCTTCGGTGCTGGCGGTTTGCTTGGGGCTTTGGTTGCCGGTAGTACGTGGGCAGACTGGGGGGCGGGCTGGGCTTATACGCTGAGTTCGGGCTTTGCGCTTGCCGGCGGCTTGCTGATCTGGATCTGGTTCGTGCCGGATGCTGCGGTGAACGCGGAAAACGGGCAAAAATCACCCGATCCTGTGCAATAATTCAAGGCTTTACTGCTCCGAATACGTCACATGTCGAAGACCCTTTACGACAAGCTTTGGGAGAACCATGTCGTGCATCAGGAAGCTGATGGCACGGCCCTTCTCTACATCGACCGCCACCTCGTTCACGAAGTGACCAGCCCGCAGGCTTTCGAAGGCTTGAAGCTGGTCGGCCGCAAGCCGTGGCGGGTTTCGTCCATTGTCTCCACGCCGGATCACAATACGCCGACCGATCACTGGGACGAGGGCATCAAGGATCCGATTTCCCGGCAACAGGTTGAAACGCTGGACGCCAACATCCGCGAAGTCGGTGCGCTGGCCTATTTCCCGTTCAAGGATCCGCGCATGGGCATTCTCCATGTTGTCGGTCCGGAGCAGGGCGCGACGCTGCCCGGCATGACCGTCGTCTGCGGCGATTCGCACACCTCGACGCATGGTGCATTTGCCTGTCTGGCGCACGGTATCGGCACCTCCGAGGTCGAGCATGTGCTGGCCACGCAGTGCCTGCTGCAGAAGAAGTCGAAATCGATGCTGATCGCCGTCGAGGGCAAGCTTGGCAAGGGGGTCACCGGCAAGGATGTGGCGCTGGCCATCATCGGTACCATCGGCACGGCCGGCGGTACCGGTTATGCCATCGAGTTTGGCGGCAGCGCCATTCGCAGCCTGTCGATGGAAGGGCGGATGACCCTGTGCAACATGGCCATCGAAGGCGGTGCACGCATGGGCTTCGTTGCGGTCGACGACAAGACCATCGATTACTTGAAGGATCGTCCGTTCTCGCCAAAGGGCGAAGTCTGGGACAAGGCAGTGGCCTACTGGCGTACCCTGCATTCGGATGCAGGCGCGCAGTTCGATCGCGTCGTCACGCTCAAGGCGGAAGATATTCGTCCGCAGGTAACCTGGGGAACCTCGCCGGAAATGGTTGTGCCGGTGGATGCCAGCGTGCCGGATCCGGCCAAAGAGACTGATCCGGTCAAGCGCGAAGGCATGGAGCGTGCACTTCAGTACATGGGCCTCAACCCGAATACGCCGATGACGCAGATCGCCATCGACAAGGTCTTCATCGGCTCCTGCACCAACTCGCGGATCGAGGATTTGCGCGAGGCGGCTGCGGTCGTCAAGGGCCGCCGCGTGGCTGCCAATGTCAAGCTGGCGCTGGCGGTGCCGGGCTCGGGTCTGGTCAAGCGGCAGGCCGAGGCCGAGGGGCTGGACAAGATTTTCGTTGCCGCCGGTTTCGAGTGGCGTGAGCCGGGGTGCTCGATGTGTCTGGCGATGAACGCTGACCGTCTGGAGCCGGGCGAGCGCTGTGCTTCGACCTCGAACCGCAATTTCGAAGGCCGTCAGGGCCCCGGTGGGCGCACGCATCTGGTTAGTCCCACCATGGCGGCCGCAGCGGCGATTGCCGGCCGTTTTGCCGACGTGCGCGAGATTCTCTGAGGATAGTCCATGGACAAGTTTATTCGTCTGGAAGGGCTGGTCGCCCCGCTCGATCGCAGCAATGTCGATACCGATGCGATCATCCCGAAGCAGTTTCTGAAGTCGATCAAGCGTTCCGGCTTTGGCCCCAACGCCTTCGACGAGTGGCGTTACATGGATGTTGGCCAGCCCGGTCAGGACAATTCCAATCGCCCGAAAAACCCGAATTTCGTGCTCAACCAGCCGCGCTATCAGGGCGCGGAGGTGTTGCTGACGCGTGCCAATTTCGGTTGTGGCAGCTCCCGCGAGCATGCACCGTGGGCGCTGCTCGACTTCGGCTTCAAGGCGATCATCGCCGAGTCGTTTGCCGATATTTTCTTCAACAACTGCTTCAAGAACGGCATTCTGCCCATCGTCCTGCCGGCTGCGGAAATCGAAGCGCTCTTCCAGCAGGTCGAGGCCGCGCCCGGCTACAAGCTGGTGGTCGATCTGCCGGCGCAGGCAGTCGTGCGCCCGGACGGCCACGGTATTCCGTTCCAGATCGACGCCTTCCGCAAGGAATGCCTGTTGAACGGCTGGGACGACATTGGCCTGACCCTGCGCCATGCAGAGAAAATCCGCGAATTCGAAGAGAAGCGTCGTATCGATCAGCCCTGGCTGTTCGCCTAACAAGGAGACAACATGAAGATTTGTGTTTTGCCGGGTGACGGCATCGGTCCGGAAATCACGGCGGAAGCCGTCCGTGTCCTCAAGGCGCTGGGCCTGAAGTTCGAAATGGAAGAGGCGCTGCTGGGTGGTGGTGCGGTCGATGCGACCGGCAATCCCTATCCCGAGGCGACCCAGAAGCTGGCCCGCGAAGCTGATGCCGTGCTGCTCGGCGCCGTTGGTGGTCCGAAGTGGGATGCACTGCCGCGCGAACAGCGTCCGGAGCGCGGCCTGCTCGGTATCCGCAAGGACCTGAACCTGTTTGCCAACCTGCGTCCGGCCATCCTCTATCCGGAACTGGCCAACGCCTCGACGCTGAAGCCGGAAGTCGTTGCCGGTCTCGATATCCTGATCATCCGCGAACTGACCGGTGACATCTATTTCGGCCAGCCGCGTGGCGTGCGCGAGGAAAACGGCGAGCGCGTCGGCTTCAATACCATGGTCTACAGCGAGTCGGAAATCCGCCGCATCGGCCACGTTGCTTTCCAGGCAGCGCAGAAGCGCAACAAAAAGCTGTGCTCGGTGGACAAGATGAACGTTCTCGAGTGCACTCAGCTCTGGCGTGACGTGATGATCGAGATTGCCCACGATTACCCTGATGTCGAACTCAGCCACATGCTGGTCGACAATGCTGCCATGCAACTGGTCAAGGCGCCGAAGCAGTTTGACGTGATGGTCACCGGCAACATGTTCGGCGACATCCTGTCCGACGAGGCCTCGATGCTGACCGGTTCGATCGGCATGCTGCCGTCCGCCTCGCTGGACGAGAAGAACAAGGGTCTGTACGAACCGTCGCACGGTTCGGCGCCGGATATCGCCGGCAAGGGCATCGCCAATCCGCTGGCGACCATCCTCTCGGCGGCGATGATGTTGCGCTACACCTTTGGTCTGGAGGCCGAAGCGCAGCGCATTGAAACTGCGGTCAAGAAAGTGCTGTCCCAGGGCTATCGCACCGGCGATATCTATGAGCGCGGCACCAACAAGGTGGGCACGAAGGAAATGGGCGACGCGGTTCTTGCGGCGCTGGCGTAAGCGAACGCAGGGGTTCGTGCGTTAGATTCAGGATTCACTTGGAGAGAAAGTCATGAAGAAGGTTGGTCTGGTTGGTTGGCGTGGCATGGTCGGTTCCGTGCTGATGCAGCGCATGGTCGAAGAGGGTGATTTCGCCCACATCGATCCGGTCTATTTCTCGACGTCTGCTGCTGGCGGCAAGGCCCCGGCATTCGGTGGCAAGGAAGCCTCCCTGCCGTTGCAGAACGCCTCCGACATCGACGCGCTGAAGGCCTGCGAAATCATCATCACCTGCCAGGGCGGCGACTACACCAAGGAAGTCTTCCCCAAGCTGCGCGCTGCTGGCTGGAACGGTCACTGGATCGACGCTGCCTCGGCGCTGCGCATGGCTGACGACGCCGTGATCATCCTTGATCCGGTCAACATGAACGTGATCAAGGATTCGCTGGCCAAGGGCGGCAAGAACTGGATCGGCGGCAACTGCACCGTTTCCCTGATGCTCATGGGTCTGGGTGGTCTGTTCCAGAACGACCTCGTCGAATGGGCCTCGTCGATGACCTATCAGGCCGCTTCCGGTGCTGGTGCGCAGAACATGCGCGAACTGATCTCGCAGATGGGCGTCATTCACGATTCCGTCAAGGATCTGCTGGCCGATCCGGCTTCCGCCATCCTCGACATCGACCGCAAGGTCGCCGAGACCATCCGTTCCGAGTCCTTCCCGAAGAAGAACTTCCGCAACACCCCGCTTGCCGGTTCGCTCATTCCGTGGATCGACGTGCCGGTTGAAAACGGCCAGTCCAAGGAAGAGTGGAAGGGTGGCGCCGAGTGCAACAAGATCCTCGGCAAGCCGGCCTTCCGTTCGGCCGGTTCGATCCCCATCGACGGTCTGTGTGTGCGTATCGGCGCCATGCGTTGCCACAGCCAGGCACTGACCATCAAGCTTAAGAAGGATGTTCCGCTCGACGAGATCACCGACATGCTGGCCAAGGCCAACCAGTGGGCCAAGGTCGTGCCGAACGATCGCGAGATCTCCGAGCGCGAACTGACCCCGGCTGCCGTCACCGGCACGCTGACCGTGCCAGTCGGTCGTCTGCACAAGATGGCCATGGGTCCGGAGTATCTGGCGGCTTTCACCTGCGGTGACCAGTTGCTGTGGGGGGCGGCAGAGCCGCTGCGTCGCATGCTGCGCATCCTGCTTGACGCCTGATGCCATCGGGTTTGCAGATCAACGGGGCTACGGCCCCGTTTTTTATTGTTGGGAATATGCAAAAAGACCATTAATGAGAAGCGGGTTTAGCTTGCATTGCTAAGTGCATGATGTTAATTTGAAACTCCCAAATTCGACGCTCAGGGTTTCGCCGTGAACGAAACTAACCGTAATCAGTTCAAGAAACGTGCAGCGGCCATCGCCGTTGCCTCATGTCTGTCCTTTGCTCCCTGGCTTGCGGAAGCCGCCGGCTTGGGCAAATTAACCGTGCTTTCCGGCCTGGGCCAACCCTTGCGTGCCGAAATGGAGCTAGGGGCAGGCAAGGATGAGTTGGCGGGCATGACGGCCCGACTGGCGCCGCAGGAGGCCTTCCGCCAGGCCGGCATCGACTATGCGTCAGCGCTGCTGGATTTGCGCTTTGCGGTTGAAACGCGGCCAAGCGGCAAGTCGGTGGTCAAGGTCACTTCCGGGCGCCCGATTAACGAGCCTTTCCTTGATTTTCTGGTCGAATTGAACTGGCCGACCGGTCGTCTGGTCCGCGAATACACGTTCCTTCTTGATCCACCGGAGATTGCAGCCAAGCAGACTGCGCAGCCGGTGGTTGATGCACGCGTCGTTGAAACCGTTCGCGGTGGCACAATTGCCGAAGAGCGCTCGGCACCGGTGCGTGCCAAGGTCCGGCCGGCGGCGGCGCCCAAAGTCTCCGAAGCCCCGCGCAAGCCAGCCGAGACTGCCGGTACACGTGAAGTCATGCCGGGCGATACCCTGCGCAAGATTGCCAATGAAACACGCCATGACGGCGTTTCGCTCGAGCAGATGCTGGTGGGGCTATTCCGCAATAACCCCGATGCCTTTATCGGTAATAACGTCAATCGCCTGAAGTCCGGTGCGATTCTGGCTATTCCCGACAAGGCGAGCGTCGAATCAGTTACCGAGGCTGAGGCGAAGAAGGTCTATGTTGCCGGTGCGGGCGATTGGGGTACCTATCGTCAGAAGCTGGCAAGCACTATCGCCAAGGGGCCGGCCAAGGATGAACTTGCGGGCCAGAGCAGCGCAGGCAAGATCACTGCCAAGGTCGAGGAAAAGGCTGCTCCAGCAGAACAAAGCAAGGACCAGGTGAAGGTGTCGCGCACTGAGATGGCAGCCAAAGGGATGCCGTCCGCAAAGCAGGGCGATGCCGAGGCGGATCGAATTGCCAAGGACAAGGCGCTCAAGGAGGCTCAGGATCGCCTGGCGACACTAGAGAAAAATGTCACCGACCTGCAGAAGATGCTGGAGGTGAAAACACAGAAACTGGCCGAGTTGCAGCAGGCACCTGCCAAGACTGCAGAGCCACCGAAGCCGGCGGAACCGCCCAAACCCGTGGAGCCACCGAAGCCGGTGGAGCCCGTCAAGCCTGCGGAGCCGCCCAAGCCTGTCGAGGTGCCAAAGCCTGCTGAGCCAACCAAGCCCGCCGAGGAGGTAAAGCCGGCCGAGGCCCCCAAGCCTGTTGAGGCACCCAAGGCGGTCGAGCCGCCGAAACCGGCAGAACCGCCCAAGCCCAAGGCACCTCCCCCGCCGCCGCCGGTGGAAGAGCCGGGGGTGCTCGATGGCTTGATGGAAGACCCGTTACCACTCGCTGGCGGGGCGGGCATCATCGCCTTGCTTGCCGGGTTCTTTATGTACAAACGGCGTCGTTCGAGTCTTGCCGGGGCCGAGACAACCGCGATTCCCGGGCCATCCAGTCTCGGGCCGAATTCGGTTTTCCGGATGACCGGGGGGCAGAGTGTCGATACCGGAAATACGCCGCCACAGACCGGCGATTTCAGCCAGACGGGGCCTGGTACCATCGATACGGATGAGGTCGACCCGGTCGCCGAGGCTGATGTTTACATGGCTTACGGTCGCGACACCCAGGCTGAAGAGATTCTGCTGGAGGCGCTGCAGAAGGACCCGCAGCGCACCGCCATTCATGCCAAGTTGCTGGAAATTTACGCCAATCGGCGCAGTCTGAAGCAGTTTGAAACGCTTGCCAGCGAGTTGTACGCCCAAACAGGTGGTGTCGGGGCCGAATGGGAAAAGGTGGCTGCGCTGGGTGCTGGGCTGGATCCCAACAATCCGCTGTATTCGGGTGCCAAGGCAACGGCGCCGGCATTCGATGTCGATGCGACCATGGTTGTAACGCCGGAAAATGCCGTCAAGGCGACCTTGGCCATGCCCGGAGCAATGGCGGGCATGGCGGCCGCTGCTGTGGCCATGGCGGAGGAAACCCCGGCCAAGGTCGAAACCGAAGATACCTTCATTCTCGGCGAGCCGACACCGATGGCTGCAGCGGTACCCGCCGAGCCGGAAGCGCTGTTCGATGTGCCGGTTGATGAGCCGATGAGTCTTGATTTCGACATTGGCATGCCGGAAGCGCTGGCAGCGCCGGTTGAGCCTTCGGCGCCAGCTGCTGCGGATGGTGCCGAGGAACCCTATATTGATACCGTTGTGTCGGTCGACTCCAACGCCCTTGATTTCGATCTCGGTAGCGATGCGTCGGCCGTCGACGTGTCGACGTCGGCAGGTGAATTGCCGATCGACTTGGGTGCGTCGCTGACGCCTTTGCCGGAGGCGGTCGATTTCTCCATCGATCCCGAGCCTCTCGCAGCCGACGCTGCACTTGACGAATTGCCCGATTTTTCTCCGGATGGCACGCTGGTCATGCCGTCTTCTTACACCTTGGACGAATTGCCGGATGTTGGCGTGTCAACCTTTGTCGGTGGCGAAAATGTACCAACGCCTGTTGAGCCGGAGCCGACGATGGACGACGCGCCGATGGTCGATTTCGATCTCGATATTGGCATGCCAGACACCCATACATCGGTACTGGGGGCAGGTGAAAACGCGGCGCTGGAAACCATGGTGGCGCCGCAGGGATTCATGCCGGAGGAGCTGCCAGAACCGGAATCCCTTGCCCCGGTATCGTTTACTGTGGCGGATCTCTCGGCCACGATGGTCAATCCGGTTGCATCGATGGACGACACACTGGAATTCGACGTCAAGCTGACCGATTCTGTCTTCCTCGGCCAGCCGATGATGCCTTCGGATTTCGACATGGGGGCCATCAATCTCGATCTTGGTGCCGAGCCGCTGTCCATGCCCCGCGGTGCTGGGGATGCTGTGCCCGAGTCCCTGCCAGAGCCATTGGCTGCGAACGCCGAGACCTCTGCCGAGGCAGCAGAGGATGCTCCGACGTCGGCGCATGATGAGCGTTGGGAAGAGGTGAATACCAAGCTTGACCTGGCCAAAGCCTACGAAGAAATGGGCGATCTTGAAGGGGCTCGAGAGCTGCTGCAGGAGGTGGTCGGTGAAGGCTCGATCGATCTCGTGGAACAGGCTAAGTCGATTCTTGCCCGCCTGAACGCGTAAAATAAGGCCTCTGCTGACCGCCACATGGCCCCGCAAGGGGCCGTGTGCTTTCTGGAAGGGCGAATTCTGCTGCACCCCACCGCTGCGCTGATAGTCTGGCTGGCTGCCGTGCTGGCTACCCAGCATCTGGGTTATGCCGGTCTGGGCACGCTTGCCTTGTTGCTCATCATGAGCGGCTGGCGAGTCACGGCCGTCTGGTGGCGTTATCTGTCGCGGAGCCGCTGGTTGTTGTTGGCGCTCTGGCTGATCCTGGGCTACAACACACCGGGCGATGCCTGGTTGGACCAGCCGTGGGCCCCGACGCTGGAGGGCGTGCACGAAGCCAGCCTGCAGGCATTGAGGCTGATCGTCATGCTTGGTGCGCTGGCCTGGTTGTTCGAGCAACTGGGTCGGGATGGCATGGTGCAGGCCCTTTGGGGCATGATCCGACCGTTGGCTGATGAGGGCGGTGGCATGGAACGTTTGGTGGTCCGGCTTTCGCTTGTGTTTTCCAATATCGATCGCAGCGCGCAGACGGTGAGCTGGCGAGAGATGCTGGCCGGCGAAGCGCCGGTGCCGGCAGGCGAAGCGACCCGGATCTCACTCCAGATGCCGGCCTGGCGCTGGCGGGATCGCGGTGTTGTTCTGGCAGCAGGCTGTGCCTTGTGTGGAGTGTTGTGGACATGAGGATTGCCCTCGGCATCGAGTATTTCGGTCATCATTTCCGCGGCTGGCAAAGTCAGGCTGGGGGCGGCACGGTGCAGGACGCCCTGGAAGCGGCGCTGGCAGCGATCGCCGGCCAGCAAGTGGCCACGCTCTGCGCCGGACGAACTGATGCCGGCGTGCATGCCATCCAGCAGGTGATCCACTTCGATTCGCCAGTTGATCGTCCGTTGACCGCCTGGGTGCGCGGGGTTAATTCTCATCTTCCGGAAGGCGTAGCGATTCGCTGGGCGCAACCGGTAGGCGAAGCGTTCCATGCCCGATTCAGCGCTGTGGGCCGTCGCTATCGCTATCTACTGGTCAACCGTCCGCAGCGGCCGGGTTTGTGGCAGGGGCGCATGGGTTGGCACCACCTGCCGCTGGATTTGGCTACCATGCAGGATGCGGCAGCGCGCTTTCTTGGCGAGCACGATTTCTCGGCCTTCAGGGCGGCGGAGTGTCAGGCCAAATCGCCGGTCAAATTGATAACCGAAGCCCGTGTCCGGCAATTCGGGGCCGTGTTCGTCTTCGATTTCGCCGCTTCGGCTTTCCTGCACCACATGGTGCGCAATCTGGTTGGGACGCTGGTTTACATTGGCAAGGGCAACCATCCGCCGGCGTGGGTCGATTCGCTGCTGGCAATGCGCGACCGGCGTCTGGCGGCGCCGACTTTTGCGCCGGACGGGTTGTATTTCCGCGGGCCGGTGTATGAACCGCACTGGCAGCTGCCAGAACCGAATGATGAATTCCTTGACGGACTGCTTCCGTGATCGGACAGTCGTTTGCGGTCAACCCGGATTTTGGGCAAATTTCCGCGTTCACCGCAGGAGCATGAAACCATGAACACCCGGATCAAAATTTGCGGCCTGACCCGTGAGGACGATGTCGATGCTGCCGTGGCGGCAGGGGCCGACGCGATCGGGTTCGTTTTTTATCCCCCCAGTCCGCGCCATGTGACGCCCGAGCGGGCGGCAGTGCTTGCGCGCCGGATTCCACCATTTGTCGACCTGGTTGGGCTCTTTGTCAATGCCGAGCCGGCATCGGTGTTGTCCACTTGTGCCCGGGTGCCGCTTAATCTTCTGCAGTTTCACGGCGATGAGGGTGCTGCGTATTGCGACCAGTTTTCCAGACCGTACCTTCGAGCGGCACGGGTGAGGCTAGGGCTCGATCTGGTAGAATTCGCGGGTTCGTTTCCCGCGACACGTGGGCTGCTGCTCGATGCCTTTGTCGAAGGTTATGGTGGTGGCGGCCATGTTTTCGACTGGACGCTGATTCCGCCGGGCTTGACGGGGTATCTGGTGCTGTCGGGCGGACTGAACCCGGACAATGTCGGCGACGCCATCAGGCGTGTTCGGCCCGCTGCGGTCGATGTGTCGTCAGGCGTGGAAAAGAGCAAGGGCATCAAGGATCACGACAAGATTGCCGCTTTCGTTGCTGCCGTGCGAGCAGCTGATGCGGCGATCAGCAAAGGTTAGGACTATGCGTAAATCGGTGGGTGGTATTACCCGGACCTGTTGGCGGCGCCATTCGGCGAATCACACCTGAAAACGGACTGTACCCGCAGAACGTTCAATTTTTTCAGGAGTATTGCCATGTCCCAAACCCCGTACCAATTCCCCGATGCCAAGGGCCATTTCGGACCCTATGGTGGTGTTTTCGTTGCCGAAACGCTGTTCGGCGCGCTCGACGAGTTGAAGGCCGCCTATGAGGCGGCGCAAAACGATCCGGCCTTCCGTGCCGAGTACGAATACGAACTGAAGCATTTCGTTGGCCGTCCGTCACCGATCTATCATGCCAAGCGTCTGTCCGACATTCTCGGGGGCGCGCAGATTTACCTCAAGCGCGAAGACCTGAACCACACCGGCGCGCACAAGGTCAATAACTGCATCGGTCAGGCCATGCTCGCCAGGCGCATGGGCAAGCCGCGCGTCATCGCCGAAACCGGCGCTGGTCAGCACGGCGTCGCTACGGCCACCGTTGCCGCCCGCTACGGCATGGAATGTGTCGTCTACATGGGCAGCGAGGATGTTCGCCGCCAGGCGGCCAACGTTTATCGCATGAAGCTGCTTGGGGCCAAGGTCGTGCCCGTCGAGTCCGGCTCCAAGACGCTCAAGGACGCACTCAACGAAGCCATGCGCGACTGGGTGACCAATATTCACAACACCTTCTACATCATTGGTACCGTCGCCGGCCCGCATCCTTACCCCATGCTGGTGCGTGATTTCCAGAAGATCATCGGCGAAGAGTGTCTGACGCAGATGCCGGAAATGGCCGGTCGTCAACCAGATGCGGTGATCGCCGCCGTCGGTGGCGGTTCCAACGCCATGGGGATTTTCTATCCCTACATCAACGTTGAAGGCGTGCGCCTGATCGGCGTCGAAGCTGCGGGTGAAGGCGTCGAAACCGGCCATCACGCCGCCTCGCTGACCGCGGGCGTGCCGGGCGTGTTGCACGGCAACCGCACCTATCTCTTGCAGGATGAAGACGGCCAGATCATCGAAACCCATTCGGTGTCGGCGGGTCTGGACTACCCCGGCGTTGGGCCGGAGCACGCCTGGCTCAAGGATCTTGGGCGGGCAGAATACGTGCCGATCAAGGATGACGAGGCGCTCAAGGCCTTCCACGACCTCTGCCGCCTCGAAGGCATCATTCCGGCGCTCGAATCCAGCCATGCGCTTGCTTACGCGATGAAGCTGGCGCCGACGATGGCCAAGGACAAAATTCTGCTGGTTAACCTCTCCGGTCGCGGTGACAAGGATATGCACACCGTGGCCGAAAAATCCGGAATTGTTTTCTGATGTCGCGCATTCAACACGCTTTTGACCGCCTCAATGGCGAAGGCCGCAAGGCGCTGATTCCTTTCATCACCGCTGGTGATCCCGATGCCGAACTCACTGTGCCGCTGATGCATGCCCTGGTCGAAGCCGGCGCCGACGTCATTGAACTGGGTGTCCCATTCTCCGATCCGATGGCTGACGGTCCAACCATCCAGCGTGCCTCGGAGCGGGCACTGGCGAGAGGAATGACCTTGCGCAAGGTTCTGCAGCGTGTCACCGCGTTTCGTGCCGAAAATGACCGCACGCCGGTGGTGCTGATGGGTTATGCCAATCCGATCGAAGCGATGGGCTTGCAAACCTTTGCCGAGAAGGCTGCTCAGTCTGGCGTTGATGGTGTACTGGTGGTGGATTACCCGCCAGAAGAAGCTGAGGCGTTCGGTGCCGCGATGAAGGCTCACGGCATGGATCCGATTTTCCTGATCGCACCGACGTCCACGCCAGAGCGCATCGAGCAGGTGGCGAAAATCGCCAGCGGCTACGTCTATTACGTCTCGCTCGCCGGTGTTACCGGCTCTGGTGCACTCAATGTCGATGCGGTTGCCCAGCGCCTGCCGGCAATCCGCGAAAAGACCGGTTTGCCGGTCGGGGTCGGTTTCGGCATTCGTGACGCAGCAACGGCTGCACGAATTGCCGGATTCGCCGATGCCGTGGTGGTCGGTAGCCGGATTATTGAAGAAATTGAAAAATCAACTGCGGAAACCGCCTGCGCCAATGTCAAGGCACTGGTCTCGGCAATTCGCCGCGGTGTCGATGAGGTGAAACAATGAGCTGGCTGACCAAACTTCTTCCCCCGAAGATCAAGCGTGAGCAGGGGGCACAGCGCCGTGCCAATCTGCCAGAGGGCCTTTGGAGCAAATGTCCGTCCTGCGAGGCGGTACTGTACGCGACCGACCTGCAAAGCAATGCCAATGTCTGCCCGAAATGCGGTCACCACAATCGTCTGAATGCCCGCGAACGCCTTGATCTCCTGCTCGACGGCGAGGGGCGTTATGAAATCGGCGCCGAGGTGCTTCCGGTCGATACGCTGAAATTCAAGGATTCCAAGAAGTACCCGGACCGTCTCACGGAAGCCGCGCGGGCCAGCGGTGAGAGCGATTCGCTGGTCGTCCTGCAGGGAAGCATCAAGGCGATGCCGGTTGTTGCGGCAGCCTTCGAGTTCGATTTCATGGGGGGGTCGATGGGCTCGGTGCTCGGTGAGCGCTTCGTCCGCGGCGTTCAGGTTGCGGTCGAGCAAAAGATGCCCTTCATTTCGATTACTGCATCGGGCGGCGCCCGGATGCAGGAAGGCCTGTTTTCGCTGATGCAGATGGCGAAAACCACGGCTGCGCTGACCAAGCTTGCCGAGGCGGGGCAGCCCTATATTTCCATTCTCACCGATCCAACCATGGGCGGCGTTTCGGCATCCTTTGCGTTCGTCGGCGATGTCGTGATCGCCGAGCCGGGGGCGCTGATCGGTTTCGCCGGTCCGCGGGTCATTGAGCAGACGGTCCGCGAGAAATTGCCCGAGGGCTTCCAGCGCTCCGAGTTCCTGCTGGAAAAAGGCGCCATCGACATGATCGTCGACCGTCGCGAACTGCGCGATCAGGTTGCGCGTACCCTTGCACTGTTGCAAAAGCTGCCAGTGGCCGCCTGAAACCACGCCGGATTGCCGGCGCGGGCATCGCCGGCCGTGCATTGCCGGTGGCGCGACCCGCGCATTGAGGGTATTTCATGACACTTTCCGATTGGCTGGCGCATCTCGAAGGCCTTCACCCCAAGGGGCAGGCCGGTATCGAGCTGGGCCTGGAGCGTATTTGCCGGGTCAAGACGGCGCTGGGGCAGCACCAGCATTGCCCGGTCATCATTGTCGGCGGGACCAACGGCAAAGGCTCGACCTGCGCCTATCTCGAAAACATCATCCTGCGCGCCGGCTACCGGGTCGGCTGCTATACCTCGCCGCACATTCTTGCGTATAACGAGCGCGTCCGCGTCAATGGCCAACCGGTCGATGATGCCGCCTTGTGTGCAGCATTCGCTCGCGTCGAGGCCGCCCGCCAGTCGGCGGGGAACGTCGCGCTGACGTATTTCGAATTCGGTACCTTGGCTGCCTGGGAAGTTTTCGCGGCGGCAGGGGTTGAGGCAGCGGTGCTGGAGGTCGGGCTGGGGGGGCGGCTGGATGCGGTCAATGTCTATGAACCGGATGTCGCCATCGTGACGACGGTTGCCCTGGATCATACCGACTGGCTTGGCCCGGATCGCGAATCCATTGGTTTCGAGAAAGCCGGAATTTTTCGGGCTGGCCGGCCTGCTTTGTGTGCTGATCCGCAGCCGCCGAAGCGCTTGCTTGAGCATGCAGCGACGATTGGGGCCGATTTGCGCCTGATCGGCCGTGATTTTGGTTTTGAGCGACCTGGGGCCGAGGTCGCCGAGAGTCGTCTGCAATGGCGCTGGTGGTGCCGCAATGGCACACAGATGTTACGGCGTGCGTTGGCCTATCCTGGTTTGCGCGGACCAACCCAACTGTTCAATGCGTCAGTGGCGCTGGCGGCACTGGAGGCAATCACCGACAAATTGCCGGTCACCATGCAGGCGATCAGGCCCGGTTTGATCGAAACCGAGCTGGCTGGTCGCTTCCAGGTCGTGCCGGGCAAGCCGGCGATCGTTCTTGATGTTGGCCACAACCCGCAGGCGGTGAGCGTGCTGGCGGGCAATCTGTCGAATATGGGTTTCTTCGACCGCACGCATGCGGTCGTCGGGATGCTTGCCGACAAAGATATTGCTGGTGCGCTGACGGCGCTCAAGGATCGCGTTGATTATTGGCATGTCGCGACACTGGATGGTCCACGCGGGACAACCGCCGAGACGCTGGCAGCGATCATCCGCGAATCCGGGTTGGGGGGTGACGTGTTTTGCTACCCGTCGCCACAGGCGGCAATGCAGGCTGCGAAGGGGCAAGCTGCTGAAAGTGATAGAATTCTGGCCTTTGGTTCGTTCTACACGGTCGCCGGTGCGCTCGAAGCCTTACGGAAAAAAGCCTGATTGATGGAAGATAACGACGCGCAACTGCTGTTGAAGAAACGCGCACGCCGCCGGCTGGTTGGTGCGGTCTTTTTCGCCTCCGTGGTCGCCATTATCCTGCCGCTGATCATGGATAACGAGCCGCCACGCCAGGTTCAGGATGTCGAGATCCGTATACCCGGTCAGGATGAGAAGGCTTTTGTCCCCAGGTTTGCCACGGCGCCAGTGGAGGGTGCAGCGACTGACGCCGCAACCGCGCCGTCTTCGTCGGTGCAGACCGGGGCGTCTGCTGATACGCCGATGAAGCCAAGTGCGCGGGTTGTTTCGGTGGACGGTGAGAAGCCGGTGGTGGCTCCCGAAAAGTCGCTTAAGTCTGTCGAGAAAGCTGCCGAAAAGCCACCCGAAAAAGCACCTGAAAGGCAGCTTGAGAGGGCTGCGGAAAAGGCAAGCGACAAGGGGCCGGCGAAGCAGGAAAAGCCTGTCGTGAAGCCTGCTCCCAAGACAGACGATGCCAAGCGGGCGGCCGCCATACTCGCCGGTAGCGACAGCAAGCCGGCGGCCAAGTCGGTGGGCGAGTATCTGGTGTTGATCGGGGCGTTCAGCAATGAGGCCAATGTCAGTATGCTGAAGAGCAAGCTGGGCGAACAGGGCATCAAGACCTTCAGCGAAGCGTTGGATACCCCGCAGGGCAAGAAGACCCGCGTTCGCGCCGGACCGTTCCCGTCGCGCGAGGCAGCCGAGAAGGCGCTTGAGAAAATGCAGCGGATCGGAGTTTCGGGCGTGGTTGCAGCCAGGCAATGACGTATTTTGATTATGTAGTGATCGGCATTGTCACGCTGTCGCTGGTTTTTGGTCTGTGGCGAGGCGTGGTTGGGGAAGTGGTGGCACTGATCGCGTGGGCGACCGGCGTCATTGCTGCAGTGGAATATGGTGGCACGGTAGGCGATGCGATTTTCGCCGGCATTGTCGACACAGCGGTGCGTACGCTGGCCGGCTGTGCGGTGGTGTTCATCGGTGTTCTGTTGGCGATGGCGCTGGTGCGTATCGCCGTGCGCAGCATGGTCAAGGCGTTGGGGCTGAGCGTCACCGACCGTTTGCTCGGCATGCTGTTCGGGATCGTCCGTGGCGCGCTGGTAGTGTTGCTGTTGGTGGGTCTCGGAGGCATGACCTCTGCGCCGACGCAGGTTTGGTGGCGGCAGGCGACTTTGGCGCCGCCGCTGGAAGTGGCAGTTCTGGCAATCAAGCCCTGGTTGCCGCCCGATTTGGCAAAACGAATTCGATTCAGCTAGGCAGGAAAATATTATGTGCGGGATTCTCGGAGTCATGGCGACAACGCCGGTTAACCAGCTGCTCTACGACGGGCTGATGGTATTGCAGCACCGCGGCCAGGACGCCGCCGGCATTGCAACGGCCGAAGGCAACACCTTTCATCTCCACAAGGGGCCGGGGCTGGTCCGCGACGTATTTCGCACCCGCAACATGCGTGCCCTGCCCGGTAACTGGGGGATCGGTCATGTCCGCTACCCAACGGCCGGGTCGGCCTACAACTTTGCCGAGGCGCAGCCGTTCTACGTCAATTCGCCCTTTGGCATCGTTCTCGGTCACAACGGTAACCTGACCAATGCGGAGCAGCTCAAGGATGAAATGTTCCGCATGGATCGCCGGCACATCAACACCAATTCCGATTCGGAAGTCCTGCTCAACGTGCTGGCGCACGAGCTTCAGGCGGCGTCGCATGGCTACGAACTGGATGTGGACAGCATTTTCCAGGCGGTGGCCGGCGTGCATCGCCGCTGTCGCGGCGCCTATGCTGTCGTGGCGCTGATTGCCGGTTATGGCTTGCTCGCCTTCCGCGATCCGCACGGTATCCGTCCGCTGGTTTATGGCGAAAACAAAACACCCGAGGGTACCGAGTACCTGGTGTCGTCGGAGTCGGTGGCGCTTGATACACTGGGTTTCCAGGTGGTTCGCGACATTGAGCCGGGCGAAGCCGTGTTCATCGACCTCAATCATCAGCTTCATAGCCGCCAGTGCGCCCAGCAGCCGATGTACGCGCCCTGCATCTTCGAATACGTCTACCTGGCGCGCCCGGATACGGTGATCGATGGCGTGTCGGTCTATGAAGCCCGTCTGGCGATGGGGGAACTGCTTGCGGAGAAGGTCAAGGAAACGATTCCCGTCGATGAAATCGACGTCGTCATTCCAATCCCCGATTCCAGCCGTCCTTCCGCCATGCAATTGGCGCATGCGCTTGGCATTCCGTTCCGCGAGGGGTTTGTCAAGAACCGCTATGTCGGTCGGACCTTCATCATGCCGGGGCAGGCGATGCGCAAGAAGTCGGTGCGCCAGAAACTGAATACGGTTGGTCAGGAATTCAAGGGCAAGCGCGTGCTGCTGGTCGATGATTCCATCGTCCGTGGTACGACCAGCCGCGAAATCGTGGAAATGGCCCGTGCAGCCGGGGCAACCAAGGTCTATTTTGCCTCCGCTGCGCCCCCGGTCCGCTTTCCGAACGTTTACGGCATTGATATGCCGACGCGTGCCGAGTTGATTGCCACCGGTCGCAGCGACGAGCAGATAGCGGCCGAGATCGGGGCCGATGCGCTGGTCTATCAGGATATCGCGGCACTCAAGCAGTCGATTACCAAGCTGCGCAGCGACCTGACCGTGTTTGACGCTTCGTGTTTCGATGGCTGCTACATTACCGGCGACATCGACGAGTACTATCTTGATGCCGTTGAAGGCAAGCGTGGTAAAAAGCCGGCGAAGGCCAACGACGACGATGGCGATGGCCGTGCGTCGCAGCAGATGGTTCTCGGCCTGAGCAACGGCGGGCAGGATTGATGGCAATGTCCGATCAGCAGCCTGTTTATCGTCCGGAGACCCTGGCGGTTCGCGCCGGGCAGGAGCGCAGCCAATTCGGCGAGCACGCCGAGGCCCTGTACCTCACGTCGAGCTTCGTCTTCCAGAATGCCGCGCAAGCCGCACGGCGTTTTTCGGGTGAAGAGGCGGGTAACGTTTATGCCCGTTTTTCCAATCCGACCGTGACCATGTTCGAAGAGCGGCTGGCGGCGATCGAGGGCGCCGAGGATTGCGTGGCGACGGCGAGCGGCATGTCGGCGATCATGGCGGCCGTGCTTGCGCACCTGAAATGCGGTGATCACATCGTCGCTTCCAACAGCCTGTTCGGCGCCACGGTCCAGCTTTTCAGCAACATTCTGTCGCGCACTGGCATCTCCACCACTTTCGTCTCGCATACCGATCCGGCGGCGTGGGAGGCGGCAATCCGCCCCGAGACGAAGCTGTTTTTCCTCGAAACACCGTCCAATCCGCTGACCGAAATTGCCGACATTTCCGCGTTGACCGCAATCGCCCGTCCGCGTGGCATCCTGGTTGCGGTGGATAACTGCTTTTGTACGCCGATCCTGCAACGTCCGCTTGAACTGGGTGCCGATCTGGTCATCCACTCGGCGACCAAGTACCTGGATGGCCAGGGGCGGGTACTTGGCGGGGCCGTTTGCGGTGCCCGCAAGCTGACCGAGGAAGTGTTCAAGTATTTGCGCACGGCCGGGCCGACGCTGTCTGCTTTCAACGCCTGGGTGCTGCTCAAGGGGCTGGAAACGCTGAAGATTCGCGTCGAAGCACAAGCCGCCAACGCAGCACGGCTGGCGGCTTGGCTGGAGGCGCATCCCAGGGTCGCGCGCGTCTTCTATCCCGGCTTGCCATCGCATCCGCAATATGAGCTTGCTCAGCAGCAACAGAAGAGCGGCGGCGCGATTGTCTCCTTCGAGGTGAGGGGCGGGCGGGATCAGGCCTGGGCCGTGGTCGACAACTGCCGTTTGCTGTCGATTACCGCCAATCTGGGCGATACCAAGACGACGATTACCCATCCAGCCACCACCACCCACGGGCGCATCACGCCGGAAGCGCGTGCTGCCGCTGGCATCAGCGATGGCTTGCTGCGCATTGCTGTCGGTCTCGAGGCAGTGGAAGACCTTCAGGACGATCTTGAGCGCGGCCTGCGCCTGATCTGACGATACACCCCGGTTGCAGCGTCTTGCGTTCCGCAATGCTGCAACCCCCTCCTTGAAAGTTCCCATGTATTTTTCTGAACTCGGCCTGAAGGCCGAAATCCTGCGCGCCGTTTCCGAAGAAGGTTACGACACGCCAACACCGATCCAGCAGCAGGCCATACCCGCCGTACTTGCCGGTCATGATCTGATGGCGACCGCGCAGACTGGCACCGGCAAGACAGCCGGTTTCACGCTGCCCATCCTGCATCGCCTGGCGACGGGGCCGAACGACCGCCTGACCCGGGTTGCGCGCACGCCTCGCGTGCTGGTGCTAACACCGACACGCGAGTTGGCGATTCAGGTCGAGGAGAGCGTGCGTACCTACGGCAAGCACCTGCCGATCAACTCGCTGGCCGTCTTTGGCGGTGTTGGCATCAATCCGCAAATCGCCAACCTGCGGCGCGGTGTCGACATTCTCGTCGCGACCCCGGGGCGCTTGCTCGATCATGTCCAGCAACGCACGGTTGACCTTTCGGCGATCGAGATATTCGTTCTCGACGAGGCCGATCGCATGCTCGACATGGGCTTCATACGCGATATCCGTAAAGTGATTGCGCTGCTGCCGGCGACACGACAGAACCTGATGTTCTCGGCGACCTTCTCGCCGGAAATCCGCGAGTTGGCCAGTGGTTTGCTCAAGCATCCAGTCTCGGTCGATGTCGCGCCGCGAAACACCGCGGCAGAGACCGTGACGCAGAAGGTCATCGACTGTAACCGCGAGCAGAAAAAGGCGCTGCTCTGTCACCTTTTCGAGACTCGTGGCTGGCATCAGGTGCTGGTGTTTGCCCGCACCAAGCATGGTGCCGACGCGCTGGCGCGTACGCTCGACAAGGCCGGCATCAAGTCGGCCGCCATTCATGGCGACAAGTCGCAAGGTGCTCGGACCCGTGCCCTTTCCGAGTTCAAGGAAGGCAAGCTGGTGGCCTTGGTGGCCACTGACATTGCTGCACGCGGCATCGATATTGATGCCTTGCCGTACGTCATCAACTACGAATTGCCCAATGTGCCCGAGGACTACGTGCACCGCATCGGCCGCACGGGTCGTGCCGGCATGGAAGGCGAGGCGGTATCGCTGGTTTGCCATGACGAGCGCGGCCAGCTCAAGGATATCGAAAAGCTGATCAAGCGCACGCTGGAGCGGGTCGTTATCGAAGGCTACGAGCCCTCGGCAACGGCTGCACCGCGACCGGTACAGCCGCCGCGTCCGCCCCGCAAACCGCAGGGGCAGGGTAAACCACAGGCAGCCAAGGCCGGCCCGAAATCGGGGCAAAAATCCGGTCGACCGCAGCAGCACCACAGCGGCAGCCGCCATCGCTGAAGCCGGGGTTCATCACTTGGCCAAGGCGTGCCGGGTAGCCTTGGTCGGGCCTGATCACTTGTTTGGCTACAGAAAACGCGCTACTGTCCTAAATTAATCCACTGCTTCAATTTATTAACGCGCTTTCTTAAGGTTTTTTGGAGGATGGGATGCCCCCCCCGCAGAAAATCCGCCTTGGCGATCTGCTGATTCAGCAGGGGCTGCTCACCGAAGAGCAGCTGAAGTCTGCGCTGGAGCAGCAAAAACTCACCGGTCGCAAGCTCGGCCGGGTGTTTGTCGATAGCGGTTTCGTCACCGAAGAAGGTATCTCGCAGGCACTGGCGCGCCAGTTGCGCATTCCCTTTGTCGACCTGCGCGATTTCAAGCCGCAACCGGAACTGCTCAAACTCCTGAACGAAGCACAGGCACGCCGCTATCGGGCGCTGGTGATCGGCGAGGATGGCGGCATGTTGCGTGTCGGTCTGGCCGATCCGACCGACCTTCAGGTCTATGATGATGTTTCGCGCATCGTCCGCCGTGAAATTGATATCGTCGTCGTTACCGAGTCGCAGCTATTGTCGGTGGTTGACCGCGTTTATCGCCGGACGGAGGAAATCTCCGGATTGGCCAAGGAGCTGACAGCCGAGCTTGGCCAGACGCAAGTCGATTTTGGCGACATGATGGGGCTGACTGCAGACGCCGATGATGCACCGGTGGTCAAGCTGATCCATACCGTGTTCGACGAAGCGCTGCGTACCCGCGCCTCGGACATTCACATCGAACCGGAAGAGAAAACCCTGCGCATCCGTTTCCGTATCGATGGCGTGCTGCATGTCCAGACCGAGGCCGACATCAAGGTGGCCAGTGCGCTGGCCCTGCGTCTCAAACTGATGTCCGGTCTGGATATCTCTGAAAAGCGGTTGCCGCAGGATGGGCGCTTTCACGTCAAGGTACGCAATGCCGCGGTCGACATCCGGATTTCGACGCTGCCGACCCAGTACGGGGAGTCGGTGGTCATGCGTTTGCTCAACCAGAACAACGGGCTGCTCCGGCTTGACTCGATTGCCATGCCTCCGGCGGTGTTGGAGGTGTTGCGGCGCTCAATTCACAAGCCCTCAGGTATCGTCCTTGTCACCGGTCCGACCGGTAGCGGCAAGACGACGACGCTTTATGCCGCGCTCAACGACCTCAACTCGACCGAACGCAAGATCATTACTGTCGAAGATCCTGTTGAATATCGCTTGCCCGGCATCAATCAGGTGCAGGTGCTGGAAAAGATCGACCTGTCCTTCGGACGCGTTCTGCGCGCCGCGCTGCGTCAGGATCCGGATGTCATTCTTGTCGGCGAAATGCGCGACCAGGAGACTGCGGAAATCGGCATGCGCGCCGCGATGACCGGTCACCTCGTGCTGTCCACACTGCACACCAACGACGTGTTGTCCACGCCGGTCCGTCTGCTGGATATGGGCGTGCCACGCTATATGGTTGCCCTCAGTTTACAGTTGGTCATGGCCCAGCGGCTCGTGCGCGTCATCTGCCAACATTGCCGCAAGCCACATACACCGTCGCCAGCCGAGCATAGCTGGTTGCGCGTCTCGCTGGGCCAGCCGACGGAGTCGCCGACAGTTTATGTCGGCAGCGGGTGCACGCAGTGCAACATGACCGGATATCAGGGACGGACGGGGGTATACGAATTTCTTGAACTGACCAATGACGTGGTCGATGCGATCAACGATGGTGATCCGAATGTATACGTCCAGGCCGCCCGGCGCCAGATGGTCGGCAACACCTTGCGCGACGATGCGCTACGCCTGATTCTCGCTGGCCGGACAACGGTCGATGAGGCGATGCGTATTACCGGGCAGACGGCTGACTGATGGCGGCCTTCCAGTACACCGGTCGCGCTGGCGATGGTGCCGAGGTCAAGGGCGTACTGGACGCCGCCACGCCATCCGCGGCTGCCGAACTGCTGATGCAGCGCGGTATCACCCCGATCCGCATCGCAGCGGGCGGTGGGGCGGTGTCCTTCGATGCCGGAAAGCTCTTCAAGGGCATGTTCGAACCCAAGGTCGAGCCAATTGACGTCATGCTCTTCTCACGTCAGCTTTACACACTGCTCAAGGCCGGGGTGCCCATTCTGCGGGCGCTCGCCGGTCTGCAGGAGTCGATGAGCAATCCGGCCATGAAGGCAATTCTTCAGGATGTCCGTGAAAGCCTGCAGGGCGGTCGAGAGTTGTCGGCTTCGCTGGCACGCCACCCGAAGGTCTTCACGCCGTTTTACTTGGCGATGGTTCGTGTTGGCGAAATGACGGGCCTGCTCGATGCCATCTTCCTGCGGTTGTATGAGCATCTTGATTTCGAGCGCTTCATGCGCGAACAGGTCAAATCGGCACTGCGCTACCCCAGCTTTGTGATTGCAGCGATGGTCATCGCCATCGTTGTGGTCAACGTCTTCGTTATCCCAGCCTTTGCGGGCGTCTTCAAGGGTTTCAACGCCCAGCTGCCGCTGATGACCCGCGTCCTGATGGCCTTCTCTGACTTCATGGTCAACTACTGGTATCTACTTGCGGGTAGTGCCGTGGCGGCCTTTTTTGGATTCCGTTCCTGGATTGGGACGCGCAATGGTTCCCTGACCTGGGACAAGGTCAAGCTTGGCTTTCCCGTCGCTGGCAAAATTATCCAGAAAGCTACCCTGGCCCGCTTCTCGCGCAGCTTTGCGCTTGCCTTCGAGAGCGGTGTGCCCTTGACCCAGGCCTTGTCCAACGTCGCGCTTACGGTCGACAACGTTTTTGTCGCCAAAAAGATCGAGACCATGCGTGAGACAGTCGAGCGCGGCGAGACGGTGCTCAAGTCGGCCATCGCCAGTGGTATCTTCACGCCGGTTGTGTTGCAGATGATTGCGGTTGGCGAGGAGTCCGGTGCGCTCGACGAAATGATGCAGGAAATTGCCGAGATGTATCAGCGGGAAGTTGAATACGAATTGAAAACTCTCGCCCAGCAGATCGAGCCCATCCTCATCGTTTTCCTTGGTGTCATGGTGCTGGTGCTGGCCATGGGCATTTTTTTGCCGATCTGGGATCTCGGCAAGACGGCGTTCGGAAAATGAGCCTCTGCCCAAACCCATCAAGGTGCGAACTGGGGGCGACTCGGCTGGAGATGATTGTTGTCACGCTGATCGTCATCGTACTGGCCGTCTGGTTGTTGCATACCTTGCGCTTTTATCAGGAGTTGACCGAGAAAACGGTCGTCGAAAATACGATCGTCAACCTTCGCTCCGGCTTGCGCTTCAGGATTGCCGATCTTATTCTGAAAGGGACTCCTGAGAGACAGGCCGATCTGACCGAAAGCAATCCGATGGTATTTGCCGAGGCGCCGCCCAAGGGCTATCTCGGCGAGATGCGCGCCCCGCGCGATTTGCCGCCGGGAAGCTGGTTTTACGAACAGGATAGGGCTGAGTTGGTTTATATTCCTGTTTTGAAGAACAACCTGTCGCTTGTGGATGGGACGCAGCCCGAAAAGCTGCGTCTGCGCTGGCAAATAAAAAAGGCAGGCAAGGAGGCAGGCGCCATGGCAATTGATATCGTGTTGCTGACGCCTTATACGTGGTTTTAGAGGTTTTAACTAACTGGAGTTGCAAATGAAGCAGACAAATGGCGGTTTTACCCTGATCGAACTTGTCGTGGTTATCGTCATCCTCGGTATTCTGGCCGCTGTTGCCGTGCCGAAGTTCTTCGATCTGAGTGGCGAGGCGGATCAGGCTGCGGTGAGTGGCGTTGCTGGTGCGTTGGCATCCGCCTCTTCCATTAATTTCGCAGCCAAGAGAGCAGGGAGTGCTAGTGCCGTGAACATCAATACTGCGACTGTTTGTGACAATACGACACTGAATGCGATCATGCAGGGTGGTATTCCCTCTGGCTATACCGTCAGTGGCAGTGGAAGCTGTGCCGCCAGTACGACGGAGTCTGTCACGTGCACGGTGACCAAGGGCACCAAGACCGCCACCGCGACGGTACTCTGCGCTCGTTAAAGTTGCTGAACATCGTCCGGGCCTCGTGCCCGGAGCGATGTGAGAAGGCATGAACGCGACTTGGCAGCAGGCGCTGGTTTAGGGGCCGGCATATAGCGCCTGAAGCTGACGTTCCTTGCCTCGTTTTGGGTCAATCCGTTAGGGTTTGCGTAGTTCTGCGCGGTTACGAAATTCGTGCCATTGCCTTTCCAACGGCCAGTTACCTGACGACAGATGCCAGCGCAACCACTCTGGTCTACTTCGCGCACAGTCGCATCGTCATTGCAACATCGCACCGGCGTTTATTTGAAAACTCATTGAAAAATATGGGGTTAGTGGATAGTATTCAAGAAATTTCTTGAGAAGACCCTTGGGCATGTTCTCCTTTTTGAAACGACAGCGGACACCGGGATGGCTGGCAGTATGCCAAAGGGATTCGTGTGTCGAATTGGCTCATGTTCGGCGTGAAGGTGACATCCCTGTCCTGGCGTCGTGGTCGCGCTTGGAGGTGTCACCGGGCGATGCTTCCGATCCGGCCTGGCTGCACTCGCAGCTCAAGGCGCAGGGACTCGACGCTTGCCGCTGCACGACCCTGCTGTCTGCCGGCGAATACCAGCTGGTGCAGGTCGAGGCGCCCGGCGTGCCCGACGCCGAGATGAAGGAGGCGTTGCGCTGGAAGCTCAAGGACTTGGTCGATGCGACGGCTGAGGAAACAACTTTTGACCTGCTGCCGATGCCGGATAGCGGTGCCGGGCGGCCCAAGCAGCTACTCCTTGCGATTGCTGCGAATTCGGTGATTTCCCCGATGGTGCAACGTTATCAGGCGGCCAAAGTCGACCTGGCAGCAATCGATCTGCCGGAGCTGGCGCAGCGTAACGTCTCCGCACTATTTGAAGACGAAAATCGTGGGCTGGCCTTTCTGGTGATGTACGACAAGTCCTCCTTGCTGACCTTTACCTACCACGGCGAGCTGTTTGCTTACCGCCGGATTGATATCGGCAGCGAGCAATTCGCTCACGCAGGTGCAGAGCGCAAGGCGCAGTTGTGCGAACGGGTGGTGTTGGAAATGCAGCGTTCGATGGATACGGTTGACCGCCAGTTCAGCATGATTTCGCTGTCGCAGCTGATTGTTGCCTTGCCTCCGGGGACCGGGCTGGACGATTATTTCCGGAATGCCCTCTACCTGCCGTTCTGCGACATGAACCTTGCCGGGCGGCTGGATTTGTCCGCTTTTCCGGCATTGGCCGATGCCGAGGCACAGCGGACCGCATTGCTGACATTGGGGGCTGCCCTGCGCGATGAAGCGGTGGCGGCATGAGTCGCCAGATCAACCTTTACAACGTAGCGTTCCGCAAGCAGCGTGACTGGCTCTCTTCGCGCAACGTCCTGCTGGCGACGCTATTGTCGGTTTTGCTCGTTTCGCTGGGGGCCGGCATGGCGCGCTGGTCGGTTGAAAGCCGTGCGCAGCAGGCACGGTCGGTGAATCAGCAGCTACTGGGAGCGCGGGCGGCGTTTTCCGAGTTGACCCAGACGTTATCGACACGTAAGGCCGACCCGGCGCTGGAGCAGGAGGTAACGTCCGCTCAGGCTGCGCTGGATTCTGCGAAGGTGGCGCTGGATCTGCTTCGCGGAATGACCGGCGTCGATAGCCAGCCCGTGGTTGGCGACATGATGCGTGCATTTGCGCGGACTGCCAGCGACGGCCTGTGGCTGACCGGTTTCGTGGTCGCCGAAGGCGGCCGGCAGTTGGAGATCCGGGGGCGGATGACCGATCAAGCGCTGTTGCCGGCCTATTTGCGCCGCCTGGAAGCCGAGCAGGTGTTTCAGGGGCGGCGCTTCGCCTCGCTTGACATGAAGGGGGCTGAATGGGTGCCACCGACGGTCCCGGGGGCGGCTGCGGTGAACCCGGAAAACACCTCGGAACGCCGACCTGAACGCTGGTTTGTTGAGTTTGCGCTGCGGACCACCGAGGTGCCGAAGGCGCCGACAGATACCGGAGGAGCGCGATGATCGGCAAGCGCTGGCAGGCGTTGCTGGAAAAATACGATGCGCTGTCGCAACGCGAGCGTGGTCTGATCGCGGCGGCGCTGATCGGTGGCGTGCTGCTGGTGGGGAACTCAATTTTCATCGACCTGCCGCTTGCACGTGCCCGGCTAGTGGGCAAGCAGGCACTGGCCGAGCAGGCCGAACTGACGACGCTGCAATTGCAGATCGCCAGCCTGCAACGCGAGATGCGTGATCCGGACGAGGATAACCGGGCGCGTCTGGCAACGCTGAAGCGCGATCTTCAGGCGCAGCGGACGGCACTGGCCGAGCACCAGCGTCTGCTGGTGGCGCCGCAGGACATCCCGCAGTTGCTTGAGCGGCTGCTTGCCCGTCATTCGACCTTGCGTCTGATCGGCATGCGGAGCTTGCCCGGTGTGCCGGCTAATGCGCCGGCAGTTGAGGAGATTCCTGTAGCCAGGCCGACGGAAAAACCAAGGGAGACGCCGAAAGCCGTCGGCGATGGCGTCGAGGTCTGGAAGCACGGCGTCGAACTGCGCGTTCAGGGCAGCTATGCCGACCTTGCCGGTTATCTGGGAGAGCTTGAGCGCCTGCCGCAACGTTTGATCTGGGGTGAAGTCCGGCTCAAGGCTGATTATCCGCGCGCCGAGCTGCACCTGAAAATCTACACCTACAGTCTGGACCAGGCATGGCTAAGACTTTGATCGTTCTGCTGCTGGCGTTCGCGCAGACAGCCTGGGCGCAGGCCATGCGCGATCCGACCCAGCCGCCCAGTGCGTATATGGCCGGCGCCGGTGCAGAGGTTGCGAACGAGGCGTCCGCGCCAACGTCGCCGGTGCTCAATACCATTATCCGGCGCCACGGCGCAAAGCCGATTGCCGTGATCAACGGCGAAACGGTGGCACTGGGTGGCAAGGTGGGCGATTGGCGACTGGTACGTATCGGTGAAAGCGAAGCCGTGCTCAAGGGTGCGGATGGCAAGGAAACACTGACCCTGTCACCCGGGGTGGACAAGCGGCCGGTCAGAGCCGCCAGCGGGCGCGCGACGCGTTGAGGGAATGTCGATGAAAACAAAACACCCACACCAAAATCACCTGCGCTGGCTGCCTGTCCTGCTGGCTGTGGCGTTGGGCGGTTGCGCGGCGCCCTGGGTACCGCGCGGCGAGACCTACGGCAAGATCGTCGATGGCGTTCAGGGCGCTGCCGCGAGTACCCGTGGCAAGCCGGACCCATCGCAGCAGGCGATCAACGAAGCCTTGCTGCCGCCGATGCAGATCGAGGTGCCACGCTCGCCGAAGACCGCTGAGCCGCGTTTCGACCTGGCCGTCAATAACGCGCCGGCCGGGCAGGTATTCATGGCGCTAGTGTCGGGAACACGCTACAGCATGCTGCTGCCGCCCGATCTGGCGGGCAACGTCACGGTTAATCTCAAGGATGTGACGGTGCGCGAGGCGCTGGAAACCATGCGTGATCTTTATGGTTACGATTTCCGGGTCCAGGGCACGCGCATCACCATCATCCCCAATACGCTGCAGACGCGGCTGTTCCAGGTCAGCTATCTAGCCAGCAAGCGTGGCGGCACCTCGTCGACCCGTGTCACATCGTCCGGTGGCGGTACCGGCACGTCGCCGACTGGGGGCACCGGTTTTCCAGTGCCTGCAGGGGTCGCACAGCCGGTCGGCGGCGTCGGGCAGACGTCGGCACTGGCGGAAAGCGCCAACGTGTTTACCGGGGTCGTCAATGACTTCTGGTTCGATCTGTCGCATGCGCTGGCAACTGTCCTCAGTTGTGAGTTCGAAATCACCCGTACCGGTGGCGGTGCTCAGACCACTGGCGCCGCAATGGTTGGCCAGTTGCTCGGCCAGCGCATGGAAAAGCTGAAATGCCCGGAGGGCCGCAACTTCCTGCTGAATGGCCAGTCCGGCGTGGTCATGGTGCGGGCGATGCCGACCGAGTTGCGCGAGGTTGAGCGTTTGCTCAAGGCGCTGCAGGCCAATATCGAGCGTCAGGTGATGATCGAGGCGAAGATCATCGAGGTGCAGTTGAGCGATGAATTCCGGACTGGTATCAACTGGGCATCCTTCGACAAGTTCGGCGGCCATCGGTGGTCGATGAATGGCAATACGTCCAACTACGCCTATCCCGGCGGCCAGCCGCTGTCGACGGTGACCGTTGACTCCAATGGCAACACGATCGTCAATCCGGCGACACTCGCCGGTGCGGCGACTAGTATTCTCAAGAGCTTCCCGGTTCCCGGTGCCCTCGGGCTGGCTTTCCAGACCGGCAACTTTGCTTCGCTGATCAACTTCCTGCAGACGCAGGGGACGGTCTATGTGATGTCCAACCCGCGCATCGCGACCCTGAATAACCAGAAGGCGGTGATCAAGGTGGGTAGCGACGATTACTTCATTACCTCGGTGACGCCGCCGTCCTACACCAATACCGGTTCGACCACCGGCGCCACCTCCTTCAATCCGCCAACCATCAATGCCCAGCCCTTCTTCTCCGGCATCGCGCTCGATGTGACGCCGCAGATCGATGATCTCGGCAGCATCACGCTGCACATCCGGCCTTCTGTGACGGATGTTTCGGAGAAGGATAAAACTATCAACTTCGGCACCCTCGGCACTTATACGCTGCCCTACGCCTCGACCAAGGTGAAGGAAAGCGACAGCATTGTCCGGGTGCGCGACGGCATGATCGTCGCGATCGGCGGCCTGATGTCGGAAGGGCAGAACGATGGGGTCAACAAGGTGCCGGTGGCTGGCGAGATTCCCTTGTTCGGTCATTTCTTCAAGCAGACGGACCGCGCCATGGGCAAGCGCGAGCTCGTGATCCTGCTGAAGCCGACGCTGATCCAGGATGACAGCGACTGGCGTCAGGATCTGGAGGAAACGCAGGAGCGTCTGCGCGATTACGATCCGCAACGCTTCAAGCAGTCCGTCGATATCTTCCGGCGTCAGTGATGAGCGAAGTCGAAGCTGCTGCGGTCGACGCGGAAAACCCGCCAAAACCGAAACGCACGGTACGCCGCAAGAAGAAGCCGCTTGAAAGCGGCGGGCCGCTTTATCTCGGCCACTTCGGCCTGCACGAGGCGCCGTTCGGCATCACCCCGGATACCGGGTTCATCTACGCCACGCGCAGCCATCAGGAAGGCATTAACACCCTGCTGGTGGCACTCAAGAGCGGCGAAGGCTTTATCAAGATTACCGGCGAGGTCGGTACCGGAAAGACCCTGCTGTGCCGGCGATTGCTGCGTACGCTGGAGGATGAGCATTGCGTGACCGCCTATCTGCCCAATCCGGGCCTGTCGCCGGAGACGCTGCTGCGTTCGGTGGCCGATGAGATCGGCCTGAACGCCGAGGCCGGCAGCGATCAGTACCAGTTGCTCAAGTCGCTGAACGAGGCGCTGATGCGTTTCGCGATAGCCGGCAAGACCGTGGTCGTGCTGCTCGACGAAGCGCAGGCGATTCCCATCGAGGCGCTGGAAACCCTGCGGCTGTTGTCGAATCTGGAAACGGAAAAGCGCAAGCTCATCCAGATCGTGATGTTCGGCCAGCCCGAACTGGACAGCCATCTGGCCAACCCGGCGATCCGCCAGTTGCGCCAGCGTATTGCCTTCGCCTTCCGTCTGGGCGGCATGCAGCGCGACGAACTGCACCAGTATCTGACCCATCGCCTGCGTCAGGCCGGGCTGGTGGCGGGCGAACTGTTCGCTGACGACGCCGTGCGTGCCTTGTTCGCGGCTTCGCGCGGGACACCGCGGTTGATTAACATTCTGGCCAACAAGTGCCTGCTGATGGTCTTCGGCGAAGGCGGTCAACTGGTTCGGGCGCGCCATGTGCGTGCCGCTGCCCGCGACACCGAGGGCGCGCACCGCCCGTGGATCTGGTGGTGAGGTGACATTGTGAGTCTGATCAATCAGATGCTGCAGGATCTGGAAAAGCGCGACGGCGCCGCGGATGGCAGCGGTGCGCTGCCGCAGGGTGTGCATGCTGCCTCGGTCGCGCCGACACCCAAACGCCGCCTTCTGCCGTGGTTGGGGGTAGTGCTGGTTGCCGTAGTCGGCATGGTGATCTGGCTCGGTGAGCGCAAGCCGGCCGGGCCGGAGACGCAGATTGCCGCGGCCAACTTCCCGGCGCCACCACCGCTGGTGGAAACGCCCCCCGCACCCCATGCGCCTGCTGATATTGGCCAGAATTCCGCGTTGACCGCAGCAGAGCCGGCGACACCCGCGGTGCCCCCCAAGGAAAAGCCTGCGGCCCGTGTTGCGGAGAAACCGCGGGCCAATGCTCCGAGCAGTCCGCCTCGTGAGCGTACGCGGCCAGCGAAGCCTGAGGCGGTGAGCAAGTCGTCGCCGATGGATGAGGCCGCGATGCGTGCCGAGCAGCGCTATCGCGATGCCTTGAATGCCTACAGCCAGGGACGGACGACCGAAAGCCTGGCGCAGGCGCGACAGGCCTTGACCGACGATCCGGCGCACCTTGGGGCGCGCCAGTTGCTGCTGCGTCAGCTGGTTGAACAGCGCGCCAACGACCAGGCGCGGACGGTCGCCCGTGAAGGCTTGCAGGTGCATCCTGCGCAGATTGGGTGGGCAAGTGTGCTGACGCGGCTGGAGATGGAGCGTGGCGATCTGGGCGCTGCCCGTCGCGTCATCGACGATACGTTGCCGCGTGCCGCCAGCAGCGCTGACTTTCATTCCCTGGCCGGGGCGGTTGCCCAGCGCCAGGGCAAACCCGGCGACGCCGCCGAGTTTTACCGGGGTGCCTTGCGCCTGAAACCGGCTGAAGGCCGCAACTGGATCGGCCTGGCGATGGCGCTGGAAGCGGATGGCCATGCGCCGGAGGCCCGTGAGGCTTACCGTCGAGCCTTGCAGACCGGGGATACGCTGAGTCCGGAGTTGCAGGCGCTGGCGGAGCGCAAGCTGCGTCAGTAAAACGAACGCGGCATCGCTTGGGGCGATGCAGCGCGGGGTGACTCAGGCCGCGTGTTCGCGAATCAGCGTCAGCAGTTCCTGCCCGTAGTGTTCGATCTTGGCGCTGCCCATGCCGGTAATGCCGGCCAGCAGGCCATGGCTGACCGGGCGTGTTTCGGCGAGTTCGCGCAGGGTCTTGTCGTGGAGGATGACATAGGCCGGCACCCCTTGTTCGCGGGCCGTATCCGCACGCCACTGACGCAGAATCTGGAACAAGGCCGCATCAGCCGCGGAGAGGTCCACAGCAACCGTGCTCGACCGGGATGGCTGGGCAGATTTACGCTTGACCGGTCGCCGTAGCTGTACCTGCCGCTGGCCTTTGAGCACCTCACGCGCGGCTTCAGTGAGTTGCAGGGCGCCATGCTCGGCCATGTCGACATGCACCAGACCGGCGGCGGCCAACTGGCGGAAAACGCTCTTCCAGGCGTGCTCATCGAGGTCGTTGCCGACGCCGTAGGTCGGCAGCTGGTCGTGGGCATACTGCCGGATCTTGTCGCTGGCTTTGCCGCGTAGCACGTCGGTCAGGTGGCTGACACCGAAACGCATGCCGGTGCGGAAGATGGCCGACAGCGCTTTCTGCGCCGCCAGCGTGCCATCCCAGAGTTCCGGCGGTTCGGCGCAGACATCGCAGTTGCCGCAGGGCTCGCGCTGCTCGCCAAAATAATTGAGCAAGACCTGCCGCCGGCAGCGCGGCGCTTCGCAGTAGGCGAGCAGCGCGGTCAGTCGCTGTGATTCGAGAATTTTCTGGCCTTCGGCGGCGCCGGATTCGGCGATGCGGGCATGCTGCAATGCCACGTCCTGGATGCCGTAGGCCATCCAGGCTTCTGACGGCTCGCCATCACGCCCGGCACGACCGGTTTCCTGATAGTAGGCCTCGATGCTCTTCGGCAGGTCGAGATGGGCGACGAAGCGGACATCCGGCTTGTCGATGCCCATGCCGAAGGCGATGGTGGCGCACATCACCAGCCCTTCCTCGCGCAGGAAGCGGCGCTGGTTGGCCGCCCGCTCTTGCGCCGGCAGGCCGGCGTGGTAAGGCAGTGCCGGGTAGCCCTGTTCCGACAGCCAGGCCGCGGTCTCCTCGACCTTCTTGCGTGAAAGGCAGTAAACGATGCCGGCCTGGCCCTTGCGGCCAGCGAGAAAGCCGAGCAGCTGCTTTTTGGCGTTGTCTTTCTCGACGACGGTATAGCGGATGTTCGGCCGGTCGAAACTGGACAGGAAGACGCGCGCTTCGGTCAGGCCGAGCCGTTGCAGCATCTCGTTGCGCGTGGCCTGGTCAGCGGTGGCGGTGAGGGCGATGCGCGGGATGTTCGGGTAGCGCTCGTGCAGCGCCGAGAGCTGCAGGTATTCCGGCCGGAAGTCGTGGCCCCATTGTGAGACGCAGTGGGCTTCATCGATGGCAAAGAGGGCGAGTTTGCCGGCTTCGTCGAGCGCGTCGAGCATCGCCAGCGTGCGGTCGAGCAGCAGGCGTTCCGGGGCGATGTAGACGAGGTCGAGGTGGCCGCTGAAAATTGCCTGCTCAACGGCCTGTGCCGCGCGCCAGTCCAGTGTCGAGTTGAGGCACGCGGCCTTGACGCCCAGTTGGGTCAGCGCGTCGACCTGGTCCTGCATCAGCGCGATCAATGGCGAGACAACGACGGCGCAGCCGGGGCGGAGCAGGGCGGGGATCTGGTAACAGAGACTTTTGCCACCGCCGGTGGGCATCAGTACCAGCGCATCGCCACCACCGGCCACATGCCCGATGATCTCGGCCTGGGCACCACGGAAGGCCGGGTAGCCAAAGACGTCACGCAGGATGCGGAGGGCGTTGGCGTGAGAGCCTGTATCGGCGGCTGCTACGGTCGACATGAAAAAGTGGCCAAAATCAGGCCGTCAGGGCTTCGCGGCGCAGGGCTTCGCCGTCCCAGACCAGACACTCGGCGCGGTCCTCGTGCCAGTCGGCGAGCACCCAGCGCTCGACATGAATGCCATCGACGATGTGGTCGTGTTTTGCCGGCTGGTGCGTGTGGCCGTGGATGAAGGTGGCGTAGGCGTGGTCGCGGAGGAAATCGTCGGTGGCGGCCGGCGTCAGGTCTTCATAAACCGGATTCAGGCGCTTGCCGCGGGCGCTGCGCCAGCGCAGGTAGCGTCCGAGCATCACCCGCAGCCAGCGCGGCTTGGCCCGCATTTTGGCCAGCCAGACGGGGTCGCGCACCTTGGCGCGGTAGGCCTGGTAGCGGGTGTTGTCGAGGCAGAGTGCATCGCCGTGCGAGAGGACGAATGACCACTCAGGCAGGTTGAGTTCGTAGGGGTCGGGCAGCAGTTGCACGCCGGCAGCACGGGCAAAATCATCGCCAATCGCGAAGTCGCGGTTGCCGTGCATCAGGTAAATCTTGACGCCGGCGGCGGCAGTGGCGTGCAGGGCAGCGATGATCTGCTTGTGGTAGGCGTCGCTGACATCGTCGCCGACCCAGACCTCGAAGAGGTCGCCGAGGATGTACAGCGCCTCGGCCTGTCGCGCCCGCCCGGCAAGGAAGTTCAAAAACAAGGCAGTCGCCCCGGGTGACCGGGGCGACAGATGCAGATCGGAGATGAAGCAGATCATCGGCGAATGAAAGGTGAAACAGGGGCGCCGGGTCTGACGTCAGCGCCGAGTGTTTCACTTTTCATGTTTCAAAGGATCGCGGCCTTCTCGATGACCACGTCCTCCTTCGGCACGTCCTGATGGAAGCCCTTGTTACCGGTGGCGACGGCGCGGATCTTGTCGACGACGTCCATGCCTTCGGTCACTTCACCGAACACGCAGTAGCCCCAGCCCTGGCCGGACGGTGACTTGAAGTCGAGGAAGTCGTTGTCGACAGTGTTGATGAAGAACTGAGCGGTGGCGGAGTGCGGATCGCTGGTGCGGGCCATGGCGATGCTGCCGCGCTTGTTCTTCAGGCCATTGGCGGCTTCGTTCTCGATCGGTGCCTGGGTTGCCTTCTGGTTCATGCCCGGCTCCATGCCGCCGCCCTGGATCATGAAGTTCTTGATGACGCGGTGGAAGATGGTGCCGTCGTAGTGGCCGGCTTCGACGTAGGACTTGAAGTTGGCGACGGTCTTCGGGGCCTTTTCCTCGTTGAGCGCGAGGGTGATGACGCCGTGATTGGTGGTGAGCTGGACTTGAGTCATGGTGGGGATTCCTTATTTTTCGGAAATGATTTTGACGGACTGGATGGTGACCGGGGAAACCGGCACATTTTCGTAATAACCCTGGTTGCCGGTCTGGACGCGGGCAATCTTGTCCACGACGTCCATGCCCTGCGTCACCTTGCCGAAGACGGCGTAGCCCCAGCCGCGCGGGTCGGCGCTGGTGCGGTGGTTGAGGAAATCATTGTCCTTCAGGTTGATGAAGAACTGGACGCGGGCAGAATGCGGATCCTGCGTGCGCGCCATGGCGATGGTACCGCGGTCGTTGGTCAGGCCGTTGGTCGCTTCGTTCTGCAGCGCCGGGGTGCGCGTCTTCTTTTCTTCCATCGACGAATTGAAGCCGCCGCCCTGGATCATGAAGTTGTTGATGACGCGGTGGAAGATGGTGCCCTCATAGAAGCCGTGCTTGGCGTTGTACAGGAACATCTCGACCGTCTTTGGCGCCTTTTCTGCGTTGAGTTCGATGGTCATCTTGCCTAGATTGGTCGTCATTTCGACCGTCGGGGCAGCCCAGCTGGCGAGGGAGACAAGCAGGCCGGCGAGCAGGACAGAGGATTTCTTCAGCATCAGGCACTTCCTTCGTAGATGATTTTCCATTTGCCGTCTTCACGCTGCCAGTACTGACGCTTCTTCATCTGGTTTTCCAGGTTGTTACTGCGGTAGTCCTGGTCAAAGGTGACGACGACGACGTCTTCCTTGCCCGGGTTGCGGAACACGGACAGGTTATTGATCTTGAGCTTGATCCATTCCTTGCCGGCATTGACCTGACGCTTCTGCGCGGCGAACTGGTCAAAGCTCTGGCCGCCGGCCTTGAAGCGTTTCGAGTAGTGTTTCAGGTAACGCTCGGTGTCTCGGCTTTCCCAATCGGCACGCCAGTTCTCGATGGTTTTGTTGAGCTCGTTGCGCTCCTTGTTCCAGTCATCGAGCGACAGCCATTCGACCGAGCTGCTGATGATGACCGGCGTCAGGCCGACCTGCAGGTTCTTGGCGACGGCATCGAGGTCCTGATTGGTCAGGACGACGCAGCCGTCCGAGGCCTTGGGCGGGCGGGCAAAGGTGTCGGACGGCGTGCCGTGCAGCCAGATGCCGCTACCACCGCGCCCCTGCTGGCGGTCGAGTTCGTTCGGATAACTGATCGGAAAGGCGCCGCTGCCATAGAGGTCGGCGAGTTTCTGCCGCGGCAGGTTGGCGGTGACGTGATAGACGCCGATGGGCGTCTTCTTGTCGCCTTCGACCAGTTTGTCGCTGCCCAGCTTGCCTTGGGTGACGTAGTAATCGGCGACGAAGCGCGGGCGACCACCATTCTTCAGGTCATTTTCATAGACGTAAAGGCGGGAACGCTTGGTGTCCACGACAATCGCGTGGCGCTGGTCCGGCTGCATCTGCAGCAGGTAGCGGGGAACGAAGTTTTCCTGCGGCTTTTCCCGATAGCCCTTGAGGCGGACTACCGCCTCGGCACGCAGGTCAGCAACTTTGTCTGCTGGAGCGCCATTCAGCGCGCCGAAGCCCTGAATCGGCTGGGTGCGGGCCAGCAGCAGGTCGCCACGAATCAAGTGGGCGAGCCGGTAGTTGGGATACTGCCGCAGCAGGGCTTCGGTCAGCTGCAGGGCGTTGTTTAGCCGGTTGGCTTCGATTTCCTTGAAAATCTTCGCCAGTTGGGCTTCCGGGCCGGCGTCGGAGACGGTACGCGGTAATTCACCCGTGTTGGACTGAGCCTTGGCGGACGAGGCGAGCGCAGTTGCGGCAACGGCAGTCGTGCCGACGACGGCCACCTTGCGCAACGGGGTGGCAGCCGCCGGCTTCTTGGCGGATTTTGCGGAAACGGCGGGCTTGGCGAGTGCCCCGCCGGCCAGACAGCCAAGCAGGGCGAGCAACAAAAACTTGCGACCGGGCATCAGCGGGCGTTTTCGTCCTTGATCAGCCACTTGCCGCCGGCGCGAACGAAGATCAGCGTCTTGGTCGTCGAACTGGAGAGACCCGGCGCCTTGTAGTGCTGACGGAACTTGGCGGTGGCGCGATCACCGTTGATGGTGACTTGCGGCTCGTCGACCGTGACGGAGATCTTGCCGGCCTTGCCGGCGATACGCTGTTCGCGTTCATCTTCCCAGGTCTTGCGGCTCATGCCCTTGGGGGTTTCGAAATCGCTGGCGTAGGCGCCCAGGTAGACCTTCATGTCCTTGCGCGACCAGGCGTTGGCCCAAGCGGCGACGGCCTTGGCGACTTCATCGCTGCCGTTGTCGGCCTTGTTGGCGACTGCCGGGGCCGGCGCTGCTGGGGCTGCCGGCGCGGCGGCGGGGGTTGCCGGTTTGATTTCGGCCGGTTTGGGAGTCACGGCAGCGGCGCCTGGGGTAGCGGCGACGACAGCGGCCGTCGGTGCCGGTGCAGGTTTCGCAGGCGCGGCCGCGACAGGTGCGGGGGCAGCGGCCACCGGTGCAGCGGGGGCCGTCGGCTTGACGTTGCCCTTGCCAGTGGTGATGAGATCGCGAATCAATGCCAGCTTGTTCTGGGCGATTGCGTTCGAACCATCGAGTTGCAGCGCCTTGTCGTAAGCCTGGCTGGCGAGCTTGGCGTAGATATCGCCAAGGTTTTCGTAGGCAATGGCATAGGAGGGGTGAGTCCTTATTGCCATTTCGAGGGCGGTACGTGCCTTGTCGTATTGCTTCTGCTGGGCGTAGAGCACGGCCAGGTTGTTGTAGGGTTCCGGCAGTTCCGGATAGTCTTCGGTCAGTTTGGTGAACACGCCGATGGCGTCGGCCGGGCGATTCATTTCGGTATAGATCAGGCCCTTGAGGAAGCGTCCTTGCGCGTCCTTCGGACGGCTGCTCAGGTAGGCGTCGACCTTCTCAAGCGCTTGCGGGTACTGGCCTTGCTTGATCAGACGCTGCACTTCCGGCAGGTTGTCGGCAAAAGAGGGCGCGCTGAAGCCGATGGCGAGGCCAAGCGCCAAGGCGCGCAGTGTCTGGAACTGCTTGGAACGGTGCCGGGGCAGGGGGGTCGAGGTCATCGCTATGCTATACTTTTCGGGTTCAACGGACCTTTCATTCTAGCAAAATCCTCGGTCTTTCCATAGATTTGCCTTCGCCCGAATCGTGCGGCGCCACCATCCCAGCATGCTCAAGATCTACAACTCCCTCAAGCGCGAAAAGCAGGTATTCACACCCATCGAAGCCAACAAGGTCCGCATGTACGTATGCGGCATGACGGTCTATGACTACTGTCACCTTGGGCACGCGCGCGTCATGGTGGTTTTCGACATTGTTTACCGCTGGCTCAAGGCCTCCGGCTACGATGTGACTTATGTCCGGAATATCACCGACATCGACGACAAGATCATCAAACGCGCCAACGAGAATGGCGAGACCATCCAGCAACTGACGCAACGCTTCATCGATTTCATGCATCACGACGCCGATGCGCTGGGCGTGCTGCGTCCTGATCATGAGCCACGCGCCACCGAGTTCGTGCCGGAGATGCTGGCCTTGATCGACAAGCTGGAGGCCAACGGGCTTGCTTATCACGCTGCTGATGGTGACGTGAATTACGCGGTGCGCAAGTTCGAGGGTTACGGCAAGCTGTCCGGCAAGTCGCTGGACGATCTGCGCGCCGGCGAGCGGGTCGAGGTCGATTCAGCCAAGCAGGATCCGCTTGATTTCGTGCTCTGGAAAAACGCCAAATTGGGCGAGCCGGCCTGGCCGTCGCGCTGGGGCGATGGCCGTCCGGGCTGGCATATCGAGTGTTCGGCGATGAGTTCGTCCTTGCTGGGCAATCACTTCGATATCCACGGCGGCGGCCAGGATCTGCAGTTTCCGCACCACGAGAACGAAATCGCCCAATCCGAGGGCGCCAATTGCTGCAGCTACGTCAATTACTGGATGCACAACGGCTTTGTCCGCGTTGATAACGAGAAGATGTCCAAGTCGCTGGGCAATTTCTTCACTATCCGCGAGGTACTCGAACGCTACGACGCGGAAGTAGTGCGTTTCTTCATCCTGCGTGCCCATTACCGTAGTCCGCTGAATTACTCCGATGCGCATCTTGACGATGCACGGCGCAGTCTGGACGGTTTGTATTTCACGCTGCGCGATGTAGCGCCGGCCGAGGTAGCAATCGACTGGCAGGATCCGTTTGCAGCCCGTTTCGCTGCCGCGCTCAACGAGGATTTCGATTCTTCCGGTGCCATCGCCGTGCTGTTTGAGCTGGCTGCCGAGGCCAACCGCCAGAAGAGTGCGCAACTGTCCGGCCTGCTCAAGGCGCTGGCCGGCGTCATCGGTCTGCTCGAACGCGACCCGCAGGCCTACCTGCAGGGCGGTGCAGCGGCCGGCGACCTTGATGCCGCGGCGATCGAGCAGATGATTGCCGATCGTGCGGCGGCGAAGAAGGCGAAGAACTTTGCCGAGGCCGACCGCATCCGCGATGCGCTGAAAGCGGCCGGCATCGTGCTCGATGACAGTGCGGCCGGAACGGCCTGGCGCCGCGCCTGAGTCTGCGCTGAAAGAAAACGGCCCGCAGATGCGGGCCGTTCAGTTTGCGGGGTTCTGGGCTACTTGAGAACCTTGCCGCCGGGGCCCACCACCGTCAGTTCGACGAAGCGGGATCCCTGGCGGGAGTTGGGCGAATAATTGACGCGATAGCCGCCGAAATCGACGTTGCTCATGCTTTCCAGCGACGAGACGAGCTTGTCGCGGGTCAGATCCTTGCCGGCACGCTTGAGTCCTTCAACCAGCGTTTTCGCCATCAGGTAGCCTTCCAGACCGTAGTAGGAGTAGCTGCCCGGCTTGCTGGCCAGTTTCTGGTAGTCGCGGACGACCGGCGTAACATCGTTCCAGGGGTAGGGGACGACCTGCGAGATGCCGATGCCGCGGGCGGATGCACCCAGCTCCTGAACCAGTTGCTCGGTGCCGACCGGTGACAGGGTCATGAACATCGGGTTCTGGTTGTTGCGCTTCATTTCCTTGACGAAGGCTGCTGTCGGTTTGTAGAGCGTGACCATCACCACCGCCTGCGGGTTGGCCTTGCCAATGGCTTCGGCCGCTTTTTGCACGTCAATGGAGTTGCGCTCGACAGTGGCAGTGGCCGAGGGGGCCATCTTGTGTTTGGCCAGAGCGGCGGTCACACCGTCCAGCCCCGATTTTCCGAAACCGTCATTCTGGTAGAAGACCGCGATGTTCTTGAGGCCAAGCGACACCAGCTGATTGACGATGGCCTCGGTTTCGTCAGCGTAGGAGGCGCGGACATTGAACATGTACCGGCCGTTGCCATTGCTGTTCAGGGGCTCACGCAGCGTGCTGGCGCCGGAGATGGTGCCGATCAGCGGTACCTTGCCGGGACCGAATACCGTGTTCATGGCCTCGGTCGTCGGGCTGGAACCATAGTAGGCGAGGAGCGCGAAGGCGTTTTTTTCCTTCAGCAGTGTTTTGGTGTTGGCAACCGTGCGCTCGGTTTCGTAGCCATCGTCCAGCGCCACCAGGTCCAGCTTGCGGCCGCTGATGCCGCCACTCTTGTTGATCTGGTCGAAATAGGCCTGGATGGTCTGGCGCATGTCGATGCCGTAAGCGCCGTTGGGGCCGGAGAATGGGGCGGACATGCCGATGGTGATGGCGGAATCGGTGACGCCGGTCTCGGCCCGGCAACCGAGTGCCAGCAAGCCGAGGGCGGTGATCGTGACCAGTCGCTTGATGCCTTGCATTCTCTGCCTCCCGTCAATGATCGTTTGATTCTAACAGGCGTTGGGCGGGACGGGGAATGGGGAACGGGCCACTGCTGCGGTCAACCCGGAAAAGTGCCCAAAATGCGGACGGCCCGGCAGCACAGGGCTGGCGGGCCGTCGATCAGGGCCAAGCGCTCGGGCGTCAGTCGCCGAAGAACTCCTTGACCTTGTCCATCCACGATTTGGCACGCGGGTTGTGCTTGTGGCTGTTGTCCTTGCTGGAAT
>ERZ1645187.282-NODE-282-length-49168-cov-223.844400_pt1 | contig 49168 bp, 34 predicted proteins | sample MGYA00575352_ERZ1645187 | MGnify/ENA primary metagenome ERZ1645187 (study PRJEB40837, sample SAMN11349314) | freshwater sediment metagenome | isolation source: river sediment | host: Sediment | place: India: Wazaribad , New Delhi | collected 2017-02-21 ... | reverse complement strand
CCTCCGCCAGGCCATCCAGGGTGTCGTGATCGGTGAGGGCCAGGACCTTGATCCCGACCGCGACGGCACGCGCCACCAGCTCCGCGGGCCGCAAGGTGCCGTCGGAGGCGGTGGAATGGGTGTGGAGATCATGCAGGCTGTTCACCAGGGGAATATTACTCTAACTGTTGTAAGGGGTCGCGACGCACCACCGCAGGTGATCAACTTCACAGGTTGTGTCTTTCGTCTCTTTGCCATGAGGGGTCGCGCCACCTCTTTGTAAAACCAAAGATTGCGTCGTGACTCTCCCGCAAAATCTCATGAGGGGCTCACCAGACTGCCAGTGCCAGACTGCCAGTGATGGCTGTGAAGGCAGGTGACTTTCACGAGTTTGAACGTTAAGGACGGCCTCTCCCTGCCCAAAATGGTGTGTAATAGATATATTTTCGCGGCCAGGGAACCAAAGGGCCCCTTCCCTTTCCCACGGTTGGTCGCTACCCAGCACAGGACGCCGATGAAACTACTGCTCGACTTCTTTCCCATCCTGCTCTTTTTCATTGCCTACAAGCTGGCGGGCATTTATGTCGCCACTGGCGTGGCCATCGCCGCCGCCGCAATGCAGGTTGGCTGGGTCTGGTGGCGCAGCCGGAAGGTCGAGAAGATGCATCTCGCCACCCTGGGCTTGCTGGTGGTCTTTGGTGGCATGACCCTGGCCCTGCAGGACCCGATCTTCGTCATGTGGAAGCCGACCCTGGTGAACTGGCTCTTCGCCCTGGTCTTTCTCGGCAGTCATTTCATCGGTGACCGGACGCTGATCGAGCGCACCATGTCCCACGCCATCGATCTGCCCCCCGCCATCTGGCCGCGGCTCAATTTGCTGTGGGTGGGTTTCTTTGTTCTCTCCGGGGCCGCCAACCTCTACGTGGTCTACGACTTCAGTGGCTTCTACAGTGCCCAACAGGCCCTGCTGGCGGCGGCCGGGGTCGCGGAAATCGATCTCACCACCTGCGCCGAGCAGTTCACCGGTGCCCTGCTCGCTCAATGCCAGGATACCCAGGCGCGCGAAGAGGTCTGGGTCAATTTCAAACTCTTCGGCCTGCTGGGACTGACCATCGTCTTCATCATCGCACAGGGGCTGTACCTGGCCCGGCACATCCGTTCGTCAGAATCAGAAGAGGTCACGGAGGCCTGACACCGATGCTCTATGCCATTATCGCCACCGACCAGCCCCACAGCCTGCCGCTGCGCCTCTCCGTGCGCCCCGCCCATCTGGAGCGGCTGCGGGCTCTACAGGATGAAGGCCGGCTGATCCTGGCCGGTCCCCATCCGGCCATCGACTGCGAGGACCCGGGCGAGGCGGGCTTCAGCGGCTCGCTGATCGTCGCCGAGTTCCCCGACCTGGCCGCGGCCCAGGCCTGGGCGAACGCGGACCCTTATGTCCAGGCGGGGGTCTTCGCTCAGGTCACGGTCAAACCCTTCCGCAAGGTCCTGCCGGCCTAAGCCGGTGCGTAAATGACGGCGGATCCAGACGGATCCCTGCCGCTCACCTTTCCTTCCTTTCCATCACCGCTTCAAGGAGCCCTGAGAACCGCATGAACAAGCGCCTGTTGACCATTGCCTGCCTGACCGCCCTCCTGTCCTTCAACGCCCTGGCCGCCGAGGAGGCCAAGACCCTGGCCGCGCCCGCGGCCCCCGCCGCGGACCCGGCGGAGCCACCGGACACCACCACCATCGCCACTGTTAACGACCAGCAGTTCCCCCTCGGGCTCTTCCGTCTCTTCTACGGGGAGCGCCTGCGCGCCGCCCGGGCCGAGAATACCCCCGAGTTCCAGAACCTGGCGTTTAACGAATTCATCAACATCGTCGTCACCGCCCAGGACGCCAAGGCCAAGGGTCTCGACAAAAAGCCGGAACTTGGCTACGCCCTGGAGTTGCAGAAGATGCAACTCCTCTCCCGCCTGGCCCTGGAGGAGACGGCCGCCGGCGTCAAACCCAGCGAGGAAGAGATCAAGAAGGTTTATGACGAGCAGGTGGCCAAGCTTGACCGTCAGGAGTACAAGGCCCGCCATATCCTGGTAAAGGAGGAGGAAGAGGCCAAGAAGCTGATTAAGGAACTGGAAAAAGGCAAGGACTTCATCGAGTTGGCCAAGGCCCACTCCGACGGCCCCACCGGCAAGAACGGCGGCGACCTGGGCTGGTTCGATCCCGAGCAGATGGTCCCGGCCTTCGCCGAGGTGGTGGTGACGCTCAAGCCCGGCAACTACACCAAGACCCCGGTCCAGACCCAGTTCGGCTGGCACGTCATCCTGTTGGAAGACACCCGCAAGATGGAGCCGCCCAGCCTGGACAGCGTAAAGCCCGAGATCGTCGCCGCCCTGCAGCGTGAGGCCCTCACCCAGTACGTCGGCAGCCTCCAGGAAAAGGCCAAGGTCGATCTCAACCCCGATCTGATCAAGCAGACCGCGCCCCCCGCCCTGCCTGGCGGTGACCAGGGTGAGGTCAAGGCCGAGCCGAAAGCCGAGGCCAAGCCCGCGGCCAAGTAGTCCCTCTGGGCACACCCCACGCATCGGGGTTCCCGCTGCTGGGGACTCCGCTCGCGGGGAGCCCGGCTCCTGTCAGCGCCAGAGGACACCACGCGAGCCCTCTGCGCTTCAGCCATCGGGGATTTCCCGGCTATTTAACCTCAGGCCCCGGGCTTGACGAGATAGTCGAAGCGGTAGAGGGCCAACAGGGTGATGATCACCCCGATCAGAAACCAGTCCGGTCCCACCAGCCAGAGGACGAAGGGTATCGTCAGCAGGAACATCCTGCTACCGCGGTTGTACTGCCCCGCGGCACGGTTGAGGGTGATGGCGATCTCATCCTCGGCCACCCCCTGAAAATGCTTGGCGGGCAGAATGACGAGGAAGCCCGCGTGGTTGTAGAAACGCAGGGCGATAACGAAGCGCAGGAAGGCGCTGAAGAAGACCACTGCCAGCATCAGGAGCTTGAGCCGGGCCAGGTCGCCGCCGGACGGTACCAGGCTCAGGGCCTGGGACAGATTAGCCAGATTGAGCCCCTGAAAGGAGGCGGCCACCAGGCCCAGGCCGATCACGATGGTGGTGGAGGCAAAGACCGAGGCGGTCATCACCCAGTTACGCAGGGTCTGGATCGCCAGAATATCCCCATTGCGCTCCCGCACCGCTTCGACCCAGGCGCGACGCAACCGGTCGGCGCGCCCCCGGCTGGTGCGCTCCGGGTGGCGGCGGTAGATCCAGCCCAGGCGCCAGTGGTAGAGAATAAGCAGACTGAAACCCACCACATCCACGAGCAGGTTCCAGAACGAGGCGCTGAGGTAGGCGGCGGAGAAGTTAAAGGGCATGACCAATCCACGAGCAGAAACGGAATGGCGATAATGATTTCGCCGATGCCCCACAGTATACCGAATGGGAGCCTGGGACCTTGGCAGCCGGCCATTATCACGCCACGGGATGGCTGGCCCCGACACAGCCCCTGGCGCCTATGCGTTGCCCCCATGCTCGATTGGTCGGATCGTCACGCTCGGTATTTTCATCGTCTGATCAGCCGCCACGCCCGCCTCTACACCGAGATGGTGACCACCGGGGCCCTCCTCCACGGTGACCGGGCGCGACACCTGGACTTCCATCCCGCCGAGCACCCCCTGGCCCTGCAACTGGGGGGCAGCGACCCGGCCCAGATGGCGGCCTGCGCCAGACTGGGCGCGGACTGGGGCTACGACGAGATCAACATCAACGTCGGCTGCCCCTCCGACCGGGTCCAGAACGGTCGCTTCGGCGCCTGCCTGATGGCGGAGCCGGAACTGGTGGCGGAATGCGTGGCGGCCATGAAGGCGGCCATCCCCCTCCCGGTGACGGTCAAGACCCGCCTGGGCATCGATGACCGCGACAGCTACGAGGAACTCCATGCCTTCACCGTCGCCCTGGTTGCCGCCGGGGTCGATGCCCTCATCGTCCACGCCCGCAAGGCCTGGCTCAAGGGCCTCAGCCCCAAGGAGAACCGCGACATCCCCCCGCTGCGCCCGGACTGGGTGCTCCGGCTCAAGGCCGACTTCCCCGCCCTACCCATGGTCATCAACGGCGGTATCCTCGACCTAGACCAGGCCGGCCCTCTCCTTGACCACCTGGAGGGGGTCATGATCGGGCGTGGCGTTTATCAGAACCCCTGGCTCCTGGCCCGGGTGGACCGGGACCTCTTCGACGATCCCCGGCCCGTCCCTGAGCGACACCAGGTCCTGGAGGACCTGATCCCCTACCTGGAGGAGCGGCTGGCCGCCGGGGTGCCCCTCCAGGCCATGACCCGCCATATCCTCGACCTCTTTCAGGGTCAGCCCGGCGCCAAGCGCTGGCGACGCACTCTGAGCGAGAACGTCCACCGCCCGGGGGCCGGGATCGATCTTCTGGCGCGGGCCATGCCGCCCCGTCCGGGGGCTGTGGACCCAACCCTCGTGCGCTCCGGCTCCAGCACCACCGCCTAAGGCTGGAAGAGTCTGCCGGCTTCTTGCACGCCAGAATCGCCTAAAAATTTCCCCATGGACTGGCTGTCCCTGACCCTGTTCTGCGCCTTCTGTCTCGCGACCACGGACGCCATGACCAAGGCCTGGCTGGGCGGCTACTCGTCCCGGGAACTGGTCCTCATCCGTCTCGGCCTCACCGGTCTGTTGCTGCTGCCCTGGCTGCCTGACCTCGAGCTGGTGAATCTCCAGCCCGCCGCCTTCTGGTATTGGGTGATGGCCATGCTGCCGATTGAAGTGGCGGCGACGCTGATCTACATGCGTGCCATCCGCGACCACCCTCTCGCCCTCACCCTACCCTATCTGGCCTTCACCCCGGTCTTCGTCATCCTCACCGGCTACCTGCTGCTTGGCGAAACCATCAGTTGGCGCGGCGGGCTGGGAATCCTGCTGGTAGTCGCCGGCGCCTGGCTGCTGAACCTCAGGCCCGAACCGCGCCGCGGCGGCGCCTGGCGTGCCTGGGTCCGCCCCCTGGCCGCCATCCTCGACCATCCCGGCTCCCGCGCCATGCTGCTGGTCGCCTTTCTCTACAGCCTGACCGCGGTGATGGGCAAAGGGGCCATGCGCCACCTGCCGCCGGAGACCTTTGGTGCCTTCTATTTTGTCCTGCTGGGGCTGGTCTCCCTGACGCTCTTCGCCTCGCCCGCGCCGCGCACCCTGACCAGGCTCGGGCACCGACCTTGGGCGGTGCTGGCCGTGGCCGGCACCAATGCCCTGATGGTCTACACCCATTTCCTTGCCCTGGCGCGGGTGGAAGTGGCCTACATGATCGCCGTCAAACGCACCAGCCTGCTCTTTGGCATCCTCTATGGCGCCCTCTGGTTTCACGAAGCGGGCCTGGGGCGTCATCTGGCCGCCGGCGGCCTGATGCTGGGAGGCATCTATTTCATTCTTTTCTGAGGGTTAGGAAACTAGGGTTAGTGAGAGAGGGTTAGTAATATCCGCCATAAACGCCATCAAGTGACCCTATCGCCCAGGATGCCCATTCCCCAACCCTTCTCCCGCGTTGGGGAGAGGATCAAAGCGTGCCAGTTGTTGCACGGTTTCTCAGTGAGCCAGCGGTTGGCACCCGCTTTCATGACCAGGGGGTGGCGAGACTGTCCCCGGAATGCCAATGGTCTGAAGGGTGCATGCCCTGGGGGCATCGGGCCCATGAATGTTTTAACATCCCACCCAGTGAAGCATTTCAGGACTTGACTCATGAACGATGGCGGGGGGCTGCTGGTCCAGCGGGGTAAGGTGGCGCGTCGGCGTGGCACCGGGGCGCCGGTGAGCCCATGAAGGCTTCATGGCCATGAAGGCTATGATTCTGGCCGCGGGCCGGGGGGAGCGCATGCGGCCGCTGACGGACCATACCCCCAAACCGCTGCTGGCGGCGGGGGGCAAGCCGCTGATTGTTCATCACCTGGAGCGCCTGGCGCGGGCCGGTTTTCGCGATCTGGTGATCAATCACGCCCACTTGGGGGAGCGCATCGCCGCCGCCCTGGGTGACGGCTCCCGCTGGGGGGTCCGGATCGCCTACTCCCCCGAGGGCACGGCTCTGGAGACAGGCGGGGGGATCTTCCGCGCCCTGCCCCTGCTGGGTCCGGAGCCCTTTCTGGTGGTCAACGGTGACGTCTGGACCGACCTGGATTTCGCGCCGCTCGCCCTGCCAGCGGGCAGGCTGGCGCATCTGATTCTGGTCGACAACCCCCCCCATCATCCGCGGGGAGACTTCCACCTGGCCGGGGGCTTGGTGCGCGCCGAGCCCCCGCTTGTAGCTCAACCCCAACATGCGGATGGGCGGCCGGCTTCACCCCCACCGCCGGGGCTGACGGATGCCCCTCTTCATCGCCAGGGTCATAGGCGGCCTCCAGCCACCTCGCCAGCGGCGCATGACGGCGGCCTGGCTCATGACCTCCAACCGGAATCCGGACGGCGTCTGACCTTCAGCGGCATCGGCATCTACCACCCCGACCTCTTCCGGGACTGCCAGCCCGGAGCCTTTCCCCTCGCCCCCCTCCTGCGCGCCGCCATGGCTCAGGCGCGGGTAACGGGGGAGCACTACTCCGGTCTGTGGCTGGACATCGGTACCCCCCAAAGGCTGGCCGACCTGGATGCCTTGCTTCGGCAGCGGGAGCGGAAAGGGGGCTTGAAGGCTGAGCGCAACCTAACCGTTCGGCCCCCCTCTCCCCAACCCTCCCCCACCAGGGGGGAGGGGGCTGAAAAATCAGCGGTTTGTGCCGGCGAGGGCATCCTGGGGCTTGAGGAGCCTGAACGATTACAGCAAATCCAGGTGCGTCATGGGCCAAGAGATCGGCACCCCTGACTTCACTCCGGACGACCTGGCGGAGTTTCGCCACCGCCTGGAGCAGGAGACCCGCCTGCTGGCCTCCTGGCTGACGGCCGGCGCCCTGCCGGTCGGTCCCAAGGTCGGCGGTTTCGAACTCGAGGCCTGGCTGGTGGGACCCGACCTGCGGCCCCTGCCCCGTGCCCCGGAGCTCCTGGTGCGCCTCGCCGACCCCCTGGTGGTGCCCGAACTGGCCACCTTCAATCTGGAGTTCAACGGCACCCCGCAGATACTGGCCGGCAAGGCCCTGAGCACCATGGCGGCGGAGCTGGACAGGACCTGGGGGCACGCCCAGAAGGTCGCTGGGGGACTTGGGGCCCGGTTGGCCATGGTCGGCATCCTGCCCACGGTGCTGCCGGAGGACCTGATCCTCGACCATATGACCCCCCGCAACCGCTATCGCATCCTCAACGCCCAGTTGGGCGCCCTGCGGGGCCACCAGCCCCTGCGGCTCGACATCCAGGGCCGCGACCGCCTGGTCCTGACCCGCGAGGACGTGATGGCCGAATCCGCCACCACCTCCTTTCAGATCCACCTGCGCGTGTCCCCCCAGGAGGCCGCCCGGGTCTACAACCTCTCCAAGCTCCTCTCCGCCCCCCTGGTGGCGGTCGGCGCCAATTCGCCCTACCTCTTTGGCCGGGACCTGTGGCGGGAGACCCGCATCCCCCTCTTCGAGCAGACCTGCGCCATGGGCGAGTCCGGCCTGCGGGAACGGGTCAGCTTTGGGCTGGGATACGTCCAGGCATCCATCCTGGAGTGCTTCGCGGCCAATCTGGCCGCGTATCCCGTGATCCTGCCCGAACTCCATGACGAGCCACCAGAGCGTCTCGCGCACCTGCGGCTGCACAACGGCACCATCTGGCGCTGGAACCGGCCCCTGATCGGCTTCGATCCTGATGGCTCTCCCCACCTGCGCATCGAACAGCGGGTGGTGCCCGCGGGACCAACGGTGCCGGACCTCATCGCCACCGCCGCCCTCTATTTCGGCGCTATCCAGGACCTGCTGGGAGAAGCGGACCCGTCCGGGGCCCTGATCCCCTTCGCCGTCGCCCAATCCAACTTCTACGCCGCCGCCCGCCTGGGGCTGGAGGCCGAGCTGCACTGGCTGGACGGTCGCCCCGCCACGGCGCGGACCATCCTCGCCCAGGACCTGCTCCCCCGTGCCCACCGCGGCTTGCGGGACCTGGGCATCGACGACGACGAAATTGACGCCTGGCTCGGTATCATCGCCGCCCGGTTACGCGCCGGCCGGACCGGCGCCGACTGGCAACGCGCCTGGGTGGAGCGGCATCCAGACCAGGACATGGCCGGACTGCTCCACGCCTATCTGGACCAGCAGCAAAGCGGCCGGCCGCTGCATGAATGGTCCCTTTGATGCCCAGTGCTGGGAATTGAAGCATTACCATCCTGATCATTACCTTGTTGATCAATACCATGCTCAATGAACTTCATGCCCTGCCCGAAGGCATCCTCGAGCGGGATACCCGCGGTCTCCAGGACCTGCTGGGCGGGCCGACCCTGATCCACCTGCCCGGCGACCGCCAGCCCGCCCTGTTCCTCTCCGTGCTGCTACACGGCAACGAGACCGTGGGCTGGGAGGCCCTGCGCGGCCTGCTCCAGCACCGCCTGGCGCGCTTTGGGGAACTACGGCTGCCACGGGCCCTGAGCATCTTCATCGGCAACGTCGCCGCCGCGGCGGCGGGGGTCCGTCACCTCCCCGAACAGCCAGATTACAACCGCGTCTGGCCGGGCAGTGAACTGGCCCCCACCCCCGAGCATGACCTGATGCGCCAGGTCACCGCCATCCTGCGGACCCGGGGCCTGTTCGCCAGCCTGGACATCCACAACAACACCGGGCTCAATCCCCACTACGCCGGGGTCAACCGCCTCGACCATCAGACCCTGCACCTGGCCACCCTCTTCAGCCGCACCCTCATGTACTTCCGTCGCCCCAAGGGCATTCAGGCCATGGCCATGGGCGAGTTCTGCCCCGCGGTGACCCTGGAGTGCGGCAAGGTCGGGGACCGGCACGGCCTGGAGCACGCCCGGGACACCATCGACGCCTGCCTGCACCTTGCCGCCCTGCCACAGCACCCGGTGCCGCCCCACGACCTCGACCTCTTTCACACCGTGGCCCGGGTCGAGGTGCCACCGGCACTGAGTTTCGCCTTCCCCCCCGGCCAGGGGGACATCCTCTTCACCCCGGACCTCGAGCGGTTCAATTTCCGGGAACTACCCCGTGGCACCGCCTTCGGCCGGGTCACGGGTCACCATGAACCCTACCTGGACGCCCGTGACGAACAGGGCCGGGACGTCTACGCGCGCTTTTTCCACGTCGCGGCGGGTGAACTGCGCCTCTCCACCCCGGTGATGCCCTCCATGCTCACTCTGAACGAGGAGGTCATCCGCCAGGACTGCCTCTGTTACCTGATGGAACGTTACAACGACCATGTACCCCACTAGGCATAACAGGTAACGCAGAAAAGGGGTTACCGGATCATCCTGACGCTCTTGAGAAGAGTTTTATAGTTGCCAAGCGATCTTGAGGAGATAACCTAATCGATTGCTTCGCGGAGAAAGCGAAACAGCCGCCGGTCCCCATCGGTCCTGCCCTGTTCGCGGTCCTTGCGGGCGGCGCGGATCAGGGTACGGAGCTGATGACGGTCCAGATCGGGGTACCCGTTCAATAGATCCCCCAGGGCCGGGTCACCCTCGGTGATCAGGCGCTCGCGCCAACGCTCCAGGCGGTGCAGACGGGCGGCCTCCGCCTGTTTTTGGCGCTCCTGACCATGGAGCAAGGCCTCGACGGCCGCCATGTCCTCCTTGGCCAGCAGGTTGGCGATGCGCTTGTAATGCCGGCCCAGGGCACGGATGTCCTTGATGCGCGCCGTCTCGTCGATGGCGGCCCAGGTGGCCTCGCTCAGGTCCAGATGTTCCAGTTCACTCCGGGGCAGGGAGACCAGGCGCTGTGCCAGGTCCTGAAGGACGTGATGCTCCCGTTTGACCTGGCTTTTGCTGGGTCCCTCGGGAAAATGCTCCTCCTGGGCATGGGCATAGTGGTCGCCGTGGTGATCGCCTTCCGGATGGCTCTGGCCATGGTGCCCCCTCCGGGAGTCGGCATGAGCGCCCGTGGCCTGGCCACGCGGTTGATCCGCTCGCCCCTGGCCATGACCCGGGGCTAGGGCCGCTGCGTCGCCGGTGGGGTGCTTCATTCGATCCATTCCAGGTGCTCCAGAATCAGTTGGGGCTTGAACTCGCCCCGGAACTCGTTGACATCCAGGCGGTAAGCCAGGCGCACCCGATCCCCCGCGCCATCATGCTGGTCGCCACGGCGAAAGCCGATGCCCTCGATCGGCAAGCCGAGGCCATTCTCGGCGCGCAGGTGCAGGCGCAGATGCTCGCCCTTGCCGAGCCGCTTGCGGCCCAGGACCCGGAAGATGCCATCAAAGATGGGCTCGGGAAAGCCCTTGCCCCAGGGGCCGGCATGGCGCAGGGCCTGGGCGGTAGCCAGGTCGAAGGCCTGGGGCGGCAGTTCGCCATCGGACAGGATCTCCCGCACCAGGGGCGCGTCGCCCAGCTCGTCCCGTACCACCTGGCAGAAGGCCTGGCGAAAGGGCTCCAGGGCGGCCTCGGCCAGGGTCAGGCCGGCGGCCATGGCATGGCCACCGAAGCGGACGATGAGCCCCGGATGGCGCTTGTCCACGGCATCGATCAGGTCGCGGATGTGCAGCCCCTCCACGGAACGGGCCGAGCCGCGGAGCAGCCCCTCGTCCCCCGGGGCGAAGGCGATGGCGGGACGGTGCCAGCGTTCCCGCACCCGGGCGGCGAGGATGCCGATCACCCCCTGATGCCAGCCGGGCTCGAACAGGCAGAGGGCGGGGGGCAGACCGCCGGGCTCCAGGTGCAGGGCGGCCAGGGCGGCCTCGGCCTCCTGCTTCATGTCGTGCTCGATCGCGCGGCGGCGCTGGTTGAGTTCGTCCAGGTGCCGGGCGATGGCCAGCGCCTGCTCGGGATCATCCGTCAGCAGGCACTCCACCCCCAGGGACATGTCCTCCAGGCGGCCGGCGGCGTTGAGGCGGGGTCCGGCCTGGAAGCCCAGGTCCCGGGCCACGGCGCGGTTGGGGTCACAGCCGGCCACCGTCAGCAGGGCGCGGATGCCGGGATTGCCCTGGCCGGAGCGGATGCGCTTGAGGCCCCGCTCCACCAGGATGCGGTTGTTCTGGTCCAGGGTCACCAGGTCCGCCACCGTGCCCAGGGCCACCAGATCGAGGAAATCCGCCAGATTGGGCGCCGGGCGTTCCGGCCCAAACCAGCCCAGATCGCGCAGGCGGGCACGCAGGGCGGCCAGGAGGTAAAAGACCACCCCCACCCCCGCCAGGTGCTTGCTGGGAAAGGGATCCCCCGGCTGGTTGGGGTTGACGATGGCCACCGCGTCCGGCAGGGTATCCCCCGGCAGGTGGTGATCCGTCACCAGGACCTGGATGCCCAGTTCCCTGGCGCGGGCCACGCCCTCCACGGCGGCGATACCATTGTCCACGGTCAGGATCAGGTCCGGCTCCCACTCCCGCGCCGCCTCCACCACGGCCGGGCTCAGGCCGTAGCCAAAGGCAAAGCGACTCGGCACCAGATAGGACACCCGCGCCGCGCCCAAGGCCCGCAGCACCCGCACTGCCAGGGCGCTGCCGGTGGCGCCATCGGCATCGTAGTCCCCCACCACCAGGATGGCGCCCCCCGTCGTCACCAGTTCCGCCAACCGCTGGGCGGCCCGGTCGATGTCGCCCAGAGCCCGCGACGGGTGGAGGGCGGACAGGGGCAGGCGACAGCCCTGCTCGTCGCGCACCCCCCGCGCCAGGTAGATGCGGCGCAGCAGGGGGGACAGGTCCGGGGGCATGAGCACCGACGCTGCTGGCGGGGGCCGGCGGCGAATGACGACCTTGACGCCCGGGTCATCGGGCGCGGCGGGGAATGGGAGGGGGGCGGAGGTGGGGGGTGGGAAGCGTGCGGCCATGGCCAGGGAGCTTACCACGGACCCGGCGCTCTGCCGCAGCCCCGTCGGGGTCCGGGCGCTAACGGGTTTAGAATGCCACGCGGCATCGCGGCCAGGAGCCCCCTTCATGCACCCCGAATTCGACCTCTCCCCCGATATCTGTTACCTCAACCACGCCGCCGTGGCCCCCTGGCCACGGCGGGCGGTGGCGGCGGTGACCCGCTTCGCCGAGGAAAACGGCCGCCGCGGGGCCGCCGGCTATCCGGCCTGGCTGGCGACCGAACGCCGCCTGCGCGAACGCCTGGCGGACCTGCTGGGCGGCGCCTCTCCCGACGACATCGCCCTGGTCAAGAATACCTCCGAGGGCCTGTCGATCCTCGCTCAGGGGCTGGATTGGCGGCCCGGGGACAACCTGGTGGGTATCGCCCAGGAATTTCCCTCCAACCGCATCCCTTGGGAGGCCCTGCGGGAACAGGGGGTGGAGTACCGCGCCCTGGACCTCCGCGGCCTCGCCAATCCCGCGCCCAACCCCGGAGGCGATGCACCCCCTGCCGGGGCCAACGCGGCGGCTGGCGCTCAGGTCACCGGCGGGATCGAGACCGCCCTGGAACGGCTGTGCGACGAGCGCACCCGGGCCGTCGCCATCAGTTCGGTGCAATACGCCCGGGGCGAACGCCTGGACCTGGAACGGCTTGCCACCGCCTGCCACCGCCGCGGCATTCTGCTCTTCGTCGACGCCATCCAGAGCCTGGGCGCCCTGCCCATGGACCTGCGGCGCATGCCGGCGGATGCGGTGGTGGCGGACGGCCACAAGTGGCTGCTGGGGCCGGAGGGCATCGCCGTCCTCTTCGTGGCGCCGGCCCTGCGGCCCCGGCTGCGCCTGCGTCAGTTCGGCTGGCACATGGTCGCCCACCCCGGTGACTATGACCGCCCGGACTGGACCCCCTCCCCGACCGCCACCCGCTTCGAGCCCGGCAGTCCCAACCTGCTCGGCATCCACGCCCTGGAGGCCAGCCTGTCCCTGCTCCAGGAGGTGGGTCTGGACCAGGTCGCGACCGCCATCGAGCACCGGGTTGACCACCTCATCGACCTCATCGACCTGGCCGGCTTTGAAATCCTCACCCCCCGCGCCCCGGCGCGCCGCGCCGGCATCCTCACCTTCCGCATCCCCGACCCCCGTTTCGATCCGACTCCCCTCTGGCGCGCCCTCCTGGCCAAGGGTGTCGTCTGCGCCCCGCGCGGCGGCGGCATCCGTTTCTCGCCCCACTTCTATACCGACGAGGCCGTCTTGGATAAGGCCGTGGCCATCACCCGGGAAACCTTTGCCCGGTCGTGATGGTTTGCCTCTCTCTGTTCGGTTACTCAGGCTGGTGGGTTAGGGAGTGAGCGCATCAGCGACTTGTCCCGCCGCCGCCCCTTAGGGCGCGAGGAAGCCGAACGAATCGGTGGTTTATGGCCTCCGGGGCGTTAGGCGTCGGCTGCGGATTTATCCACCGCCCACGCCAAAGGCAAAAGAGCCTGGTGATTGCACCGCCCCTCAGGGTGACTTAAAGCTCAGCCGGACGGCCCGATACTCGAAGTGGATGTTGGCATCCTCCCGCGCCCGGGCAAAATCGGCGTGCAGGGCCACCAGCAGGTCCTCATCCACCGCCCCCGTCGCCAGCAGTTGGGGGGCGCCGGAGAGCAGGAGGTCCGCGGTGTAGGCCAGCAGTTGCTGGCGGCGTTCGGGGTGCAGACGGCTGGAAACCACCGGCAGGTCCTGGCTGACGATCTCCCGGCAGCCCAGCTCCTGGGCGAGACTGGCCAGGCGGGGACCGAGGTAGGGATCGCCCCCCGCCGCCTGCTGTTGGCGGCAAAAGCGCTCCCACCAGGTGCGGATGGCGGCGAGTTCCGGCTGGAAGCGGAAGGTGGCGTTATCCACCTCGGTGCAGATCAGCCGACCGCTCGCCTTGAGCACCCGCAGGGCCTCGCGGAGGATCGCCCGGGGGTCGGGCACATGCTCGAGCATCCAGATGGTCAGGACGACATCGAAGGTCCCGGCGGCGAAAGGCAGGCACCCGGCATTGCCACGCACCAGCGTGGCCCGGTCCCCGAGGTGCTCGCGAGCGGCGCGGAGGTGGCTGGGGCTGAGGTCGATCCCGGTCAGGGCCAGGCCAGGCCAGCGTGTTGACAGCAGGTCCAGTTCGGCGCCCACCCCGCAGCCCAGTTCCAGTAGCCGGCCAGCGGCGGGCAGGTCCAACCCGGCGAAGACCACGGGGGCCAGTACCGCCGCCTGATCGCGGAGGCGTTGTTCCTCAACGGGACCGAAGCCATGAATGTAGGCCTCTGTATCGGCGGCCATCAGGCATCACCCCCACTGGGTAGCGGTTGTGGCAAATCTCGCATGTTCGTCAGGCGTCGGCATGGGGAAGGAAACTGGCCAGCATCCTAGCCAGGCCCCGGATCGGGGACAAGACCAGTGGACCAGTGACCGGGGGGCTGAGTGCTTCAAGGGACCCTTGGACCGGGCAGCAGTCAGCTACCAAGCGCCTGGACCAGCCGCATTTGCATAGCAGTCAGCTACCGAGCGCCTGGACCAGCGGCATTTGCATCCCGGCCTTCTTTCAAGCCAAGATGACGGGCTTGATACAAACCTCAGGATTTCTCTCACGATGGCCCACGACACCAACGTTACCTGGCACGAACACCAAGTCACCCGCGAGCGGCGCGAGGCCCTGCACGGCCATCGCGGCTGCGTCATCTGGTTCACTGGCCTGAGCGGCTCCGGCAAGAGCACCATCGCCAACACCCTCGACCACCGCCTCCACGCCATGGGGCATCACAGCGCCGTGCTGGATGGCGACAACGTCCGCCACGGGCTCAACGCCGGTCCGGGCATGCTGCGCGACACCCATGGGCATGACTTCGCCCAGCGCTTTGGCCTGGGTTTCTCGGCCATCGACCGCGAGGAGAACATCCGCCGGATCGGCGCCGTCGCCCAGCTCTTCTGCGAGGCGGGGCTCATCGCCCTGACCGCCTTCATCAGCCCCTACCGCCTCGACCGCGACCGGGTCCGCCAGACCCTGCGCCCGGGGGAGTTCATCGAGGTCTTCGTCGACACCCCCATCGCCATCTGCGAGCAGCGCGACCCCAAGGGCCTCTATAAAAAGGCCCGCGCCGGCGAGATCAAGGGCTTTACCGGCATCGACGACCCCTACGAGGCCCCGCTGCATCCGGAACTGGTGCTGGCCGGCGGTGAGGAGACCCCGGATCAACTCGCCGGGCGCGTCATCGATTACCTGATGCTCCAGGAAATCATCCCGGCGCGGCGGGCCTGAGGCCTGGCCTCTTGACCCGTCCCATCGACTTTCCGCCACGGATGGCCTGGCGCCAGGCATGACGCAACTCTTCGACCGCCTCCCCGACCGGCTCTTTTCCCCCCTGGCCAGCGCCAACCGGCGCACCTATGGGGCGCTGCTGCTCGACCTGTACCCCCTGTTCTTCGACCAGATCCACGCCGACATCTTTCCCTCGCGGGAGACGGTGCGCCACGAGATCGAGGAACGGCTGGCGGTGCTGGCCGTGGCCTGGCAGGAGGAGGCGGATGCGGAGGTCACTCCCCCGGATGCCATGGGGATCGCCCCGGCCACCCCCTGGCCGGGCGGTGTCCCCCCGCGGGCCGGTAGCCCCTGCCCCGGTGCCATCGGTGGCACCAGCGGCGCCGGTGCCGCCGGAGGCGGCGATCATGAGACCAGCCCGGCCGCCCAGGTCTATCGCCGCCTGCGCGACGCCGGCTGGTTCGAGGAGGAGCAGGATGGCTACCGGGTCTGGGTGACGGTGCCGCCGGCGGTGGGCACCCTCTGGGCCAGCCTGATGGAGATCGCCCGCCCGGACCGCGTCTTCTACGGCGGCATGGTGCTGTCCATCTTCAACAACGTGCAGAAGGCCTGGGAGGAGCCGGCGGCCCAGGTCCTGGCCCTGCGCCAAGCGGCCCGCGAGGCCCGCCGCTTCCTCCAGCATCTCAGCACCCTGATCCAGGGGCTCAAGGGCCTGCACGCCGAGATCAGCGGCTGTGACGACCATCGCCTGATCCTCAGCCGCTTCTTCGAGGACTTCGTCGCGCGCATCCTGGTCCAGGACTACAAGCGCCTCAAGACCCGCAACAACCCCTTTCGCTTCCGCCAGCAGATCCTGCTGCGGGTGCGGGAACTGGAGTACGACCTGGACCGGCAGCGGGCCCTGGTGAGCGGTTATCTGGAGCAGACCGGCGAGGCCGATGGCCAGGCGGCCCGGCGGGCCATTGGCGATGACCTCCGCCAGTTGCGTGAGGTCTTCGAGCGCCTGGACGGTCACCTGGAACGGGTGGACCGCTTCCGCGCCCGGCTGGAGCGGCGGGTGGCGGACACGGTGCGCTACTTGGACCGCACCCAGCCCGGCCAGGCGGCGCGCCTCGCCGGCCTGCTGCGTGACCTGGGGCCCTGCCTGGACGGGCTGCCGGACGAGGCCGCCACCCCCCTCCCCCCGCCCCTCATCGATGTCCTCCCCATCGGCCCCCAAAGCCTCCGGGAGGCGCCCCGCCATCGTCATCCGCCGGAGCCGCGTCCCCTGGTCAGCCGTGCGGTGGACCCGGCGGTCCAGGCCCGTCAGCAGGCCCTGCGCGCCTACCTGGACCGGCGCCGCATCGACCCCCAGCGGATCGGCCGCTACCTGGAGCGTCAGTTGGCCGGTCGCCCTTTCGCCGAGGGCGCCACCCTGACCATCGCCAGCGTGGAGGACTTCATCGCCTTCACCCATGCCCGTCACCTGAACTATCTGCCCGGGGCCGGGCGCTTGCGCCAGACCTACCGCATCGAGACCCGGGAGGGCCTGATCGACAACGACTGGGTGCGCTGCCCCGCCTTTGTCGTCTGGCGGCGACAACCTGAAGGCGAGCCCCGCCAGGAGCCACAGGCCCGACCATGATCACCGAGCCCAGGGCGGCGCCGGCCGCGTTCAACCTTGAGTCCCCTCCGCGTAATCGAAAACCAACCAGATCAGTAAACCTTTAACCCTATGTTACTAACCATTATGTTACTAACATGTTGATTATAATGGGTAAGATCACATCAACATCCGTTGACATTGCTCCGGATTTGGCTTTTCGGCAGGGATTCAACCTTGTGATCCTGGCAGGTACCGGTACCTATCCACCCCGACCCCTGACAGCGACGGGGCCCGCCCCGTCCACCCGAGGAGCCCGCGATGCTGCGTGACCTGCGCCAGGTATGCGAGCGGCCCGGTCAGGCGGAGCCGGCTGACTTCCGCGCCGCCGCCGCGGCCCTGCTCCGGCGGCAATTCCTGCTGCTGGAGCGGATCGGGGATCGGGACGCCTACCGGCTGGTGGTCAACCACTTCGACTACTTCACCAACCTCTTCGACGCCCTGGGCTGGACCCTGCATCGCGACGACACCTTTGGCCTGGTGGGCCTGCTGCCCGGCGAGGCGGAGGGCTACCGGCACCTGCGGCTGGTGGACAGCCTCATGCTGCTGTGCCTGCGGCTGCTCTACGAGGAGGGCATGGAGCGCTTCGAGGCGCGGGAGGGCTGCGTCTTCGCCCAGGCCGAGGCCCTGCTGGGCCGCTACGAGACCCTGCTCAAACGCAAGCGGCCCCTGCTCAGCGACTTCCGGGAGATCCTGCGACGGCTGCGGCGCTATTCACTGATCGAGATGCAGGAAGAGACGGAAGACGGCCTGCCGGTCATCCGCATCCTGCCGACCATTCGCCTGGTCACCGGCGACCAGGTCCAGACGCGCATCGCCGCCTATGTCGGCGCCCTAGCCACGCAGGACGAGACCGATGTGGAGGATGAAAGTGCCGCGGCGGGTCCGGACGAACCGGATCGGCCGCACCCTGGCCCGGCCAGGGAGCACGGGACCGAACTGGAGGAGTCCGAACCTGAGGCGTCCGAGCCGCCACCGGCCCCTCCGGCGCCCCGGGAAGCAGCCCCAGCCACAGGGGAAATGACCCCATGAAGCGCCTGGTCCGTTTGCTGCTCATCAACTGGTACCGCCTGGAACAGGCCAGCATCGAACTGCAGGGCCACACGGCGGTGATCGGTCCCAACGCCTCGGGCAAGTCCTCCCTGCTGGACGCCATCCAGGCGGTATTGGTTGGGGGCGACAAGCGCTGGTGGAACCCCAATGCCAGCGCCGGGGAGAAGAGCACCCGCAGCCTGCGCGACTACTGCCTGGGGGTGGTGCGCGACCCCAGCAATCCGGACCTGTCGCTGGAATTCCGCCCCCGCGAGCAGGCCCTGAGCTACCTGACCCTAGTCTTTCGCGACGACGTGAGCGGCGAGGCCATCAGCCTCGGCCTGGCCCTGCATGCCCGCCTCGAAGAGGCCCAGGAGGTGATCGACGGGCGCTTCATCGCCCCCGGTCTGGACCTGGTGCTGTCGGACCTGGTGGACCGCGGGCCCCTGGGCGCGGTGCCCAAGCCGTGGAAACGGCTGCGCGAGGAGTTGCGCCAGCGCCTCGGCGAGCGCCTCCAGGTCCACGCCCAGGTCAGCGAATATCAGCGGAATCTATGCTTCCAGCTCGCCGACGGCCGCCGCCCCTGGGACCCGCCGCACTTCCTGCGCGCCTTCCGCAACGCCATCACCTTCGCCCCCATCCGCAACGTCTCGGACTTCGTGCGCACCCACATCCTGGAGGAGCGTCCCATCCAGGTGCGTTCCCTGCAGCAGGCCCTGCATCACTACCGGGATATCCAGACCCGCACCCGCGAGGCCCGTCAGCGCGAGGAGGCCCTGGTTGCCCTCGATCAGGGCTACCGGCGCGCCGACCAGGCCGAGCGCCTGGGCCTGGCCTGGCGCTGGGTGGAGCAGGAGGCGGCCTTCAATGCCCGGGAGGCCGAACTGGAACCCCAGCGCCAGGCGCTGGAGCGTGTGACCAGCGACCTCGGCCGGCTCCAGCGCCACATCGAGGACCTGGACCGGCAATGGCACGCGGCGGACGTCGCCCTCACCGAGGCCAACCGCCGCCTGGCTGCGACCCATGGGGAGCAGCGGCGGGAGCGCCTCCAGGCCGAGCAAGAGGCGGCGGGCAAGACCCTCAACGAGGTCAACCAGGCCATCGACCAGGCCCGCCTGGCCCTGGGCGCCGTCCACCGCCTGCTTGACCAGGCGGGCCACCTCGACGACCCCGCCCTGGTCCAGGCCCTGCAAACCCTGCCGCCCCTGCTGCGCCGGGACGAGGGCCTGCTGACGGCGATCTGGCCCCAGGACCCCGCCGCGGTCATGGCCGCCCTCGACCGGCTGGCGCCGCGGCTGGCGGCGGCGCTGGCGCGGCTGGGGGAGCGCTATGACCAACTGGTCGTCGAGGAACGGGAGATGGATTTGGCCCTCCAGGCCCTGCGCGCCCGCATCGACCGCCTGGAACGGGGCGAGAGCGACCTGCGGCCCGCCACGTTGCGCCTCATCGCCCTCCTCGGTGAACACGGCATCCCCGCCGTGCCGCTCTGTGACCGGGTGGACGTGGCGGATGAGGCCTGGCGCGAGGCCCTGGAGGCCTTCCTCGGTGGCCACCGCGAGGCCCTGCTGGTGGACCCGGACCAGGTGCGCGAGGCCATCGGTCTCTATCGGCGCGAGGGCCGGCGCCGGGACATCCACGGCAGCCGGGTGATCAACACCCTCGGGACCGCCGCCTGGTCAGGCCCGGCCACCCCCGGCAGTCTGGCGGCGATGGCGGTGAGCGCGGATCCCCATGCCCTGGCCTATATCCGGCGGTGCGCGGACCGGGTGCAGCGGGTGGACAGCGAGGACGAGCTGCTGGGTCAGGAGCGCGCCATCACCGCCGATGGCATGCTCTCCGCCGGCGGCGCCGTGTCGCGCCTGACGCCGGTGGAGCCCATGCTGGGGCGCGAGGCCCGCCGCCTCAGGCTTCAGGTGCTGAAGGACCAGTTCGCCCAGGAGGGCGAGGCCCACTACCGCAAGCAGCAGGACAAGCGGGCCGTCCAGGACCTGCGGGAAGGCCAGCTCATGCCTTTTCATGACCGGCTGGGCGCCTTTCCCGACCTGGTGACCCTGGTGGCGCGGCGCGAGCAAACCCAGGGCGATCTCGCCCGCCTGGCCGCCGAGGCGCAGGCCCTGCTCAGCGATGACGCTTATCAGGGACTCGTGGCGGAGGTCGAGCGCCACAAGGCGGCGCGGGAGGATCTCGCCAGCGCCCGGAATCAAGCGACGCGGGAGGCCACCGACCGTGAGCTGAGGCGCCAGGCCCTGGAGTCCAGCCTCGCCAGTCTGGAAGAGGCGTCCCAGGCCGTTGCCGAGCGCCGCCGCGTCATCCGGCAAACCCCTGGCTTCGATGCCCCCCTGGCCGCGGAGCGCCTGGAGGAACTCCAGGCCCAGGCGGTCTTCGCCGCGGAGGACCCGGACGCCTGGCGTGCCCTGGGGAGCGAGGCCGGCCGCCGCGCCGGCGCTCAGGAAAAGTCCGCCGCTAACCACCGGCAAAGGGCCCGGGAGGACCTGGCCAATTACTGGGCCGCCTGGTCCCCCGGCCACAGTCCCGCCCTCGGCGCCGTCGACGACCACGCAGGCCTGGCCACCTGGGTGGCGCGGGAACTTACCCAGGTACGTGAGACCCAGTTGGCCCGCTACGTCACCGAGGCCGACAACGCCCTACGCGAGGCGGAGTTCGCCTTCCGCGCCGACTTCGTCGGCAAGCTCCAGGAGAATCTCCAGACGTTGGAGGAAAGCCGCCGCGAGCTCAATCGCAGCCTGCGCAGCCGTCCCTTCCACGGCCAGTACTACAGCTTCGTCAAACAACCGGCGCCGGACCTCAGGGATATTCTCGACTGGGTACTGGCCTGGAGCCCGGAACAGGGCGGGGATGTCGGCGGTCTCTTCGACGCCGCCAGCGACCCCAATCACCCCCACCGCGCCGCCATCGCCCGGGTGCGCGACCTGCTTATGGAGGCCGCCGGGGGCGAGGGCCGCACCGGCGGTTGGGACGAGCGCCTGGCGGATTACCGCCAGTACTACCACTTCGATGTGCGCATGAGCGATGACAAGGAGGGTGGCGGCAACCCGGAACTGCTGTCCCGGCGCCTGGGCAAGGGCTCCGGCGGCGAGCACCAGTCACCCTTCTACGTCGCCATCGGCGCCGCCCTGGCCGCCGCCTACCGGATCGAGCGGGATCAGGACGGTCGCCCGCGGGGTGGCATGGCCCTGGCCGTCTTCGACGAGGCCTTTTCCAAGCTCGACCTGCAAAACACGGTGAGCGCCCTGGGCTTCCTCGACGAACTGGGCCTGCAGGTGCTGCTCGCCGCCCCGGACGAGAAATACGGACAGATCGCCGAGCATGTGGACACCATCGTCAACGTCTATCGCGACGGCGGCAGCGTCCACATCGACACCGAGCAAATCAAGGCCGCCGCCCGCCAGGCCCTGGCCGCCGACAACCCCGTGCCCCGCCCTGACCGATGAGCCGCGAAACCCCCGCCCAGGTCGCCCGCGCCCTGCTGCTCAAGCTCCTGGCCCAGGTGGACCGGGGCGGGCGCGACTCCGTGCCGATCGGCGAGCGCTCCGCCCACGCCTACTTCGCCCTCCGGGACCTGAGCGAACGCGACGCCCTCCACGCCCTGCTGCAGAATGCCCAGGCCGCCGGTGGCGTGGTCCTGGAATGGGGCCGGGGTCCCGCCGCGCAGGACCTGCGGCGCATCCGCATCCGTGACCCCGACCAGTTGGCGGCCTGGCTGGGGGTCTCCCGGGCCGCCACTCAGGCGCGCGCCATCCTGCAAGGGCTCGACCCCATCATGGCCGATGCCCCCGGCTGGCTGCGCGACGCCTACGCCGATGCCCTGCGCCAATGGCGTCGGGGCGGCGCGCCCTATCGCATCGCCGGCACCGAACCGGCCATGGCCGTCAATCTCTTCAAGGCCGCCCGCGCCATCGCGGCGGGGGAGCAGGAGGGTCTGGACCTGCGGCGTTTCAGCGTCCGGCTGCTGGGTAACTCCAAGGCCCTTGAGGCCCTGCTCGGCCGCCTCGGCCCCTTGCTGCGCCACAACCCGGAGTGTGCCCCATGGCAGGAGGATGTGGACCTGTTCCGGGTGCTGGGGCTGGAGAAGTTCCCGCCGCCGCTGTTCCTCAAGGGTCCCCTCGTGCTGGATTACGGCGGCGAGGACTGGGACCTGACGCCCCTGCGGCCCTTCGTCGCCCTTTCGCCCGATGCCGTGAACCGGGTCCAGGTCAGCAACCAGGTACCCTACCTGCTGACCATCGAAAACCTGGCCAGCTTTCAGCGCCAGGTCCGTGAGGTGCGGGACGACGGCATCGTCATCTATACCGCCGGTTTTCCCGCCCCGGCCCTGGTCCGCGTCCTGGGCCTGCTCGATGAGTGCCTGCCGGCCGGCTGCCCCTGCTATCACTGGGGCGATCGTGATCTGGGCGGGCTGCGCATCCATGCCCGGATCGCCGCCGCCTTCAGCCGCCGCCCGGTGCTGCCCCATCTCATGGCAGAGCCGGACCCCGCCAGCGCCGCGGGGGGACTGGCCAGCCGCGCCGGCCAGGGGCGCAACCCAAGCGCCAGGGCCAGCGCCGGTTCCCCTCCCCCCGCCCAGGGGCGCGGCTGGACCCGCGACGAGCTCCGCGCCCTGCAACTGGCCGCGGCCACGGCCGGCGTCGTGGGGGACCTGGCCAGAAAATGGCTGCAACAGGGCCTGCTGCCCCTGGAACAGGAGGCCCTGGACCCGGCGAGCCCCGTGGCGGCGGAGATATCCCCGGCTCAGTTTCAGACATCCTTGCCTTGACATATCCTTGCCGTAACGAAGCCATTCAGCTCGCCTTCCAACAACGAATAATCAATAGGATGGAGGTCTCCGTTTTGCCAAAAGTGCTGCTCGGGGTATTTCATATCAATAAGTTAGCGGAAATTTACCCTGCCCCATGAGCCCCAAAAAAACCTGTTTACGAACCATTCAAATCGGGCGAAGACAGTCTTGTTTTGGGAGTTCCCCCGACGATACCGCACCACTATGCGAACCTCTTTATACCCACCATGCCGATAGCTTCCTCACGGTAACTAACCATCGTGTTTTCTACACTCTCACCGCCTTCCTATTACGGAGAAGACCCGTCAGATCAGCGAAAGCCAGATACTTTATCTTGGTTCCTGTAGAACATCTACAAGACGCGGGCTAACTTAACATATAAAGCTATATCAATTACATATAACGTATAGCTGGGCGGTTGGTGGTACGAAAAAGGACAGGGGACATAAAGAGAAACCATAGAATATACTTATAGGCAGTTAAGAGATATCAGAGCAAATGTCGGATTTTTTCGGATTTTGTACGCTATTGATAGGGGTTTACATGCATGCTTTGGGATAGTATAAATATATGCCAAACTAACCGTTATCGAACACATCAATCGCTTACACTGCCAACCTATATAAAGCCAATAGTTTTACTTGACTGATGCAGATTTAGAACATTCTTATGTCTCACATCCATAATAAATATTTATTAACAATCATATCGCTTTTCTTAGCAACCCTTTTGGCGTGTTCGCCAAAAATAATCGATACCCCTGGAGGCCCAGTGACCTGTTATTCATTAAAATGTGTTAAGGAAGCGAACGACTTTTCCAGCAGGCACTATCAGCAGATTAGGTTAGAAGAAGAAGCTGCAACGCTTGCATTGCAAAGAGAAGAGGAAGAAAGGAAAAAAAAGAAAGAGCTAAGTGAATGGTATGAGTGGCAAAAGAATAATCCAGTTGAAGCAGCTCAACAGAAAAATAGTTGGGAGGAATACCTGCGTAACTACTCTACTCAACTCAATGTTTATGGGTGTCCCGGTAATACCAGGCCACTCGGACCGCCCATGTTCGGGTGTGGATATCCACAATATATTCCCTAATTCTTTCAGACATATTTCCATTAAATTCTTGGCAATAATAAAATGAAAATTAGAATTATAAATCGTTTTTTTACGTTAGTCTCTTTTTATTTAATAGGCTTTTTCGCATTTACATCCGTACATGCTGTATGCCTTGATGTAAATAACACATCTCATCCATGTCGTTTTCCAGAAGGCGATACATGGTGCATTGACAATAAATTATCCCCTTATGCCTACGGATCTAAATGTTTGAATAATATGGCGCCTCCGTCAGAAAAAGGAAATGCAACTACTGACATGTTTGAGCAAAATACTTCAAATAATACAGAATTCTCTAATCCAGTTTATCAAGATCAAAATTATGAGACCACGCTTCCAGATGAAAATTTTAACTACTTTGTTAACCTAATAAAAGAAAAAATCCAACAAAATTGGCATCCCCCTGCACAATTATCAGGCAGGCCATCTGTTGTTGTATCATTAAGCATAAAAATCAGTGGAGCAGTTGATTCTGGAGCGACTAAGATTGTAACCAGTAGCGGGATTCCCTTATTTGATCAATCTGTGATATCTGCTATATATAAATCATCGCCATTACCAGTACCTTCTCGTCATAATTTTGATAAATTTCGGAACTTGTATCTTAGGTTCGTACTGCCGGATTCTACTCTGAATGCAGAACCAGTACACCCAACTGCAACAAAAGAAACTTACCTTAGCCTTAAGGATTCACAACCCTCAGCAACTCACAAAGAGCATATCTCAACAGTACCTAAATTAAAGAGTACTAACACACATGGGGCAGAACCAATAGAAAATAAGGATGCGCTATTAAACGGCAGTCAGAACAATATTACTTTCTGGATATCCATCTCTCTCATTAGTGTCGCTATTTTTATTGGGATCTTGATTTTTAAAAGCCAAAGGATCTATGATAAAGAGTTAGCCAGGTTATATAGTAACGCACAAGAAGACCCGATTGATCGTCAAGGTGAAGGAGAATACAAATACGTTAAGATAAAATTGTACCCAAGCTCTTTAAACAACCTGAAACCCCTTGAAGATTTATTAAGGAATGCAAAGAATAACAGGTTAAATTTAATTAATAGCTTGAATCTTTTAGATAATGAGATTGAAAGCTCTAAATCGCGCCTAAAGCGACTATCTTACGTCCCTTTTGCCAATGTTTTTTTGAGTAAAGCGTATACTTCTACTGTTAAAAGACTTGATGAAAAAATTAAAAATTCTCAAACAGCAAGACTTAAACATGAAGAAAGTAAAGTACAAATAAGAATGTTATTAACGCACACCCAAGAAGATGGTTATGCATCGTTGACAAATGCTTTTATCAAGCTTTGCAATTGCAATCGTACAGAGGAAGTTATTAGTGAAGTTAGTATTGATAAGCCAAGTGCCAGGTCTTGGGCAGGAACCCTAATCAATACTCGTCCCGCGCATTTATGTGTCGATGAATCTCAAATAATTGATGTAATTATATCAGAATATAAGCCTTTGCGCTTCCAGGGTGTTGATGATACTGATATTCTAATTTTTCCATTATTTGTTGCAATTGTCTATGACAATGGAGATCTAGAGATAATTCGCTTTAAGGATCTAAATATTGATATAGCGCCAGCCGAATTCGCCGAAGAAAGAGAAATTCCGGCAGATACAGAGGTTATTAATACAACGTGGAAATATGTTAATAAGAACGGTACTCGAGATTTTCGATTTTCAGATAATTACGAAATACCAATTGTTAGATATGCCAGATTAAGATTTTATGTAAATAATGGATTTAATCGCATCTATCAAATGAGTGATTTTGGAGTTACCTATGATTTTTGGAATGCTTACTATGAATACTTCGCGAGCTTGGATTTGGAATCCGAGAAAATTCATCATGACGATAGATCAATGTCAACTTTCGCAATGACTCGCGACAAAGCACGCGAAATCTTAGGGGTGAAAATAGATGCAACTAAAGAAGAAATCCAGAGTGCTTACAGGTTACTAGTAAAAAAATATCATCCAGACAAAGTAGCAAGTTTAGGGAGCGAATTTTCCGTGATTGCCGAAAAGAAAACTACAGAAATTAATTTAGCCTACCAAGCATTATTGCAAATCAAGTCAGCATGATCATTATTCAATCATACTGAATAATTAATCAAATCGTATTTGATTGCATTCTAAGTCTTGGAGAAAAATCCTTATGCCAAATTGCTATAAATGTGGCGTTTATATCCCTCCAAATGGTGGTTACAAAAGACGCGTAAAAACAGGTGATAGTTTTGGCATGAGCTTTGGTCGAAGGATAGTGCCATCCATTCGAACTTATTTTGGCCCTAGAACTCTTTGTGTTGATTGCGCTAGACAGCATGACAAATTTGAAAAGATAAAGAATTTTTTTTGGATTATTCTTATTGGAGGATTCGTAATTTATCTTATTACCCCTTCTTGCAAATCGGGTTTAAACTCCAAGACAAATTTCTCCTCCAGCAGCAACGCCATTAACTCTCCTTCAGGACATACATCCAACATCAATGATATTCGAAATGACTTTAGGGCTATTCCTAACGCCAATAACAATACCAGTGAAACTATTATTGAGCAAAAATTAATTGACATAGAGATATTATCGGGCGCACTTATGCGCGTTAGTTCTCCCGAATTAAATATCAGATCAGGTCCCGGCACACAGTATAATATAATATCTTCTGCCTCTTTTGGTGACGTAGTATCAGTAACTAATACAAATAGAGGTTGGTCATACATTGGTTCTGGGTGGGTAAGATCAAAACACCTAAATCCGGCAGAAATTATCCAATGAAATATTTGCAATTTATCTTTCAAGATCTTTAATTCCTAAATTATTACAGAAGCTTTGCTAACCACATTCCTTCATGACCGATTTACTCCGGCTTAATTGATCTGATCAATGCTTTTTGTTGATTTGGTTTTTTAATTTCTATGCCAAATAATCACCTTTTGTGTATAATAAAGAATAGCGATCTCTGTTGTATTGCGGTTTATGTAACGTATACTCAATTCCGATGACTGAAAGTTGGTTGATGCGAGCAATATTAATGAATCGCCCTTTGTAAAAATGAGTCCCCTCCGAAAAGCCAGATATTTGGCTATATCAGTGAATGCTGATGATCTTTTTTTCATCAGCGTGTTAAAATCATAAGCGCTCACTGATATACTCGGTTTTCGACTTTTCGGAGGGGACTCAAAATATATTGTGCACATGATCAAGTTGGCAAAATTGGCAAGTCCGCATTCTCCTCATTTTTTAACTCATGTTATTCATTTTAGCAACCATGAATAAGTTATTACTGCACACCATCACTTGCTTGGTTATAAGCATTTCAGCAACTCTTGCTTGCGCAGCCGAACCTATTTCATTTTTAGGGATTAACATTGGAATGACTGTATCCGATATCCGAAGAACGTTGGAAGAGAGAGGTTATAAATGTGTAGGTTCATTTCCAGTCAGTTGCCATAAATCAAAAGATAACGAAATCACAATATTTTTCTCCGATTCGGGTGTTGACCAGATATACTTTGATTGCGAATGCTTTAATGTGTGCGAATATCCGATGGAGCAATACATTAAATTATTGTCCGACCAAAAGAAAATTGATTTGACCCCAATTCCTACCGGACTTTTTGATCGAGATTACTGCGGTATAGGATCGACAGGAGAAAAGATATGTGTTAAATATATCAATACTACAATTATCGAAAAAGGATACTACGGTAAAAATGCACCTTCATTTGATTAAATAAGCGCATTAATAGGTAAATTGCGAACCGTATAAATCGGATTGTTGACTTGGCACGGTTGCCCTAGCCGCAGCCCGTTCCGGAACAGCGCATCTAGGTCGATCTGTCCCAGGGCCTGGGCATGTCGATCCATCTCAGCCACTCCTCCTGCCGGGAGGGCGATATCGGCTAGCAGTGGCGCAACAATGGGTGTGTCTGGGCGATCCCTGGCATAGAGATAGACTGCCTGGCTCGCCATCAGGACTCTGGTAGCTCGCCGATGATGACCACGCGGATTTCAAAATCGGTCAGCTCTTCACGACAGCAATATGGGATGGACAAGGCGACACCAGTTGCCCGGCCGTGGCCTCCGCCACAAAGTCCGCCTTAAGCACCCCGGCGAAGGACTAGGCCCGCCTGGTGTTCAGCTTCAGGGTCAACTCGTCTGGCTGCAAGGTGGTGTCGCCCAGATTGGTGCCCAGCCAGGTCTTCGAGGTGATGCTCTTGTCCGGCACGCCCAAGGTGGCGCTATCCTCGTTGTTCTAGGTCTGATACTAGGTCTTAGTGATGTTGACCGTGGCCCAAGCGTTGCCGTTGTTGTCCTTGTAGGCCACCGACCCCGCCAAGGCGATGGGCACTTGCAGGGTCAGGCCGGAATACTTGTAAACCAGGAAATAGGCGGTGTCGCCCTACAGCCTCCGGGTATCCGTACCCGCGCATGTCATAATGCCGACTACGCTTTACGCCGACACCGTCATCGAGGATTCCGCCAGCCATGCACATCTGGGTCGATGCCGACGCCTGCCCGGCGGTCATCAAGGACATCCTGTACCGGGCCGCCCAACGCCTGAGCATTCCCCTCATCCTGGTGGCAAACCAGCCCCTGCAGACGCCGCCCTCGCCCCTGATCCGCACTCAGCGGGTCGGCCAGGGCTTAGACGTCGCTGACCGGCACATCGCCGATCGCCTCCAGCCTGGGGACCTGGTGATCACGGCCGACATCCCCCTCGCTGCCGAGGTCATCGCCAAGGGCGGCGATGCCATCAACCCCCGCGGCGAGCGCTACACCCCCGACAACATCCGCGAACGGCTGGCGGTGCGCAATTTCATGGAGGAACTGCGCGGCGCCGGGGTGGCCACCGGCGGACCACCGCCCCTGGGCCTGGCCGAGCGCCAGGCCTTCGCCAATGCCCTTGACCGGCTTCTGGCGCAGCGCCAGGCTCAACGCAGCGCCGCCGGGGTCCGGCCATGATCGCCGCCACCACCCACGTCAACGCCGATTTCGACGCCCTCGCCTCCCTGGTCGCCGCGGGCATGCTCTACCCCGAGGCCCAGCGGGTCCTGCCCGGCCAGGTCCAGCCGGCGGTCCGGGACTTCATCGCCGTCCACTGGGACCTGCTGCGCCTGCGCGCCCGCAAGGAGGTGGATCTGAGTGACCTGGCGCACCTGATCGTCACCGATGTCTCGAGTTGGGAGCGGCTGGACGAGATGCGCGACCTGGCCGGGAAGGCAGGTTTGCGCGTGACCGTCTGGGATCATCACCTGGCCCCTGGCACCATCGTCGCCGACGAGCTGCACCTGGAGCCCACGGGGGCCGTGGTCACCCAACTCGTGGAGGAGATCCAGGCCCGGGACCTGGCCCTGTCGCCCATCCACGCCACCCTCTTCCTGCTTGGCATTTACCACGATACCGGCTCCCTCTCCTATCCCTCCACCACCCCCCGGGACGCGCGCATGGCGGCCTTCCTGCTGGAGAACGGGGCGGACCTCAACGTTGTGGCGGGCTATCTGGCCAGCGCCCTGGACGCCCGCCACCTGGACCTCTTCGGCCGCATGCTGGAGGAGGCCGAGACCCGCCAGCTCGGTGGCCTGCGTCTGGGGCTCTGCGTCCAGGACGCTGACAAGAGCATGACCATGCTCCCCAACGTCGTCAGCCGTTTCATGGAGATGCTGGGTCTGGACGTGGCCCTGGGCATTTTCCCCCTCAGCGGCTCCCGCACAGCGGTGATCGGCCGCGCCAGCGCCCGGGAGTTCGATGTCGGGGCCCTGCTGCGCCACCTGGGCGGCGGCGGCCATCCCGGTGCCGCCTCGGCCATGGTCTCGGCCCCGGTGGCGGAGGTGCGGGCGCGACTCGAGGCCCTCATCGACCAGGCCGAGATCCAGGAACCCCGGGTGGCGGAGCTGATGGAACCGGTCCGGGCCAGCCTGTCGCCCCAGGACCCGGTCCGCCTGGCCGCGGACCGCGTCCGCCGGAGTGGCCGGCAGGCCCTGCTGGTGATCGGCGACGACCAGATCGCCCTGGGCACCTTCGCCCTGAGCCAGGTGGACAAGATCCGCCACGAGCGGCAGTGGGAACAGCCGGTAACCTCCCTGATGCGCCGCCAGATGACCAGCGTCCGTCCCGATCAGACCCTGCGCGAGTCCCTGCAGCTCATGGCCGGCTCGGAACTGGGCTTTCTGCCGGTGATCGACGAGGGCCGGCTGCTGGGGGAGATCACCCGCGGGGCGATCATTCTCAGTCTCTATGACTTCTGAAACGTGCCGTAGGCATCGGCAGTTGAGCCCCACGCGGAGCCAGATACCGGTCGCCAGGAACCCTGGCCCGCAAACGGTCGGCGGCCACTCGCCTTCTTTCCCGGCCCTTATTCGACACCCCTTACCCACTGGCCATCTTCCGCGCCCTGACACTTCCGCGCCCTGACTTTCACCGATGCCCGTAAACTCTTATCCTTGCCCCGTAGTAGCCATTCAGCCCCCTCGCCCCAGCCCCCCGCCAAGGGAGGAGGGACCAAGAATATCATCGGGTCGTGCCATGGAAACCAGTCCAGGCTGCGCGGGGTTCTGAACGCTTAAATCACGATAACAAGTCTTACGAGGAGGTTCTCACCATGAGCATCTGCAAAGAGATCAAGGGCTTTTCCCGCAACCACGAGCGGATCGCTGACTTCTTCTCCCTGCTGGCGGTCTTGCTACTCTTCGCCACCATCTGGGCGACGGTCGCTTATTATCGCGACCTCTCCACCTGGCTGGCCCATGATTGGCTGTTGCACGGTGGCCTGCTGATCGGGGCCATCGTGCTGATCAGTTTTCTTATCCTCGGTCTGCTGGCCCTGGGCTCCTCGCGCTTTGCCGGGGATGACGAAAAATGTTTCGGCACCTTTGCCGGTCGCCGCAACTACAACGGCTCCCCCGTGCGCTGGTTCAGTGCCTGGGTCAGTCACATGGAGAGCGTCGGCAAAAAGCATCGTTGAGGCCGGTAATCTCCGCTTAGGAGACCTTACCTTTCCAGCTTACCGCCAGGATCGTCAGGCAGGGAGATATTTCCAGGACCGGCACGCTCACCACCCTTGCGGGTTAACCGGGAGACACCATGGCCGTTTTTGAGAACTACGCCCAGTTCAGCACCAAGAAGGTCGCCCGCACCCTGGAGCTGGCGGTCACGGAACTGGTCGGCCTGCGCCAGAACCTGCTGACCACCGACTTCATCCTCCTCGCCCTCCTCGCCCAGCCGGATGCCGAGCCCCTGCGGGTCCTGGAGCGGTTGGTGCCCAACGCGGCGGAGACGGTCAGCCGGCTGCGTGCATCCATCCTGTCCCACTATCAGCAGGCGGTGCCGCGCCAGGGCAACCAGATCCTGGTCAGCCAGGACATCAACGAGATGTTCCGCCTCGCCCAGGAGGAAGCCCGGCAACTCGGCGACGGCTTCATCGCCACCGGCACCCTCTTCCTCGCCCTGTTCGACCCTAAATGCGGCGGGGCCGCCGAGCGCCTGCGGGAGGTCGGCCTCAACCATGACCAGGCCCGCGCGGCCCTCCAGGAGATCCGCCACGGCCGCAACATGAATTCCGAGGAAGCGGAATCCGAGCCGGACCCCCTGGAGCGCTACACCCGCGACCTCACCGAACTGGCGCGCCAGCACGCCCTGGACCCGGTCATCGGCCGCGAGGAGGAGATCGCCCAGGTCATCCAGACCCTGTCGCGGCGCAAGAAGAACAACCCGGCCCTGATCGGCGAGGCCGGGGTGGGCAAGACGGTGATCGTCGAGGGCCTGGCCCAGCGTATCGCCAACGCCGAGGTGCCGGACACCCTGCTCAACAAACGCCTGCTGGCCCTGGACATGGGCGATCTCATCGCCGGTGCCAAAATGCGCGGCGAGTTCGAGGAGCGCCTCAAGTCAGTGCGCGACGCGGTCATCGCCGCCAAGGGTAGCGTCATCCTCTTCATCGACGAGTTGCACACCGTGGTCGGGGCCGGTGGCGGGGCCGGTTCCGGCAGCCTGGACGCCCCCAGCCTGCTCAAGACCGCCCTGGCCCAGGGCAGCCTCCAGGTCATCGGCGCCGACACCCTGGACGAGTACCACCGCTTCGTCGAGTCCGACAAGGCCCTGGAGCGGCGCTTTCACCCCATCCTGGTGCGCGAGCCCAGCGCCAACGAGACCCTGCAAATCCTCCAGGGCCTGGCCCCGCGCTACGAGCAGCACCACCAGATCCACTATGCCCCGGATGCCCTGGAGGCCGCCGCTCAGCTCGCCGAGCGCTACATCAGCGACCGCCGCCTGCCGGACAAGGCCATCGATCTGCTGGACGAGGCCGGGGCCAACAAGCACCTGCGCCTGATCTCGGTCCCCGCCCCCATCCGCGAGAAGGAACAGGAGCGCCAGCGCCTGCTGCGCGACAAGACCGCGGCCTTCAACGCCCAGGACTTTGAACGCGCCGCCCGGCAGCAGATGGACATCCTCGCCCTGGAGGCGAAGCTGGCCAGCGACCGCCAGGCCTGGGAACAGGAGCGGGCCGGGGAGGACCAGGACGTGCGCGCCGAGGACATCGCCAAGGTGGTGTCGCGCTGGACCGGCATCCCGGTTTCGCGCATGGTGGAGGCGGAGGCCGACAAGCTGGCGCGCATGGAAGAGGAACTGCACCGGCGCATCGTCGGCCAGGAGGACGCCGTGCGCGCCGTGGCCGACGCCATCCGCCGCAACCGCGCCGGCATCGGCTCGGCCCGGCGGCCCATCGGCTCCTTCCTCTTCCTCGGCCCCACCGGCGTCGGCAAGACCGAACTGGCCCGCGCCCTGGCCGCCTTCCTGCTCGACGACGAGTCGCGGGTGGTGCGCCTGGACATGTCCGAATACATGGAGCGTCACGAGGTCTCGAAGATGATCGGTGCCCCGCCGGGCTACATCGGCTATGGCGAGGGCGGCCAGCTCACCGAACGGGTGCGGCGCAACCCCTACACCGTGGTGCTGCTGGACGAGGTGGAGAAGGCGCACCCCGACGTCTTCAACATGCTGTTGCAGATCCTGGAGGACGGGCGGCTCACCGATGGCCAGGGGCGCCTGGTATCCTTCCGCAACACCATCCTCATCGGCACCTCCAACCTGGGCACCGAGGCCCTGTCACCGGACAAGCGCCCCATTGGCTTCATCCAGTCCGCCACCCCCAGCTACCAGGAGGCGCGCGACCTGGTGCTGCACGAGGTCAAGCGCTTCTTCAAGCCGGAGTTTTTGAACCGCCTGGACGACGTCATCGTCTTCCATTATCTGGAGCCGGCGGAGGTGCGGCGGATTGCCGCCATCTTCGTCGACGAACTGATCCACCGCCTGGCCGCCAGGCAAGTCCAGGTGGAGGTGGACGAGGCGGTGCTCGACAAGCTGGCCGAGGACGGCTTCGACCCCGTCTATGGTGCCCGCCCCCTGCGACGCGAGGTGGAGCGCCAGCTCGAGAATCCCCTCGCCATGATGATGGTCACCGGCCAGTGCCCCCAGGGCGGCCGGGTCCGGGCAAGGCTGGAGGAGGGGCGGATCAGGTTGGAAATACTCTGATCCAGCCGGCGGTGCTACCGCTTCAACCGATACTGGCTATCGCCTGCATGGCCGCCGTCGACCCGCTGGGGTCTGATACCAGGTTGCCAGCCAAGCGGTCCTTCTCCTCGACTGGCACCAACAGTGCACGCATCCGCTCCGCCGTCGGCCGCTCGACGATGCCCCGTTCGGTGACGATGGCGTCCACCAGGGCCGCCGGGGTGACGTCAAAGACAGGATTGCGTGCGCTAACCCCGGCCGGGCCCAGGCGGTTGCCGCCACAGGCGAGGACCTCGCCCGGGTCCCGTTCCTCGATGGGGATGGCACTACCGTCGGCGATGCCCCAGTCGATGGTCGAGGTCGGGGCGGCGACCATGAAGCGGATGCCGTGATGGCGGGCGAGGATGGCCAGGCCGTAGGTGCCGATCTTGTTGGCGACGTCGCCGTTGGCGGCGATGCGGTCAGCGCCGACGATGACCCAACCGATGCCGCCCTGGGCCATGAGGCTGGCCGCCGCGCCGTCGGCCTGGAGGGTGACGGGGATGCCGTCCTGGGCCAGTTCCCAGGCGGTGAGGCGGGTGCCCTGGAGCCAGGGGCGGGTCTCATCGGCATAGACCTGGGTGATCCTGCCCTCCGCGTGGGCCTGGCGGATGACCCCCAGGGCGGTGCCGAAGCCGCCGGTGGCCAGGGCGCCGGCGTTGCAGTGGGTGATGACCGCCGTCGGCCCCTGGATGAGGCTGGCGCCCAGTTGGCCCATGCGCCGGTTGGCGGCGATGTCCTCGGCATGGATGGCCATGGCCTCGGCCAGCAGGACGGGGGTGGGATCGGCGCCCACCTGGCCTGGATCGGCTCCCAGCCGGCCTGAAACAGCATCTGTCAGGCCCGAAATGGCAACCACCTTTTCTGGCTCGACGTTCAACTTGTCTAGATAGACTCCGGCATGTTCTGGGTTGACGACCAAGGGGCGGCCCTTCGCGCTTAAACCGGCCGTCAATTCCGCCAGGCAGCGCCGCATCCGTTCCAGGGCCCAGAAGAGGTTGACGGCGGTGGGGCGGGAGGCCGCCAGTTCATCGAGGTCAGCCTGGATCAGGTCTGGCCAGGCCTGGGGGTCCTGACGGAAGCGGTCGCGAGCCGCCATGACCACGCCATAGGCGGCGGCGATGCCGATGGCCGGCGCGCCGCGCACCACCATGTCCTTGATGGCCCGGGCGGTGGCGGCGGCGGAATCGATCGCCAGAAAGTCGGCCCGCGCCGGCAGATAACGTTGATCGAGGAGGAATAGACGGCCCTCATGCCAGACCAGGGCATGGTCCGGCGTCGGCTCCGCGGGCAACGCCTGGGGCGGCAGGTGTTGCGGCTCAAGCCGGGCTGGGCTGGACTGACCCGGTGTCGAGACCGGGGCTTGATCGCGGTCAGGGGAGGAGGAGAGGGGAGTGGACATGGGTTCCGGTCGGGTTTCCATGGGGCGGTTCCTGTGGCAAATTGGCGGCCATTTTGGACTAGGTGCCCCGCGGCGCAAAGTTTCGCATGGGCTAGAGCCAGGGTGGCGGTTGGTACAACCCCCTCATCGCCACGCCAGAGCCCAACCAACGGGAAACCTTTATCCATCCCAGCCAGCCGGATGATCAAGTCAGCGCTGGATGATCAACTCAGCGCTGGTCAAGAGCCAGAGGTTCTTTCACAACCTATCTGGCCTTCGTGTAAACCAGAATTCGCATTGTTTTTCATCGCAACGCTTTTGTCGCAACGCCTTTCATCGCAACGCCATGACCCCCGCCGATCTCGTCCTTCACGCCTCCTGGGTCCTGCCGATGGACCCCCAGGACGCGGTCCTCGCCGACCATGCCGTGGTCATCGGCGGCGGGCGCATCCTGGCGGTCCTGCCCAGCACCCTGGCCCGACAGCGCTACCCGGCCGCCCGCGCCCAGGACCTGCCCGGCCATGTCCTGCTGCCCGGCTTCATCAATGCCCATACCCACGCCGCCATGGTCCTGCTGCGCGGGCTGGCGGACGATCTGCCGCTGATGACCTGGCTCCAGGAACATATCTGGCCGGCGGAGCAGCGCTGGGTCTGCCCGGAGCTGATCCGCGCCGGCACCCGCCTGGCGGCCCTGGAGATGCTGCGCGGCGGCACCCTGTGCTGCAACGACATGTATTACTTCCCGGAGGTCACCGCCGAGGTCCTGGCGGAGACCGGGATGCGCGCCCTGATCGGCATGATCCTGCTGGACTTTCCCACCGTGTACGGCGAGGGACCGGACCAGTACCTGCGCCAGGGCCTGGCCCTGCATGACCGCTACCGGGGCCATCCCCTGATCCGCACCGCCTTCGCCCCTCACGCCCCCTACAGCGTCGCCGATGAGCCCCTGGCCCGGGTCAAAAGCCTGGCGGAGGATCTGGGGGTGCCGATCCACATCCATCTCCACGAGACCGCCGACGAGATCGCCCAATCCCAGCGCGCTTACGGTATGCGCCCCCTGCGTCGCCTGGAACGTCTGGGGCTGCTGGGGCCGCACCTGATCGCCGTGCATATGACCCAGGTGACCGCGGACGAGATCGACCTCCTGGCCACCAGCGGCTGCCAGGTCATCCATTGCCCCGAATCCCAGCTCAAGCTGGCCAGCGGCTTCAGCCCGGTGGCCCGCCTGCTAGCGTCCGGGATCAACGTCGCCCTGGGCACGGACGGGGCCGCCAGCAACAACGACCTGGATATGCTGGGGGAGTTGCGCACCGCCGCCCTCCTCGCCAAGGGCGTGGCCGGCTCCCCCGCCGCCCTGCCCGCCCATCAGGCCCTGCGCCTGGCCACCATCGACGCCGCCCGGGCCCTGGGCCTGGCGGAGGAGACAGGCTCCCTGGAGCCGGGCAAGTCCGCCGATCTGATCGCCGTGGATCTCGGCCAACCCGAGACCCAGCCGGTCTACAACCCCGTGTCCCAACTCGTCTACGCCGCCAGCCGCTCCCAGGTGCGTCACGCCTGGGTGGCCGGTCGCCACCTGCTGCGGAACGGCCAGCCCACCGGGCTCGACGTCGAAGAGATCCTCGACGAGGCCCGCTACTGGGGGCGGCAAATCGCGGGCGTCCACTGAGATCGTGTCTGAAATCCAGCCTAGTTCAGCCGTAATAGTTGTCTCTGAGGCCGCATCCCTTTCTCACCCATCCCTGCTGCCTTGACCATTAACGTACGAGGCATGCCTCGCCATCGACAGTGATTCGACAGGGGTGACGACTACCTTTGTTCTGTCACGAATAGCCTTTGACACCAACAGCCTCCCACCCGACCTCTTAAGGAACCTGACACCATGCACGACGTGGATACCCTGATCCTGGGCGGCACCCTGCTGTGCCTGGATGACGCCATGACGCAGATCGAGGACGGCGCCCTGGCCATCCAGGGCGACACCCTCCTCGCCGTCGGCACCGCCGCGGAGTTGGGCGCCCGCTTCACCAGTCCCAATGTTATCGACGGCCGGGGCTGCCTGATCATGCCCGGCTTGATCAACAGCCATACCCATGCGGCCATGACCTGCTTTCGCGGCCTTGCTGACGATCTGCCGCTCATGGACTGGTTGAACGACTACATCTTCCCCGCCGAGGCCCGCAACGTGGACCCGGAACTGGCCTACTGGGGCAGCCTGCTGGCCTGCGTGGAGATGATCAGGTCCGGGACCACCTGCTTCTGCGACATGTACATCTTCGAGGAGGAGACGGCCCGGGCCGCCAAGGAAGCGGGGATGCGCTGCCTCCTCGGCGAGGTGCTGTACGACTTCCCCTCGCCGAGTTACCCGACCCCCGCGGCGGGTCTGGCCTACACCCGCCGGCTCCTGGAACGCTACGCCGATGATCCCCTGGTCCGCATCGCCGTCGAGCCCCACGCCCTCTACACCTGCTCGGAGCCGCTCCTGGTCCAGGCCCGCGACCTGGCGCGGGAATTCGCCGCCCCCCTGGCGCTCCATCTGCTGGAAAACCAGGCGGAAAAGGCCCAGATCGAGGCCAAGGTCGGCCAGGGGGCGGTCCCCTATCTACAACGGCTGGGCTGCCTGGACGAACGCCTGATCGCCTTCCACTGCGTCGCCTTCGAGGACGAGGATATCCACCTCTTCGCCGATCAGGGCTGCAAGGTGGTCTACAACCCGGAGAGCAACATGAAGCTCGCCTCCGGTTTCGCCCCGGTCTCGCGCATGCTGGCGGCGGGCATCCCGGTGGGTCTGGGCACCGACGGCTGCGCCAGCAATAATGACCTGGACCTTTTTCAGGAGATGGACACCGCGGCCAAGCTGGAAAAGGTCCGGCACCTGGACCCGACCCTGCTGCCCGCCCCGGCGGTGGTGGCCATGGCTACCCGCGAGGGCGCGCGAGTCCTGGGTCTGGAGGGCGTCACTGGCAGCCTGCGGCCGGGGCTGAAGGCCGACGTCATCCTCATCGACCGCCAGCGCCCGCACCTGACCCCGATGTACCACCCCTATTCCCACCTGGTCTACGCCGTCACCGGGGCGGACGTGAAGACCGTCCTCATCAACGGCCGCCTGGTGATGCGTGACCGGCAACTGCTGACCCTCAACGAAGGGGCAATCATGGAGCGGGTCAACCGCATCGCCGAGCGCATCAGCCGGTCTCTGGAGAAGCCCGGTCCCTAGGGCCTGACCGGGGTTCGGCTCACGGACCCATGGACCTGGCCAGCGGTCCGGAAACTTTTCAGCACCGGATCTGTCTTTCCGCACCGTTGACCGGCGCCTCGTCTTATGGGGTCTTCGCCCTTGCCGCCATTGGGGTTCGCGTCACGCCCCCGATGATGACGGCAACGGCTGGCATCTGACACGCAACCAGATCCGTCCCCTACGGTGCCCATGATCCTGCCGATTCCCGTTTTCATCCGTCCCTTCAACCATCCCCTCGCGGCAAGGCACGCATCATTCAGCGAGAGAGAACCCATGATTCAGGTCGAAAGACTTTCACGCAGTTACGACAGCTTCCGGGCCGTCGCGGAGGTGAGCTTCGCGATCGGGCATGGCGAGGTGGTGGGGCTGCTCGGCCACAATGGCGCGGGCAAGACCACCATCATGAAGATGCTCACCGGCTTTCTGGAGCCCTCCGCCGGCACCATCCGCATCGATGGCCAGGACATTGAGACACGGCGCCAGGCGGTCCAGTCCCTGATTGGCTACCTGCCGGAGAACTGCCCCCTCTACCCCGAGATGACGGTGATCGACTATCTCGATTACCTGGCGGGCCTGCACCGGGTGCCCGCGGCCCAGCGCCCGGGCCTGATCCGCCGCGCCATCGCCCGGACCTGGCTGGAGGCCAAGGCCCTGGAGCCCATCGCCACCCTGTCGCGGGGCTACCGGCAGCGGGTCGGCGTCGCCCAGGCCATCCTCCATCGGCCCAGGTTGCTGATCCTCGACGAGCCCACCAATGGCCTGGACCCGACGCAGATCCAGCAGATGCGCACCCTGATCCGCGACCTGGCCCGGGAGGCCACGGTCATCCTCTCCACCCACATCCTCCAGGAGGTGCAGGCGGTGTGCGACCGGGTGCTGATCCTGCGCGCCGGGGCCCTGGTCCTGGATGCCCGGCTGGCGGACCTGAACAGGACGCGGCAACTGAGCCTGGTGGTGGACCGGAGCCCGGCTGCGGTCGAACCCCTGCTGCGGACGATTCCCGCCATTACGGCCATCCAGCACCGCCCGACCACGGCAGACCGGCACGAGTACCTACTCGACCTGGATCTCGGCGCCGCGGCCGCGGCCAACGACCCGCTGGCCATCGCCCCCCGGGTGGCCGAGGCGGTGACGCACGGGGGCTGCCAGCTCTTCGCGCTCCAGCCCCGCACCCGGGATCTGGAAACCCTGTTCCGTGAACTCGATGACCAGCCCCTGGGGGAGGTCCGCCATGGATAACGCCAACCGGGCCGACTCCAATATCCTGAATATCGCCACCCGGGAATTCGCCGCCTTCTTCGCCTCACCGGCGGCCTATATCTTCCTGGGGGCCTTCCTAGCCGTCTCCCTCTTCGTCTTCTTCTGGGTGGAGACCTTCTTCTCCCGCAACATCGCCGACGCCCGGCCCCTGTTCCAGTGGATGCCGGTGCTGCTGATCTTCCTGGTCGCCGCCCTGACCATGCGCGCCTGGAGCGAGGAACGTCGCGCTGGCACCCTGGAGTTGCTCTTCACCCTGCCGGTCTCCTCGCTGCAACTGGTGCTGGGCAAGTTCCTGGGCAGCTTCGCCCTGGTGGCGGTGGCCCTGGCCCTGACCCTGCCCCTGCCCCTGACGGTGTCCCTGCTCGGGCCCCTGGACTGGGGGCCGGTGCTGGGGGCCTACCTGGCCTCCCTGCTGCTGGGTGGGGCCTATATCGCCATCGGACTCTTCATCTCCGCCCGTACCGATAACCAGATCGTCGCCCTGATCGGGGCGGTGGCGGCCTGCGGTCTGCTTTACCTGCTCGGGTCCGACACCGTCGCCGGGCTCTTCGGCACCCAGGCGGCGGAGGTGCTCAAGCTGATCGGCTCGGGTTCGCGCTTCGAGTCCATCACCCGCGGCGTCATCGACCCGCGGGACCTCTACTACTACCTGTCGCTGATGGGTATTTTTCTGACCCTCAACGTCTACACCCTTGAACGGCTGCGCTGGGCCACCGACCGGGCCGATCGGCGTCACCACCGCGCCTGGGGCTGGGTCCTGGGGCTCTTCATCGCCAACTTCGCGGCCGGCAACCTCTGGCTGCAACCCCTGGGCGGGCTGCGCCTGGACCTGACCCAGGGCCGGGTCTATACCATCTCCGACGCCACCCGGACCTATCTGGGTCAGTTGCGGGAGCCCCTGCTGATCCGCGGCTACTTCAGCGCCCAGACCCATCCCGAGCTCGCCCCCCTGGTGCCCCAGCTCCGTGACCTGCTCAAGGAGTACGAGGTGGCAGGCCAGGGACTGATCCGGGTGGAATTCATCGACCCCCTGGAGTCGCCGGAACTGGAACAGGAGGCGGGGGAGAAGTATGGCATCAAGCCGGTGGCCTTCCAGACCGCCAGCAAGTACCAGGCGTCAGTGGTCAACTCCTATTTCGACGTCCTGGTGCGCTATGGCGACCAGTATGAAAAGCTGGGCTTCCGCGACCTCATCGAGGTCAAGGTCCGCCCGGATGGGGAGCTGGAGGTGCGCCTGCGCAACCCCGAGTACGACCTGACCCGCACCATCAAGAAGGCGCTCTACGCCTATCAGGCCGGCGGCGATCTGTTCGCTGGCCTGCGCCAGCCGGTGGTGTTCAAGGGCTTCGTCTCCGCCCCCTCCCGGCTGCCCCAACCCCTCGACACCCTGGCCGAGGACCTCAGGGCCCTGACCGACGAGCTCGCCAGCCGGTCCGGCGGCAAGCTTAAGGTCGAGATCGCCGATCCCGACGCCAACGGTGGGCAACTGGCCCAGGAGATCCTGGAAAAGTATGGCTTCCAGCCCCTGGCGGTGGACCTGCTCGACCCCAACCACTTTTATTTTTACATGGTCCTGGAGTCCGGCGACCAGATGGTGCCGGTGCCCCTGCCGGAGGGCCTGAACAAAGAGGCCCTGAAGACCGCCCTGGAATCGGCCCTCAAGCGCTTCTCACCAGGGATTCTACGCACCATCGCCCTGGCCACCCCGGCGGCCGAGCCCATGTCCATGGCGATGGGCATGGGCATGGGCCAGTCGGACTACAGCTTTCTGGAAGAGAAACTCCAGGAGAACGCCCGGGTGATCAAGGCCGACCTGGAGAGCGGTCAGGTGCCGCCGGACACGGACCTGTTGCTGGTGGTCGGCCCGCGCAACCTGTCGGCCAAGGCCGTCTTCGCCATCGATCAGTACCTGATGCAGGGCGGCGCCCTGGTGCTGGCCACCAACGGCTACGACATCCAGCTCGGTCAGGGGGCGATCGGTGCCACCCAGGCGCCCTCCGGACTGGAGGACTGGCTCCAGTATCAGGGACTGGAGGTCCGCGAGGCCCTGGTCCTCGACCCGCGGAACACCCCCTTCCCCATCCCGGTGGAGCGGCGCATCGGCGGCTTCACGGTACAGGAGGTGCAGGCCCTGGCCTACCCCTTCTTCCCCGACGTGCGCGGGGACCAGCTCGACCCCGGGTCCGGCATCACCAGCGGCCTGGGTCAGCTCACCCTCAACTGGGTCGCGCCCCTGGCCATCGACGAGGCCAAGAATCAGGGTCGCACCCTGACCCGCCTCATCCGCAGTTCCGAAGAATCCTGGACCTCCGCCTCGCCGCAGATCCAGCCCGACTTCCAGCGCTATCCCCAGACGGGTTTCGCCCCGGGGCGGGATCAGCAGTCCGAGGTACTGGCCGTGGCGGTGGAGGGTCGCTTCACCTCCTTCTTTAAGGGCAAGCCCTCGCCCTTGCTCCAGGCCAAGGAGGGGCAGACTGCCAGGGATAGCACCGACGCTACCGAGGCCGAGGATGCCACCACGACCGAGGCCGGGGTCGCCACCAAGGGCGCGGATAACGAGAAGGCCCTCCCACGCGACCAAAGCCTGGCAGAAGAGGACGACCTCACAATGGATCCCGCCGGGGACAAGGGAACAGGTGAAGAACCCGGGCAGGAGCAGACCCGCATCTCGGGCGTGGTCGAGACCTCGCCGCCCTCGGCGCGGATCGTCCTCATCGGCTCCTCGACCTTCGTCTCCGACACCGCCCTGGATCTCGCCGCCCAGGCGACCGGGACCCGCTACCTCAAGCCGGTGGAGCTGATGGAGAACGCCGTGGACTGGATGCTGGAGGACCGCGGTCTGCTCAACCTGCGGGGTCGCGGCCAGTACTCACGGATGCTTGCCCCCCTGGACCGCGAGGCGCAGATGTTCTGGGAATACCTGAACTATGGCCTGGCCCTGGGTGGACTGGCCCTGGTCTATGTCCTGGACCGGCGCGCCCGTGCCCGCCGTCGCGCGCGACAGGAGGCGATCCTGGCCCTGCCGGGCTCCCCTGAAGGAGGTACCGCCGCATGACGTCACCAACCCCGCTGACCCCCGGCTCATCTCCACGGGGCACGACGCCGAGCGTCGCCGGCTCGTCCTCGCGGAACACGACGCTGACGGCAACCGGCTCACCCTCGACAACCCTGACCCCGATGATTTCCGGCACTTCCCAGACGCCCATGATGCCGACCAAATTACCGCCCATTATGGGCAAGACCCTTGGATTGCTCGCCGCCCTGCTCCTGGCACAACTCGCCCTGGCCGCCTTCCTGTTCATGCGCGGCAGTGGCTTCGGCGCTGTGCAGCCTGACGCCCCCCTGATCACCTTCGACCCGGCCGTCTTGGATCGGGTGACTATCCAGGACGGTAGCGGCGCCCAGGTGGAACTGGTCAAACGGGAGGGACAGTGGCGGCTGCCCGGTCACTTCGACTTCCCTGCCAGCAACGCCAAGGTCGAGGCCCTGCTCAAGGACCTCCAGGGCCTGCGCACCCGCCTGCCGGTGTCCACCTCGCCCGAGGCCCTCACCCGCTTCAAGGTCGCGGCGGACCAGTTCGAGCGCCGCATCGACCTGCGCCAGGGTGACCAGGAACTGGCGGTGCTCTACCTCGGCGACTCCCCCGGCTTCAAGCGCCTGTTCGCCCGCGGCGGCCAGGGCGAGGCGGTCTTCGAGGTGGCCTACGCCGCCCACCAGGCCGGGGCCAAGGCCAACGACTGGACCGACAAGGGGCTCTTCGCCCTCACCTCGGACCAGATCGCCGGGCTCACCCTGAACGGGATGGTGCTGACGAAGACCAAGACCGGAAATGGTAGCAAGGAAGACTCTGAGGAAAAGGTCAGCGGCCAAGGTGGCCAGGACCGCAAGGGGGAGAATAGCGGCCCTGGCGGCTTGGTTTCCAAGGCCGAAGACAGTGACCAGCACGGACAGGACCCTGATGCCGAGGACGGAGGCCAAATCCGCAAGGCCGAGGGCGGTGGCCAGGCTGGCCAGGTCGGCCCAGACCGCTGGGTGCTGGAAGGCGAGACTACCGAGATCGACCAAGTCAAGGCCGGCGACCTGGTCCGCGCCGCCGCCAATCTCAACTACCTGGAGGTGTTGGGCACCGAGGCCAAGCCGGAATACCAGATGGACAACCCCGTGGTGCGGTTGACGGTCCAGCCCCGGGAGGGCAAGCCGCGGGAGTTCCTGATCGCCAAGCTGGCGGATAGCCAGGACTATGTCCTCAAGGCCAGCGACCATCCCTGGTATTTCAAGGTCGGCGCCTGGGCAGTCAAGCGATTAGAGGAAGCGAGCAAAGAACAGCTTCTGGTGGCAGCGGTATCTCCAGCCACGTCGCCTGAACCAGCACCTGAATCGGCACCTATCGCGATCGAGCTCCCACCCGCGGCCGCTTCCGCCCCTGAGGCGGCTCCCACTCCGGGGGATATTCCTGCGGCTGCAACACCAGAACTGCCCTCCCCTGCGCAGAATTGAGCCAGACCGGCCGCCCTTTTTCGATCGAGCATAGTGATAGATTCGGAGGGCGCTTGGTGCGTGTCTCGACCACATGGATGCGGTTGTGAAGCCCACAAGGACATACTCACGGCATCGCCTACCAGGCGCCACCCGATCCGCCAAGGCCAGAATTTGATTAGCGATGCCTCGGCCGACGTTGGCAATTCAGCCAGCTCAATGCCCGCAAGCAATCATGGGATGCCCAGCAGTTTGTGGGTCTGGAGGCTAAGCCGCCACCGGGGGTGGGCCAGGCAATAGGCTACCGCTTGGCGGGTATGAGCCACCTGGTCGGGGCCGCCCAGGGGCTGGAGGAAGAAATGCCGGAAGTCGAGGCCAGCAAAGGCCTCCGGCGCGGCCCCGGGCTGGGGGTAGACCAGCTTCAGTTCGTCACCGGCGCGCAGGACCAACTCGGCGCCGGCCTTGGGGCTGACGCAGACCCAGTCGAGCCCCGGCGGTGCCGGTCGGGTGCCATTGGTCTCGACCGCCACCTCGAAGCCCCGGTCGTGCAGGGCAACGATCAGGGGCTCTTCCAGTTGTAGCAGGGGTTCACCGCCGGTGAGGACGACATAGGGCCGGATGCCCGGGCCCCATCCCCCGCCCCAGGTGGCCGAAATCGCGTCCGCCAGTTGCCCGGGTGAGGCGAACCGGCCGCCCCCCTCCCCATCCGTGCCGCGAAAGTCGGTATCGCAGAAGGCGCAGAGCGCCCGGTCACGGTCCCGTTCCTGCCCGGACCAGAGGTTACAGCCGGCGAAGCGGCAGAACACCGCCGCCCGGCCCGTCCGGGCCCCCTCCCCTTGCAGGCTGTAAAAGATCTCTTTGACGTGATAAACGGCTGGCACTTCAGGCTTTGGCCTCATGGGACGTAACGGTTGACGTCTGGGTAGTCGTTCAGCCCCCTCTCCCCAACCTGACCCCACCAGGGGGATGGGAGCAGGAGGATCAGGGGCTTGTGCTACTCAAGGCTGTCCAGGCAGCAGGGAAATTGAAGATTTGGGCGTCGTGAAGGGATTATCAAAGACGCGGACTTGGTTGAGCACGAGGGATCAGCGGGGCCACCGCTGATTAAGCGCACGGGATTCAAGCGGGCAGGGCCGGCCCCAGATCGCCCCAGCACAGGCTGACCCCGGTACCGGGGGTCTCGAACAGGTCGATACGATCCAGTTGGGGCAGCGCCTCCACCACCTCGGCGCGAATCCACCGGACCAGGTGGGCGGGGTCGGCCGCCGCCAGCCCCGGCAAGTCATCAAGCCGATGATGGTCCAGCCGCTGGTAGACCGGCTTGAACAGGGCCTTGACGTCCCCGTAGTCCACCGTCCAGCCCAGGATCCGGTCCAGGGGCGCGGTCAGGTGCAACCGCAGCAGATAGCTGTGACCATGCAGCCGCCGGCGGCCATCGCCGTCGGGGGCGGCGGTCAGGCGCAGGGCGGCCTCGAAACGCAGTTCCTTCCAGATACGGTAATGGACGCCATCGAAATGGCAGCCGGCGGTGGCGGTCTCGTAGACGCTGACCCAGGACAGGGCGGGCTGCTCCGGCTTGAGCCGCCGCCAGATCCAGCATGCCAGCAACTCACTGGTCGGATTCTCCAGGCCGGCGAGGTCATTGAGACAGGCGTGGTGCAGTTCCGCTTGCAGGGGCGCCCAGAGGCTGGCCAGATAGTCGAAATCCAGCCCCATGTCCTGGCCCGCCAGTTCCTGATCGGCATGGAGGATGACCTCGAAGCCATGGCCATGCATCCGCCCACACTGATGGCCCGTAGGGACGTGCGGCAGCCGGTGGGCGGCCTCGAAGCGAAAGCGATGCCAGAGATGGCAGTGGTCGCTGGCCGCCAGTTCTGCCCCGGTGTCAGGGGTGCTGCGCACGCCAACGGTCCCCAGGCCGGGGACCTCCAGATGCCGGCGCACCCAGCGCGCCAGATTCTCGTCGGTGGGGACCGGCAGGCGGTCGTTGAGATACTGGTAGTCAAGGGGGGCGACGGCCGCGTTCAGGGCCGCGGTGAGGGCGCCGCACTCGCCACCCGGGAAGGGGGCCCAATCCGGGGGCAACGCCGCCCGCACCCTGGCCAGAAAACTATGGCCATGGAGCCGTCGCGAGCGATGTCCCGCGGGCAGGATGGGAATCTGGCAGGCGGCCTCGAAGGGCACGGCGGCCAGGAAGTCGAGTCGGTCGGTCATCTGGCGCTCCTCATGGCGTGTATCTCATTGGTCGCGTTCATGAGAATCGAGACCCCAGTACTACTTGCCCAGAGCATCAGCGCCGAGGCTGCCGCCCCAGCAGGGGGTCCGATACCCCCGCCTCGCGGAAGCCCTTGGCACGCAACTGGCACGAATCGCATTGACCGCAGGGTTCGCCATCGGGGCCGGGATCGTAGCAACTGCTGGTGAGCCCATAGTCAACCCCCAGGGCGCGGCCCCGCTGGATGATCTGGGCCTTGGTGAGTTCGATCAGGGGGGCATGGATCTTCAGCCGCTGGCGGCCCTCGACCCCGGCCGCGGTGGCGAGATTGGCCAGGTGCTCGAAGGCGGCGATGTACTCTGGCCGGCAGTCGGGGTAACCGGAGTAGTCCAGGGCATTGACGCCGATGAAGATGTCGTTTGCGCCCAGGACCTCCGCCCAGGCGAGGGCGAAGGAGAGGAAGACGGTATTGCGCGCCGGCACGTAAGTGATGGGGATCGCCTCCGAAAGGTGCGCCGCGGGTCGACCCTTGGGTACCGGGATGTCCGCCGTGAGGGCGGACCCGCCGAAGCGGCGCAGGTCGATATCCACGATAACGTGTTCGGCGACACCCAGGGCCGTGGCCACCCTTTGGGCGGCCGTCAGTTCCGCGGCATGGCGCTGGCCATAGCGGAAGGACAGGGCGTAGGGCGTGAAGCCCTCGGCCTTGGCGATGGCCAGGGTGGTGGTAGAATCCAATCCGCCGCTCAGCAGGACAATGGCCTTAGTCATCTTCAATCTCCCTCATCTTAATGGCTTCCAAGGGGTTATGCCCCCGGCGGGTGATGGAGCGATCTGGCAGAAAGGCAAACTGACTAACTGAGTGTGTGTCGCCATCGGGACTGACTGTCATGAGGTGGCGGACCAGGTAACTGATAATAAAAGACATTCCCGTGAATTTCACGCTAACTGTCATGACGGGGCACGCCACCCTCCCGAAAATGAGAGTCTTTGCGGTAACTTTCACGCTTACCTTTCAGGCGCGTCATCCAATCGTCACCAGGGACCAAGTATACCCATGAAGCCCCCCATCGCTACCGCAAACCTGGTCCCGCTGTCGCTGTCCCTAGCGCTGGTGACGATAGCCTTGGTCGGCTGTGCCACCCCAGTACTGACACCCGGCGGAAAGGTGACCTGCTATTCCTCCCGCTGTGTCGAGGACATGCGCGCCTGGACCCAACAGGACTATCTCCAGCGGCAATACGAACAGGAGCAGCAGGCCCGCCGGGCAAGCGCCAAGACCCCGTCGCATCCCCCTCGGCCAAAGCCTGCGCCCGCCGTGGTCAAGGCCCCACCCACCCGGCCACCGCCCCAGCAAGTACCTCAGCAAGTACCTCAGCAAGTACCTCAGCAAGTGCCCTGCCCCACGGGCATGTTCCCCAATGGACCTCCTGAATATGGCTGCATCTATCCCCGACGCTAACCCGGTTGCCCAGGAGGTTGCGATAGCACCACCTTTGGGTACGCTCCAGGCTAGGTCCGCCGCGCACGAGGTAGGGCCAAGCGAGCCCCCTTCCGTCCTGGCTGACCCGGCCGCCGCCGTACCGACCGGAGCCTTGTCCGGGGACCCCCGGCTGCGCCTCGTCTTCGGGGCCAGTGGCTATATCGGCACCTATTTGGTCCCGCGCCTCATCTCCGCCGGGGCGCGGGTGCGCGTCTCCTCCCGTCAACCCAAGGCCCTGGCGGCACGGGGCTGGCCCGGGGTGGAGATCGTCGGTGCGGATGCCCTGGACCCCTCGACCCTGCCGGCGGCCCTGGCCGGGGTCAGTATCGCCTATTACCTAGTCCATTCCATGGGAGCGGGCAAGGCCTTTGGCCGCCTGGACCTGGAGGCGGCGGCTAATTTCGCCCGGGCGGCGGCGGAGGCGGGGGTGGAGCGCATCTGCTACCTCGGTGGGCTGGTGCCGGAGGACGCGGACAGCGAGCATATCGTCTCCCGGCGGGACACCGGGGACGTGCTGCGCCAGGGGCCTGTGCCGGTCACCGAAATCCGCGCCGGCATCATCGTTGGCCCGGGATCGGCGGCCTTCGAGGTGATGCGCGACCTGGTCTACCACCTGCCAGTGATGATCACCCCCCGCTGGGTCACGGCCAAGTCGCCCCCCATCGCCCTGGACAACCTGCTGGAATATCTGGTGATCGCCCCCGGGCTGCCGGAAACCGCCAACAGCATCCTCGACACCGCCGGCCCCGAGATCCTCACCTATGCCGGGATGATGCGTATCCTCGCCGAGGCGGCGGGCCGCCGCCCACCGCGCATCATCCCCCTGCCGGTGCTGACGCCCAAATTCTCCGCCTACTGGCTGCGCTTCGTCACTGCCGTCCCGACCAACATCGCCCGGGCCCTGATCGAGGGCCTCAAGCACGACTTTTACGCCCACCCCCAGGAGCTGCGGCGGCTGGTCCCCCAGCACCTGCTGAACTTCCGGGAAGCCGTCGCGGCCGCCTTCGCCGCGGAACGTGAACAACAGGTCCTAGCCCGCTGGACCGAGGGAGCCTTCAACATGCGCCAGGGTCGCATCGACTACGCCTATTACGCCAAACGCGCCGGCGGCAGTGCCGTCACCCAGGCCGCCCCCGCCGAGGTCTGGGCGGTGGTGGCGGCCATCGGCGGCGACAATCGCTACTACTACCTGAATACCTTGTGGTCCATCCGTGAGACCCTCGACTGGTTGGCCGGGGGGCGCGGCCTGGCCCGGGGCCGGCGTCATCCGACCGAGGTCCGGGTCGGCGACCGCATCGACTCCTGGGAGGTGGTCGGGGTGGAACCGGAGCGCCGCCTGACGATGATCTTTGGCATGCGCGCCCCCGGGGCCGGCATCCTGGAGTTTGAACTGGAACCTCTGGCCTCAGGCGGCACCCAGCTCACCGCCACCGCCTACTGGCATCCCGCCGGCGTCTGGGGCCTGATGTACTGGCTGGCCATGGAGCCCTTCCACCAAGTGATCTTCTCCGGCATGACCCGGGCGATCTGCCAGCGGGCGGAGGAGCGCTGAGCCCCTCCACCAGCAGCGCCCAGAAGACCGGCCCCGCTGACGCGGCGCCGGCTCGCCACTTCACCCCCCACCCTCAGGCTCACCCCCCGCCCTCAGCCCGCTTCCCGCCCCCCCTCACCAGCCGCCGCACCCCCCCCTTCAGGTCATCCACATAGGTAAACACCACCGGAATCACCAGCAGGCTGAGGAAGGTGGAGGTGATCAGCCCGCCGATGACGACAATGGCCATCGGCGCGCGAAAGCTCGGCTCCGCCCCCAGCCCCAGGGCCACGGGCAGCA
>ERZ1645187.281-NODE-281-length-49182-cov-101.868565_pt1 | contig 49182 bp, 36 predicted proteins | sample MGYA00575352_ERZ1645187 | MGnify/ENA primary metagenome ERZ1645187 (study PRJEB40837, sample SAMN11349314) | freshwater sediment metagenome | isolation source: river sediment | host: Sediment | place: India: Wazaribad , New Delhi | collected 2017-02-21 ... | reverse complement strand
TGCCGATGACGATGGTCTGCATGTCGTCGCGCGTGGTGATCAGCAGCGGCCAGAGATACTGGTTCCAGCCGTAGATGAAGAGAATGACGAACAGCGCCGCGATATTGGTGCGCGAGAGCGGCAGCAGAATGTCGCGAAAGAAGCGCATGGGGCCGGCGGCGTCGATCTTGGCGGCCTCCAGCAATTCGTCCGGCACGGTCATGAAAAACTGGCGGAACAGCAGCGTGGCGGTGGCGGACGCGATCAGCGGCACGGTGAGGCCGGCGTAGGTGTCGAGCAGTTTGAGATCGGCGACGACCTTGTAGGTCGGATAGATGCGCACCTCGACCGGCAACATGAGCGTGAGGAAGATGAGCCAGAACGCCGTCTTGCGGAACGGAAAGCGGAAATAGACGATGGCGTAGGCGGAGAGGAGCGAGATCGCGATCTTTCCGAAGGCGATGACGAGCGCGGAGACGAGCGAGTTGAACAACATGACGGCGACGGGCGCGCGCGTCGTGTAGTTCGTGCCCTCCAGCAGAATGCGGCGATAGTTCTCGAAGGCCTGATCGCCCGGCAGGAGGCCCATCTTGCCGTTGGCGATCGTGCCGGCGTCGAGCGTGGAGGCGACGATCGCGACATAGACCGGAAACGCGACGATCGCCACGCCGCACAACAACACGAAATGCGCCAACAGATCGCCGAACGGCCTGTTCTCGACCATCAGTAGGTCACCTTGCGCTCGACATAGCGGAACTGGATGCTCGTGAGCGCCACGACAATGACGAGCAGGATGACCGATTGCGCGGCCGAACCGCCGAGATCGCCGCCGAGTCGCCCATCCGAGAACACCTTGTAGACCAGCGTCTCGGTCGCTTTCGCCGGGCCGCCGCCCGTCACCGCGTCGATCACCCCGAACGTGTCGAAGAAGACGTAGACGATGTTGACGACGACGAGAAAAAACGTCGTCGGCGACAGCAGCGGAAACACGATGGTCCAGAACCGCCGCATGGGTCGCGCGCCGTCGATGGCGGCGGCCTCGATCAGCGATTTCGGGATAGCCTGAAGGCCGGCGAGAAAAAACAGGAAATTGTAGCTGATCTGTTTCCACGTGGAGGCGATGACGACCAGCGTCAACGCCTGCCCGCCGTTGAGCAGCGGGTTCCAGTCGACGCCCGCCGCCGTCAGCCAGCGCGCGACGACGCCGAGCGCCGGCTGAAACAGAAACGTGAACAGCACGCCCGCCACCGCCGGCGCCACCGCATAGGGCCAGATGAGCAGCGTGCGATAGGCGGTCGCCCCGCGCACGACGCGATCGGCCTGCACCGCCAGCAGCAGCGCGATCGACAGCGCCAGCGTTGCGACGGCGATGGCGAACACGACCGTCACGCCCATCGCCTTGTAGTAAAACGGATCGGACAGCAGCGTGCGGTAGTTCTCGAGGCCCACGAATTGCCGGCTCGTTCCGAACGCATCCTCGATGAACAGGCTCTGGCGGATCGCCTGGCTCGCCGGCCAGTAGAAGAAAACGAAAACGACCGCCGCCTGCGGCGCGACGAGCAGATAGGGCAGGAGCTTGCCCGAGAAGAAGGCGCGCTTGTCCATCCACTTCCCTCGCCGGCGCGCGCTACCGCCCGGCCGTGCGCTCGAACTGCCGCAACATCTGGTTGCCGCGCTGGACGGCGGCGTCGAGCGCTTCCTGCGCGCCCTTCTTGCCGGCGAGCGCCTGTTCGATCTCCTCGGCCCACACGTCGCGCATCTGCACCATGTTTCCGAACCGCAATCCGCGCGAATTGTCCGTCGGAGGCTTGTTCGTCAACTCCTTCAGCGGCGTTTCGAGAATCGGATTCTTCTCGTAGAAGCCCGACGCCCTGGTTTTCTCATAGGCCGCCTTGGTGATCGGCAGATAGCCCGACACCTGATGCAGCTGCGCCTGGCGGTCTGTGTCCGACAGGAAGGTCAGGAATTTCGCGACGCCCTTGTAATCGCCGTCCGGCTTGCCGCCCATCACCCACAGCGACGCGCCGCCGATGATCGAGTTCTGGGGCGCGCCGGCCACATCCGCGTAATAGGGCATGGCCGCGTTCGTATACGCGAATTTCGCGTTCGCGCGCACGTTGCCGAAAAAGGCAGACGAAGTGAGAAAGAGCGGACACTCGCCCGAGGTGAAGCGGCCTTCGCCCGTATTGGTGCGGCCGGAATAGTCGAAGCTCTTGTCCTTTTGAAGCTCGGCGAGCGAAGCGAGCAGTTTCACGTGCAGCGGCGAGTTGAATTTCAGCTCCGTGTCGAACCCGTCGAGGCCGTTGGCCTTCGTGCCGATGGGCGCGTTGTGCCAGGCCGAGAACTGCTCGATCAGCGCCCAGCTGATCCAGGCCGACGACATGCCGCAGGTGGGTGAAACGGTCGCGCGCAGTTTTTTCGCCGCCTCGAACGTTTCGGGCCAGGTTTTCGGCGGCTTTTCCGGGTCGAGCCCCGCCTTCGCCAGCGCGTCCTTGTTGACCCACAGCACCATCGAGGAGGAATTGAACGGCATCGACAGCATTTCGCCTTTCGATGTCGAATAATAACCGGCGACCGCGGGCAGATAGGCGGAAGGATCGAATTTCTCGCCGGCTTCCTGCATCAGCCGATAGACCGGTTTGATCGCGCCCTTGGCCGACATCATCGTCGCGGTGCCGACCTCGAACACCTGGAGGATATGCGGCGCCTGTCCGGCGCGAAACGCCGCGATGCCGGCGTTCATCGTGTCCGCATAACCGCCCTTGTAGGACGGCACGACCTTGTAGTCCGGCTGCGCGGCGTTGAACTCCTCCGCCAGTTTCACGATCACGTCGTTGTTGGCGCCGGTCATGGCGTGCCACCACTGGATTTCGGTCGCCGCCCTGGCCTGCGCCAAAGCGAGCGCGGACACGGCCAGCGCGAGAATCGATCGCATGTGCATTCTCCCTGTCGACTTTCCTGCCTGTCCGGCGGCGCGTTGCAACACGGCGCGATTGCAGCGGCGCGACACATTCATGACCGCGCTGCGACGCGCGCGCGTTTTCATGCCGACTTTCGGATCATATCGGCCGCTTTTTCCGCGATCATGATGGTCGGCGCGTTGGTGTTGCCGCCGACCAGCGTCGGCATGATGGAGGCGTCGACCACGCGCAGCCCCTGCAGGCCGTGCACGCGCAGCTCGGCGTCGACGACAGCCGTCGCCGCATCCGGACCCATCGCGCAGGTTCCCACGGGGTGGTAGACCGTATCGGTGCGCGCACGCAGCACGTCGCGGATCTGGTCGTCGGTCTCCACGCCTTCGGTGAACAGGTCGCGACCGCGCAGCTTCATCATGGACGGCGCGTCCATGATGCGGCGCGTGAGCCTGTAGCCCGCGACCAGCGTGTCGACGTCGCGCTCGTCGCCGAGGAAATCGGGGTCGATCAGCGGCGCGGCCATCGGGTCGGAGGAGGCGAGCGCAACCGTTCCGCGGCTGTAGGGACGCAACACGCAGACATGGCACGACAGGCCGTGGCCGAGCCGCTGCTTGCGTGCGTGGTCCTCCACCAGCGCGATGACGAAATGCAGCTGCACGTCGGGAATGGCGAGATCGGCGCGGGTGCGCAGGAAGGCGCCGCCCTCCGCGTAGTTGGTGGTGGCCATGCCGCGGCGCTCGCGGCGGTAGCGGCCGATTTCCGACAGAAGACGCCGCGCGCCGGCCAGCGAATAGCCGACGGTATCGAGCGATTTCGTCTCGTAGCCGAAGATGAAATCGGGATGGTCCTGAAGGTTGGCGCCCACGCCCGGCAGATGGTGGAGCGGGGCGACGCCGACCTGCTTCAGGGCCGCCGCATCCCCGACGCCCGACAGCATGAGGATCTGCGGCGAGCCGAAGGCGCCGCCCGACAGGACGACCTCGCGCCGTGCGCGGAACGTCTGCGTCCGGCCGCCGATGTCGATCTCCGCGCCGACGGCGCGCAACCCCTCGAACAGGATGCGGCGCACGCGCGCGCCGGTGCGCACCGCAAGATTGGGGCGCGTCTGCATGTGCGGATGGACATAGGCGCGCGCGGCCGAACAGCGCTCGCCGTTGATCTGCGTCACCTGATACAGGCCGCAGCCTTCCTGGCTCGGCCCGTTGAAATCCTCCACGATCGGCAGCTGCGCCTCGCGCGCGGCGTCGAGATAGACCTGCTGCAAGGGGTTGTCGGTGCGCAGCCGCGCCACGTTGAGCGGGCCGCCCTGTCCGTGCAGGTCGTCGTGGAAGTCCTCGTTGTTCTCCGCCCGCTTGAAATAGGGCAGCACGTCCTGCCAGCCCCACCCGGCGTTGCCGAGCGCGGCCCAATGGTCGTAGTCCCAGCGGTGGCCGCGAATGTAGACCATCGCGTTGATGGCGGAGCAGCCGCCGAGCGTCTTGCCGCGCGGCTGATAGCCTTTGCGGCCGTTGAGGCCCTTTTGCGGAACCGTCTCGTAGACCCAGTTGCGGATGGCGCGCGGGATCATCGCCGCCGCCGCCATCGGCGTGCGCACCATCCAGTTCGCGCCGTCGTCGCCGGCTTCGAACAGGGCGACGGTGGTGCGCGTATCCTCGCTCAGGCGGCCGGCGAGCGCGCAGCCGGCGGAGCCGCCGCCGAGAATAAGGAAATCGAACTGTTCCATGGCGCCCTCTCCCGAAGGCCACATCCGGAAACAGTCTACGTCGCCCGCAAAGAAAAGCCAGAGAGGCGGATCAGGCCTGCGTTTCCTGCGAGCGGCGGCGGCGTTCGCGCGGCGCGACGAGGTCCCAGCGCGTCTTGAACACGGTGTCGCAGATGTTGGAGGAGCCGAACCCGTCGCTGTAAGAGACGTTGCCGCGCGAATGATGCTCGGCGTGCGCCCGCGAGGAGATGCGCGCGGCCACGAAACGGGCGAGCGGATTGGCGCTCCTGGCCAGTTTCGTGCCGAAATCGTAACCCGAATGTTCGTAGAGTCCGCCGAAGGCGCCGGCGCTGACCGTGAAGGCGTGGAACAGCAAATCCGAGCCGCCGCTGCCGATGGCGCTGACGACGATCAGGGGCAGCAGATAGGGGCAGACGATCTCCAGAAAGAAATCGGCCGCGCTCATGTAACAGGCGCTGATGGCGCGACTGGCGGTAGTGGAATGATGGACGGAATGCCCCAGTTTCCGCATGAGCGCGGGGCGATGCAAAATCCAGGCGTGCGACACGTATTGCACCAGATCGTGCCCGACTGTCAGGCCGATCAGGCCGACAAGGAACATGACGAGCCCGATATGGTCGGCGCCGACATAGGCCAGCCCGAGCCATTGCGCCGCCATCATCGCCGGCAGCAGGATGAAGACCTGATTGACGAGCACGCGCGGCAGCACGTCGAAATAGGTGACGCGATCGACCGGCCGGGTCTTGTAGGCCGACAGCCGACCCGTGCGGTCGAGCCACTCGAACCAGAGGCCGATGCCGTGATAAGCGATCATCTGGATAAGCCAGACGGCGACCGACAAGGGAAGCCACGCGGGCAGATTCTGCGCTGTCATGGCCGGTGTTGTGGCGCCGCACGCCCGCAAGCGCAAGCGGACGCGCGGCCGCAGGCCGCAGGCGGGCGGAAGGGGGAATGAAATGAACGATCAAGCAGCGGCCCGGGCGATCGTATCGGCGCGCGCGGGCGAGAGCGCCGCGCCGGCGGACCTGGCGGGGCTGGACGCTGCGGGGGCCTATCGCGTGCAGTTCGAGACCGAACGGCTGCTGGCCGCCGAACGCGGTTTTCAGCCCATCGGCTGGAAGATCGGCGCGACCAACCCGCCCGCGCGCGCCGCGCTCGGGCTTTGCGAGCCGTTTCTCGGGCGCCTCTACCGGCAGATGACATCCCTCTCGCCTGCGCGCGCGACCTTCCGGCCGGGCTTTCACCGCGCCTACGAAGCCGAGATCGCGCTGGAAATCGGCCGCGATCTCGACGGCCGCGACGGCCCCTACGACGCCGCCGCGATCCGCGCGTCGACGCGCGCCGTGGCGCCGGCCATCGAACTCGTGGGCTCGACCATCGCGCCGGGCGGGCCTTCCGGCGGCGCCGGGCTGATCGCCGACCTCGCCGGCCATGCGCAGTGGATCGTCGGCGCCTGGCGGACGGATTTCGCCGCGCTCGATCTGACGGAGGCGGAGATCGCGCTGATCGTGAACGGCGCGCGCGTGGCCACGGGCAAGGGCGCGAATGTGGAGGGCGGACCGTTCGGCGCGACGGCGTGGCTCGCCAACGCGCTCGTCGCGCTCGGGCGCGGCCTGAAGGCCGGCGAATTCGTGACGACCGGCACGGTCATCGCGCCGGCGCCGATGGGCGCGGGCCAGGCGGCGGTCGCCGATTTCGGGCCGCTGGGCAGGGTGGAGATCGTCGTCGGCTGACGCGACCGTCAGCCCAGGTCGTCAGCCCACGTCGTCAGGCCAGGTCGAACGCGGCGCCCTGCGCGACGGGCGCAAGCCCGAGATGGCGTGCGACCGTCTGGCCGATGTCGGCGAAACTCGCGCGCCGTCCGACATCCGCGCCGCGCCCGCCCTTGAGCAGGCCGGCGATCGGCGCGTTCTCGCGCGTGTGGTCGGTTCCGCGAAACGTCGGATCGTTGCCATGGTCGGCGGCAATGATCATCAGATCGCCGGAGCGCAAGCGCGCCTCGATCTGCGGCAGGCGACGATCGAAAGATTCGAGCGCGGCCGCATAGCCCGCCACATCGCGGCGGTGGCCGTAGTCGGTGTCGAAATCGACGAGATTGGCGAACACCAGCGCGCCGTCGGGCGCCTCGTCGAGCGCTGCCAGAATGGCGTCGACGACGCCGTCGTTGTTCGCCGCCTTGATCTCGCGGCCCGTCGCGCGATGACCGAAAATGTCGCCGATCTTGCCGAGCGCATAGGCGGCCCGGCCGGCCTGCGCGACGCGATCGAACAGGTTGCCCGGCGGCGGCGGCAGCGGAAAATCCCGGCGGTGCGGCGTGCGGCAAAAGTCGGCGCGCGAGGCGCCCACGAACGGGCGCGCGATGACGCGCCCGACGTTCCAGCGGTCGGCGATCTCGCGCGCGATGCTGCAGGTTTCGTAGAGACGCTCGAGGCCGAACGCGGTTTCGTGCGCGGCGATCTGCAGGACGGAGTCGACCGAGGTGTAGACGATGGGCTTGCCGGTCGCGACATGCGCCTCGCCCAGTTCCTCCACGATCGGCACGCCGGCTGCGTGGCGCAGGCCCAGAAGGCCCGGCAGGCGCGCGCGCGCAATCAGCGCATCCGTCAGTTCGCGCGGGAACGCGGGAACCGTGTCGGGGAACAGGCCAAACGGCGCGCGCGCGGGCGCGCCCGCCATCTCCCAATGGCCCGACGGCGTGTCCTTGCCGGGCGCGGTTTCGATCGCGCAGCCGAAAACGGCCTCGGCGCGCATGGCGCGCGTGAGGCCGGGCGGCAGCGCGCCAGTGGAGATTTCGCAGGCGCGGCCGAGGCCGAGCGCATCGAGGTTGGGCAGGCGCAGCGGGCCGCGGCGCGCGGCGTTGTCGCCGGCGCCCCTCGCACAGGCGCGCGCGAGATTGCCGAGCGTGTCGGCGCCCTCGTCGCCGAAGGCCGCCGCGTCGGGCGCGCCGCCGCAGCCGACCGAATCCAGAACGATCAGAAGCGCGCGCGCCATCGCCTATTGCGCCACGGCCGCCGGCTCGACCGCCTCGATGTCGAACGCCGCGGCGAACAGCGCGCGCGTGTAGTCGGTCTTCGGCGCGGCGAAGATTTCCGTCGCCGGCCCCTGCTCCACCACCACGCCGTGGCGCATGACCAGAACTTCGGTCGCCAACGCCTTCACCACTTTCAGATCGTGGCTGATGAACATGTAGGCCAGGCCGCGCTTTCTCTGCAGATCGCGCAACAGATCGACGATCTGCGCCTGCACCGACATGTCGAGCGCCGAGGTCGGCTCGTCCAGCACGACGAATTTCGGCTCCAGCGCCATGGCGCGCGCAATCGCGATGCGCTGACGCTGTCCGCCGGAAAACTCGTGCGGATAGCGATCCATATTCGCCGGATCGAGCCCGGTGTCGGCGAGCGCGCGCGCCACGATCTCGCGCCGCTGCTCGTAGGCGAGGCCGCGATCCTGCACCAGCAGGCCTTCCTCGACGATCTCGGCGACCGACATGCGCGGCGACAGCGAACCGTAGGGATCCTGAAACACGATCTGCATGTCGTGACGCAGCGGGCGCATCCGCCGCGCGCCCAGCCCGTCGATGTTGCGGCCGAGATAGAGAATGGGCCCGTCGGAGCGGATGAGCCGCAGTATGGCCAGACCCAGCGTGGTCTTGCCGGAGCCCGATTCCCCGACCACGCCGAGCGTCTGGCCCTCGCGCACCTCAACGCTCACGCCGTCGACCGCCTTCACGTAACCGGTGGTGCGACGGAAGAACCCGCTCCTGATGGGAAACCACACGCGCAGGTCGTTCGTCTTGACAATGGTTTGCGCGCGCGGGTCGGGCGGCGGCGCGGAGCCTTTCGGCTCGGCCGCCAGCAGCGCCTTGGTGTAGGGATGCCGGGGATTGCGGAAAATCTCGGCGACCGGCCCCGCCTCCACGATGCGGCCATGCTGCATGACGCAGACATCGTCGGCGATCTTGCGCACGATGCCGAGATCGTGGGTGATGAACAGCATCGCCATGTTGCGGCGGCTTTGCAGGTCGCGCAACAGTTTAAGAATCTGCGCCTGCACCGTCACGTCCAGCGCTGTCGTCGGTTCGTCGGCGATGAACAGGTTCGGGCAATTGGCGAGCGCCATCGCGATCATCACGCGCTGGCGCTGACCGCCGGACAACTGATGCGGATAGGCGCCGAGCCGTTCCTGCGCATTGCGGATGCCCACTTCCTGAAGCGATTCCAGCGTGCGCGCGCGCACGGTCGCCGCATCGCTCTCGCCGTGCTGCTCCAGCACTTCGGCGACCTGTTTCTCGATCGTGTGCAGCGGATTGAGCGAGGTCATCGGCTCCTGAAACACCATGGTGACCTTGGCGCCGCGCATGGCGCGCAATTCATCCTCGTCGCATTTCAGGACATCACGCCCCTCGAACAGGATTTCGCCGCTGGGATGATGCGCGCTCGCCGGCAGAAGCCGCACGAGCGACAAAGCCGTGATGGACTTGCCCGATCCCGATTCGCCCACCAGCGCCAGCGTGCGCCCGCGCGCCAGCGAGAACGACACGTTCTCCACCGCGACCGTCTCGCGCCCGCCCTGCCGGAAGGCGATGGAGAGATTGCGAACCTCCAGCAACGGTTGCTCGCTCATCGGAACGCCTTTCGCGGATCGAACGCGTCGCGCACCGCCTCGCCGATGAAGACGAGCAGCGACAGCATGAGCGCGATGACGATGAAGCCCGTCAGGCCGAGCCATGGCGCCTGGAGGTTGGACTTGCCCTGCAACAGCAATTCGCCGAGCGAAGGAGAGCCGGGCGGCAGGCCGAAACCGAGAAAATCGAGCGAGGTGAGCGTGGTGATGGAGGAATTGAGCACGAAGGGCAGGAAGGTGAGCGTCGCCACCATCGCGTTCGGCAGCACATGGCGCGCGATGATCTTGGCGTTCGACAGGCCGAGCGCGCGCGCCGCGTTGACATACTCGAAATTGCGCGCCCGCAGGAACTCGGCGCGCACCACGTGGACGAGCGACACCCACGAGAAAAGAAGCAGGATGAACAACAGCACGAAGAAGCTCGGCGTGATGATCGATGACACGATGATCAGAAGATAGAGATGAGGCAGCGACGACCAGATTTCGATGAACCGCTGCATGACGAGATCGATCTTGCCGCCGAAGTAGCCCTGCACGGCGCCGGCGGCGACGCCGATGATGGACGAGATGATCGCGAGCGTGAGGCCGAACAGGATGGAGATGCGAAAACCGTAGATGAGACGCGCCACAACATCGCGGCCCTGATCGTCGGTGCCCAGCCAGTTCCATTCGATGTCCGCGCAACCGCGATTGGGCCTGCCCGCGCCGACAAGCCGTTCGGCGGCTCTGGCGCAGGTTTCCTTGTCGAGCATCCAGGTCGGCGGCGATGGCGCGGGTCTGGGCAGTTCGAGATTGTGCGTGTTGTAGGAATAGCGGATGGGCGGCCAGATCGCCCAGCCGTGGCTCGCGATCTCCTTCTGGATGAAAGGGTCGCGATAGTCGGTCTTGGCGAGAAACCCGCCGAATTTCTCCTCCGGATAGTCGAACAGCACGGGCGCGAGCAATTCGCCCTTGTAGGACGCCAGGATGGGGCGATCGTTGGCGATGAATTCGGCGAACAGCGAGAGGACGAACAGAACCGAAAAAAACCAGAACGACCAGTAGCCGCGCCGGTTGCGCTTGAAATTGTCGAGGCGGCGGCGGTTGATCGGCGTCAGCCGCAAAAAGCCGCCAGCGCTCGCCTTCGGCGCCAGCGCAACCGCAGCCTGTGGCACGGAGGCGTCCAATCAGACCTCCCGCGTCTCGAAATCGATGCGCGGATCGATCCACATATAGGTAAGGTCCGACAGCAGATTCACGATCAGTCCGAGCAGTGCGAAAATGTAAAGATTCGCGAAGACGACCGGATAATCGCGATTGACGATGGATTCGAACGATAGCAGGCCCAGCCCGTCCAGCGAGAAGATCGTCTCGATCAGCAACGCGCCGGTGAAGAAGGCGTGGACGAAGGCGCCCGGAAAGCCCGAGACGACGATGAGCATGGCGTTGCGGAAGACGTGCCCGTAGAGGACCTGGCGCTCGCTCAGCCCTTTCATGCGGGCGGTCTGCACGTATTGCTTCTTGATTTCGTCGAGAAACGAATTCTTGGTGAGGAAGGTGGATGTGGCGAAGGAGCCGAGCGCCATGGCGGTGATCGGCAGCGCGATATGCCAGAGATAATCCTTCGCCTTGCCGATGAGCGACAGTTCGGCGAAGTTCTCCGACGTCAGCCCGCGCAACGGAAACAACTGCCCGATGTAGGGGAACGAGCCGCCCGCGAACAGCACGATCAGCAGAATCGCGAAGAGAAAGCTCGGGATCGCGTAGCCGACGATGATGATGGCGGATGTCCACATGTCGAACCGCGATCCGTCGCGCACCGCCTTGGCGATGCCCAGCGGAATGGAGATCGAATAGGAAAGGAGCGTCATCCACAGGCCGAGGGTGATCGACACCGGCAGTTTCTGCGCGATGAGGGTGAGCACCGGCGTGTCGCGGAAATAGGAACGGCCGAAATCGAACGTCGCATAGTTGCGCATCATGATGAGGAAGCGCTCCCATGCGGGCTTGTCGAACCCGAACTGTTTCTCCAGTTCCGCGATGAATTTCGGATCGAGCCCCTGCGCGCCGCGATATTTGGACATGTCGCCGGAGGAAGCCGATTGCTGCGCGCCGCCGGAGGCGCCGATCTCGCCGCCGCCGCCGAACCGCGAGGTGGCGCCCGAATCCTGCCCCTGCAATTGCGCGATCACGCGCTCGACGGGCCCGCCGGGCGCAAACTGCACCACCGCGAAGGAGATGAGCATGATGCCGAGGATGGTCGGGATCATGAGCAGAAGCCGGCGCGCGATGTAGGCGGCCATCGTCAGCGCCCCTGGAACGCGATGGCTTTCGCCCGCGCGTCGTCCCACCACCAGGTGGTGAGGATGCCGGGATCGTATTTCGGCGTCCGCGACGGCCAGCCGTAACAATCCCAATGGGCGATCCAGTGCGTCGCCTTGTACCAGTGCGGCGTCCAGTAGCGGCCGGCGCGCAGCACCCGGTCGAGCGCGCGGCAGATGACGATGAGGTCCTCGCGCGTCGTGGCCACCAGCGCTTTCGAAATGAGATCGTCCACGACCGGGTCCGCAAGGCCGACCATGTTGCGCGAGCCGCGAATGCCGGCCGACTCCGAGCCGAACAGGTTTCGCAATTCCTCGCCCGGCGAATAGGCCATCGTCAGGCGCTGGGTGATGATGTCGAAATCGAAATCGTCCAGCCGCCGGCGGTACTGGGCGGCGTCCACGATGCGCATGCGCGCGTCGATGCCGAGCAGCTTGAGATTCTTGATGAAGGGCTGCGTATGGCGTTCGAGCGCGGAGGAAAAGTCCAGAAACTCCAGTTCGACCGGCTTGCCGTCGCGATCCTTCAACTGGGCGCCGTCGCGCACGTAGCCCGCGCGCATGAGCAGATCCATCGCCTTGCGCAGCAGCGCGCGGTCCTGGCCGGAGCCGTCGGATTCCGGCGGAATGTAAGGCTCTGCGAACACTTCGTCGGGAACGCGCCCGCGATAATGTTCGAGCAGCGCGCGCTCCTTGCCTTCGGCGACGCCCTTCGCCTTCATGTCGGAATTCTCGAAATAGGACTGCGTGCGCATGTACGCGCCATACATGAGATTAGCGTTGGTCCATTTGAAGTCGAAGGCGAGGCCGATCGCCTCGCGCAGCGCGATATCCTTGAGCAGCTTGCGGCGCGTGTTGAAAAACCAGCCCTGCACGCCGGAAATGTTGTGGTCGGGAATCTCCCGCCGCACGACGCGCTTTTCGCGGAAGGCGGGAAAATCGTAGCCCGTCGCCCAGTTGGCGGCGGTGAAATCCTCGCGCACGGTGAAGGCGGCCGCCTTGAACGCCTCGAACGCCACGGGGCGATCGTTGAAATAATCGTAGCGGATGAGATCGAAATTGTTCTGGCCGACATTCACCGGCAGGTCGCGGCCCCAGTAGTCGGGCACGCGCTCGAACGTGACGAAACGGCCGCTCTCGAACCTGCCGACGCGATAGGGACCGGAGCCGAGCGGCGGTTCGAGCGAGGATTCGTCGAACGGACGGCTGGCGTAATAGACCGCCGAGAAGATCGGCTGACGCGCGACGATCAGCGGCAGGTCGCGGCTGCGGTTGGGGCCGAGCCTGACGAGCACGGTGGCGACGTCCTCGGCCGTCGCGCTCTCCATGTCGCGCAGCGACTGGCGGATGATGGGGTGACCCTTCTCCTTCAGAACATTGAGCGAGAAGACAACGTCTTTGGCGGTCAGCGGCGAGCCGTCGTTGAAGCGCGCGGTCTTGCGCAGCTTGAAGCGCAAGGCGCCCTTGTCGGGCGCGATCGCGACGGACTCCGCCACGAGCGGATACATCGCGTCGCGCTCGTCGAGACTGCCGGACATCAGCGAGTCGAACGTCAGCCACATGGCGGACGGCGAGTCGCCTTTCAGGATGAAGGGATTGAGCGAGTTGAACGCGCCATAGCTCTCCTGCGAGATCGCGCCGCCCTTCGGCGCGTCGGCGCGCACGTAGCCGAACGCCTTAAAGCCCGGCTTCTCGGCCAGGTCGCCGAACATCGACAATCCGTGCGGCGTCGCCCATTCGCCCCACGGCACCACCGCATGGGCGCGCGATGGCAGAATGGGCGACGCCAGCGCCGCGCCCGTCGCCGCGATGAATTGGCGCCGGTCGAGCCCAGGGGCTGCATGCGATTTTTTCGTCACCCGGTTCCTCGATCGACGCCGCGCCGGCCGTCCGTGCGGAGAGCCTCCATGATTCGCGCGGATTATGTCGCTTTTTCGGGTCCAGAGCACCCATACCCAACGCGCGCCCTGCGCGGCGCGTGCGGCGCAAAAGAAAAGAGCCGGGCGCGCCCGGCTCCTGTTTCGAACGATCGGCGCCCGCGCTTATTGCGGCAGCGGCGCCGGGCTGTCGGCGAGGCTGCGCAGATAGGCCAGGAGATTGGCGCGCTTGGCCGCGTCCTTCTCGCCGCCGTAAGCCATCTTCGTGCCGGGAATGTCGGCCTTGGGGTTGGCGATGAAGGCGTCCAGTTCCTTGAACGACCAGTCGCCGCCCTTGGCCTTCATCGGGTCGGAGTAGCCAAAGCCCGCGATCGCGCCCTTTGCGCGGCCGACGACGCCGTAAAGGTTCGGTCCGACCTTGTTGGCCCCGCCCTTGTCGGCGGTGTGGCAGGCCGCGCAGGCCTTGAAAACGTCCTGCCCCTTGGCGGCGTCGGCCTTGGCGAGCAACTGCGGCAGCGGCACGGCGGGCGCTGCGGCGGCGGCCGCGCCGGCGGCCGGCTTCTCCTCGCCCACGGGCAGATCGTAGCCGGGCTTTTCAGGCCGGGGGGCGGCATAGATGAGATTGGAGACGGCGCCGAGACCCATGGCGAACAGCAGCGTTCCCAGCACGCCGCCCGCGATCTTGTTCAGTTCCATATTCATGCCGCTGGCGCTCCCCGCATGTCGCCGGATGTGTCCGTGTTCCGGCCCGTGATTAGCCGCTTTGCCTGCGACTTGGCAACATTTATAACCCGGCGCGCGCCTTCCACCAGTCCACGCCATGGCCCAGAACCCCATCGTCCTCATTCCGGCCCGGCTCGGCTCGCAGCGCCTGCCGGGCAAGCCGCTCGCCGACATCGCCGGGGCGCCGATGATCGTGCATGTGTGGCGGCGCGCGCGGGAGGCGGACATCGGCCCCGTGCATGTGGCGACGGACGCGCCGGAAATCGCCGCAGCCGTGCGGGCCGCGGGCGGTTCGGCCGTCATGACCGGGACCGACTGCCCATCGGGCTCCGACCGGATCGCGGACGCGCTCGCGCGGATCGATCCGGACCGGCGCCACGACGTGGCGGTGAATCTTCAGGGCGACGAGCCGCTCATGGCGCCGGCGGCGATCCGGGCGGCCGCCGCGCTGATGGCGGACCCGGACGTCGACATCGGCACGCTCGCCGCCCCGCTGACCGATCCCGCGCTGCGCGACGATCCGAACGCGGTCAAGGTCGTGGCCACGCGCATCGCGCCCGGCCGGCTGCGCGCGCTCTATTTCACGCGCAGCGCCGCGCCCTTTGGCGCGGGCGAGGATTTCCGCCACATCGGTCTTTACGCCTACCGGCGCGCGGCGCTCGAACGCTATGTGACGCTCGCCCCCTCGCCGCTCGAAATCCGCGAGCGACTCGAACAATTGCGCGCGCTGGAGGCCTTCATGCGGATCGACGCGGCGCTGGTCGCCGACGCCCCGCGCGGTGTAGACACGGTCGAAGACCTCGCGCGCGTGCGGCAGCAGATCGAGAACAGCCTATGACCCAGAAGAACATCGCCTACCAGGGCGAGCCGGGCGCCAATTCCCATATCGCCTGCGCCAACGTCTATCCGGAGATGGCGCCGCTCGCCTGCGCGACGTTCGAGGACGCGCTCGCCGCCATTTCCGACGGCACGGCCGACCTCGGCATGATCCCGATCGAAAATTCGCTCGCCGGCCGCGTCGCCGACATCCACCATTTCCTGCCCACTTCGGGCCTGCATATCGTGGGCGAATATTTCCTGCCGATCCATTTCCAACTCATGGCGCCGAAAGGCGCGCGGATCGACGGGTTGAAGGACGTCTACAGCCATGTCCATGCGCTCGGCCAGTGCCGCAAGATCATCCGCGCGCACGGGCTGAAGACGCATGTGTCGGCCGACACCGCCGGCGCCGCGCGCCAGGTGTCGGAATGGAACGATCCCGCCAGAGCCGCCCTCGCGCCGAAACTCGCGGCCGGCATCTACGGCCTCGACATTCTCGCAGAGAACGTGGAGGACGAGGACCACAACACCACGCGGTTCGTCGTTCTGTCGCGCGCGCCGGACTGGGCGGCGCCCAACAACGGACCTGTCGTCACCTCGTTCATCTTCCGCGTGCGCAACGTGCCGGCGGCGCTCTACAAGGCGCTCGGCGGCTTCGCCACCAACGGCGTGAACATGACCAAGCTCGAAAGCTACATGGTGGAGGGCGAGTTCACCGCCACCCAGTTCCTCGCCGACGTGGAAGCCCATCCCGACGACCCGCCGCTCGCGCGCGCGCTGGAGGAACTGCGGTTCTTCTCGCGCGAGGTGACGATCCTGGGCGTCTATCCGGCCCATCCCTACCGGATCGAGGCGCAGGCGCGCGCGGAAGAGTAATCAGGCGTCGTCGACCGGCTTCGACCCGCGCCATTTGAAGAACCCCTCGGCGCGCAGCCGGCAGGCCGGACATTCGCCGCAGCCGTGGCCCCACACATGCGGCTCGCCGCGCACGCCGAGATAGCAGGTGTGGGTCTCCTCCACGACGATCTTTTGCAGCGGCGCGCCGCCGATCGCCTCCGACATCGCCCAGACGCCCGCCTTGTCGATCCACATCAGCGGCGTGTCGATCACGAAGCGCTGGTCCATGCCGAGATTGAGCGCGACCTGCATCGCCTTCATCGTGTCGTCGCGGCAATCGGGGTAGCCGGAAAAATCCGTCTCGCACATGCCCGCGACGATATGGCGAAGCCCGCGCCGGAAGGCGAGCGCGGCGGCGAAGGCGAGAAACACGAGATTGCGGCCCGGCACGAACGTGTTGGGCAGGCCCTTCTCGTCGAGCGCGATGGCGATGTCGCGCGTCATCGCCGTATCCGACATGGCGCCCAGCGCGTCGAGCGCGACGACGTGATCGTCGGCGAGCCGTTCGCCCCACGTCTCCTTCAGTTGCGCCAGCGCGCCACGCACCACCGCGCGCTGCCCGAGCTCCACGCGATGGCGCTGCCCGTAGTCGAAACCGACGGTCTCGACGACGGCGAAACGTTCCAGCGCCCAGGCGAGACAGACGGTCGAATCCTGTCCGCCGGAGAACAGAACGAGGGCGCCGTCGTCGCGCAGGGTCATGTTTCGCCTCGCGCCCAGGCCGCCAGAAGATGATGGGCGATCGCCAGCTTCGGCGGGCAGAAGAAATCGGGATGCCGGCCGTCGACCATCGCCAGCGTCTCGTCGCGCGCGAACCAGCGCGCGTCTTCCAGCTCGGTCTCGTCGATCTTGATCTTGCGCGTCTCGGCCTGCGCCAGGCAGCCGATCATCAGCGAGCAGGGAAAGGGCCACGGTTGCGAGGCCATGTAGGTGACGCGCCCGGTCTCGATGCCCGCCTCCTCCCGGATTTCGCGTCGCACGGCGGCCTCCAGCGTCTCGCCGCCTTCGACGAACCCGGCGAGCGCGGAATACATGTTCCTGGGAAAGCGCGGCTGGCGTCCGAGCAGGCACTGGTCGCCGTCGACCGCGAGCATGATGACGACGGGATCGGTGCGCGGAAAATGCTCGCCCTTGCAGCCGTCGCAGACGCGCTTCCACCCCGCCGCCTCGATGCGCGTCGGCGCGCCGCAATTGGAGCAGAAGCGATGGCGCGAATGCCAGTAGAGCAGGCTCTTGGCCTCCGCGAGCCGGCCGGCCTGCTTGCCCGAAACCAGTCCCTGCGTGGCGATGGTGCGCAGGTCGATCCGCTGCTGGCCGAACCCCTGCCCCGGCGCGCCGCGATACGCGCGGGACAGTTGTTCGGGATCGGGTCCGAGATCCTGCGGGCCGTCGGAGAGCAGCGTGGCGAATACGCCGCCGACCCCGTCGTGGCCGAGAAAAACCGTCTCGCGCGGCGCGCCCATGAGGGCGGCTTCGGCGAATGTGTAAAGCGAGCGGTGGCCGTCTGAATCGCGCTCCAGAACCACGTTGTCGCCGGCGATGACGAAGGTGCGCGCCTCGCTGTCTTTCATCAGGGCGGCGACGTAATCGGCGTCGTCGCGCCGGTCCGACTGCCGGTCGAGATCGTTGCCCGCATAGCCGACTTCGGCCGAAAGTTCCTTTTTCCCCGCCATTGCGCCCTCTTTGTCGTTCACGGGACCATAATTGGATTGGCGCGCAAAGGGAAAGAGCGGACAGGCCCGCGATTTGGCGCGCACGGGCGGCTCGTGCAGGATGCGATTTTTCAAAGCGCCCGGTGATCCATGCGGCTATTGGCGATTTTGGCCCTCTGTCTTCTGGCGCTTGCGCCCGCGCGCGCCCAGCCGGCCGACGAGGGCGGCGCGCTCGGCGAATTTCGCGCCTTTCTCGCTTCCACATGGCCGCTCGCGCGCGAAGCCGGCGTCTCGCGCCGGACGTTCGAGAGCGCGACGGCGGGCCTTGCGCCCGACCCCGCCATTCTCGCGCGCCCGGTCCGGCAGGGCGAGTTCTCGATGAAGATCAGCGACTATGTCGCCCGGAGCGTGACGGGCGCGCGGGTGGAGGCGGCAAGGCGCGCGCGCGCCGCGCACGGGGCGGCGCTCGCCGCCGTCGAGCGGCGCACCGGCGTTCCCGCGGAGATCATCCTGGCGCTGTGGGCGGTGGAGACGAATTTCGGCGCGCATCAGGGCTCGACCGACGTGTTGCGCGCGCTCGCCACGCACGCGGTGCGCCAGCATCGCCCCGATTTGTTCCGCGACGAGTTCGTCGCGGCGCTGGTCATGATCGAGAAGGGCTACGTGCGGCGCGACCAGCTGCGCGGCTCGTGGGCCGGCGCGATGGGCCAGCCGCAGTTCATGCCCTCCTCCTATCTGAAACACGCCGTCGCCTTTTCCGGCGACGAAGCGGCCGACATCTGGAATTCGGCGCCCGACACGATCGCCTCGATCGGCAATTTCATGCAGCAATCGGGCTGGCGCGCGGGATCGCCGGCGATCGTGGAGACGACGATCCCGGACGATTTCGACTGGAAGCCGATCGATCTCGATTTCGCGCGCTGGCGGGCGCTCGGCTTCCGGCGCGCCGACGGCGGCGCGCTGCCGGCGACGGGCGCGGCCAGCCTCTATCTGCCGGAAGGCGCGCGCGGCCCGGCCTTTCTCATCACCGATAACTGGGAAGTCATCCGCCAGTACAACACGTCCGACGCCTATGCGCTCTCCGTCGCGCTGATCGCCGCGCGCATCGCCGGCGGCGGGCTTGCGAGACCGTTTCCCGGGGACGCCGCCTCGCTGTCGCTTTCGGACCGCATCGCCGCGCAGCGCGGGCTTGCGGCCAGGGGCTTCTATGACGGAACGAGCGACGGCAAGATCGGCCGCAAGACGCGCGTGGCGGTGCACGCCTTCCAGATCGCGAGCGGCATGGCTCCGGCCGACGGGTTTCTCACGCCCGATCTCGTGCGTGCGCTGAAACAATAGGAGAGACGCATGGGGGCCGTGACGATCGAGCGCGGGCTGGGACCGGAGGGGCGCGTGGCGGTCGTGCGGTTCGACCGCGGCGACGGCGTCAACGCGCTCTCGCCGGCGCTGATGCGCGAATTGCGCGCGGCGGCGCAATCGTTCGAGGACGACGCCGGCGTTTCGGTCGTCGTGCTGACGGGCGCGGCGAAGGCGTTCTCGGCCGGCTTCGACCTGAAGGACGCGGAAGGGCGCGCGCGGACGGAACTGGGGCTGGGCGAACGGCGCGCGGCGTTGCAGGTCGGCCCGCGCATGTGCGCGGCCTGGCGCGCCATGGAGCAGGTGACGATCTGCGCCATCGAAGGCCATTGCATCGGCGGCGGGGCGGCGCTCGCGGTCTCGACCGATTTCCGCATTCTGGGGCGCGGCGCGCATGTCCGCATTCCGGAAGTGGCGCTCGGCATGAACATGAGCTGGGGTTCGATCCCGCGCATGCTGCAACTGATGGGACCGGCGCGCACGAAACTGGCGGTCATTCTCGCCTCCGAACGGATCGAGGCCGAACGCGCGCTGCAATGGGGGCTGGCCGAGGAGGTGGTCGACGACGGGCGCGCGCTCGAGGCCGCCATGAATCTGGCCGAACGGATCGCGGCCGAGCCGCCGATGCCCGTCATGATGACCAAGACCACCGTCGACCGGCTCGCCGGCGCGCTCGACGACCTCGCCAGCCACATGGATCGCGACCAGTTCGCGCTGACGAACCTGTCGGAGGATTTCGCGGAAGGCGTCGCGGCGTTTCTGGAGCGGCGAAAGCCACGATTCCGCGGGCGGTAGGCCGGCGCGTTGACGCGCGCGCGCGGCCTTTCTAGTTTCCGGCCCTCTCCTGCCGGGAAATGTCATGTCCGCCGTCTTTTCGCCCGAACTTCTCGAAGCCGCCCGCGTCTCGCAGGCCTGGCCGTTCGAGGAGGCGCGCAAACTGGTCGCCCGGCTCGAGAAACATCCCAAGGACGAAATTCTGTTCGAAACGGGCTACGGCCCGTCCGGCCTGCCGCATATCGGCACATTCGGCGAGGTGGCGCGCACGACCATGGTGCGGCGCGCGTTCGAGGTTCTGACCGAAGGAAAGACGCGCACGCGGCTCATCGCCTTTTCCGACGACATGGACGGGCTGCGAAAGGTTCCCGACAACATTCCGAACAAGGAGCTGGTGGCCGCCCATCTCGGCAAGCCGCTGACGCAGGTGCCCGATCCGTTCGGCACGCACGACTCTTTCGGCGCGCACAACAACGCGCGGCTGCGCGCCTTTCTCGACGCCTTCGGCTTCGACTACGAATTCGCGTCCTCGACTGAATATTACAGGAGCGGCCGGTTCGACGCCGCGCTCCTGCACATGCTGGCGCGCTACGACGCGGTGATGAAGATCATGCTGCCGTCGTTTCGCGCCGAGCGGGCCGCCAGTTATTCGCCGTTCCTGCCCGTGCATCCGCGCACCGGCGTGGTCATGCAGGTTGCGCTCGAGGGCCACGACGCGGCCAAAGGCACGATCTCGTGGAAAGATCCAGACACCGGCGCTCTCCACGAAACGCCGGTGACCGGCGGCCATTGCAAGCTGCAATGGAAGCCCGACTGGGCGATGCGCTGGTATGCGCTGAAGGTCGACTACGAAATGGCGGGAAAGGACCTCATCGAATCCGTCAAACTGTCGGGCCAGATCGTGCGCGCGCTCGGCGGCGTGGCGCCGGAGGGGTTCAACTACGAACTGTTCCTCGACGAGAAGGGACAGAAGATTTCGAAATCGAAAGGCAACGGCCTTTCGATCGAGGAATGGCTGACCTACGCCAGCCCCGAGAGCCTCGCGCAGTTCATGTATCAGAAGCCGAGCGCGGCCAAGCGGCTCTATTTCGACGTGATCCCGCGCAATGTCGACGATTATCTCGCATTCCTCGACGCCTATCCGCGCCAGGCGTGGAAGGAGCGGCTCGGCAATCCCGTCTGGCACATCCACAACGGCGCGCCGCCGCCGGCCGAGAAACTCGCGCACGAAGGCGCGGCGACATCCATCTCGTTCGGCATGCTGCTCAATCTCGCAGCCGTCGCCAACAGCGAGGACCCGGCCGTGCTGTGGGGCTTTCTGCGGCGCTACTCGCCAGGCGTGTCGCCACAAAACCACCCGCGTCTCGATGCGCTGGTGGGCTATGCGGTCGCCTATTTTCGCGATTTCGTGCGGCCAGCCAAACGCTATCGCGCGGCCGACGACGCGGAGCGCGACACGCTCGCGCGGATTTCGGACATGCTCGCACGGCTCGGCGCGCATGCGAGCGCGGAAGACATCCAGACGGCGCTCTACGACGTTGCGCGCGCCGTGCCGCGCTATCAGGACCTGAAAGCCAAGGGCGCGACGCCGGAACGCCCCGGCGTGTCGAACGATTTCTTCAACATGCTCTACCAGACGCTGCTCGGCGAGGAGCGCGGGCCGCGCTTCGGTTCGTTCGTCGCGCTCTACGGCGTCGAGAACACGCGCAAGCTGATCGCCGACGCGCTCACCGGCGATCTGATGAAGGCGCACGCCACGCGCGCCGAACCGCGCCAGCCGTAGGCTGCGGGAAATCAGTCGCGCCCGGCCGCGCCGCGCACCTTGCGCTCCACGACAGCGAGCGCGGCGGCGAACGCGCCGTCGATGTCGAGGTCGGTGGTGTCGAGAACATGGGCGTCGGGCGCCGCTTTGAGCGGGGCGGTGGCGCGGCCTGAATCGCGGGCGTCGCGTTTGCGGATGTCGTCGAGAACGGCGGCGTAGTCGACGCTCTCGCCGCGCGCGCGCAGTTCCAGCGCACGGCGCTGGGCGCGGGTTTCGGGGCTCGCGGTGACGAAAATCTTCACATCGGCATCCGGCGCGATGATCGTCCCGATGTCGCGTCCGTCGAGCACCGCGCCGCCGAGACGGTGCGCGAAATCGCGTTGCAGGCCGACGAGCGCGGCGCGCACCTCGCTCAGCGCGGCGACGACGGAGGCGGCCTCGCCCATCTCGCGGCCGCGCAGCCGCGCCTCGTCGAACTCCGTCAGCGACAGCCCGCGCGCGGCCGCCTGCGCGGCCTGCGGATCGTCCAACCGGCCGCCGTCGTCAATGAGCGCGCGCGCGGTCGCGCGATAGAGCAGACCGGTGTCGAGATGCGGCAGGCCGAAATGGGCGGCCAACCGGCGCGCGATCGTGCCCTTGCCGGAGGCCGCAGGCCCGTCGATGGCGACGATCATCGCAAATCCGCTCCGAGCGCGGCCATCAGCGGCCTGAACGTGGGAAACGATGTCGCGATCATCGTGTCGTCGTCGACCGTCACGGCGCGCTCGGCGGCGAGCCCCATCACCAGGAAGCTCATGGCGATGCGGTGATCGAGATGCGTCGCCACCAGGCCGCCGCCCGGCGGCGGCGCGCCCGTCCCTTCCACGATCAGGTCGTCGCCCTCGATCCGCGCGGCGACGCCGTTGGCCGCCAGCCCCGCCGCAACCGCCGACAGCCGGTCGGATTCCTTCACCCGCAATTCGTGCAGGCCGCGCATGCGCGTCGTTCCGTGCGCGAACGACGCCGCCACGGCCAGCGCCGGATATTCGTCGATCATCGAGGGCGCGCGGGCGGCGGGGACGTCGACGCCCTTCAGGTCGCTCGCGCGCACCCGCAGGTCCGCGACCGTCTCGCCGCCTTCGTTGCGCTCGTCGAGAACCTCGATGCGCGCGCCCATTTCGAGCAGCGTCGTCAACAGGCCCGAGCGCAGCGGATTGGTCATGACGCCTTCCACGACGATGTCCGAGCCCGGCGCAATCAGCGCCGCGACGATGGGAAAGGCGGCGGAGGACGGGTCGGCCGGCACCACGACGCGGGCCGGGCGCAGGCGCGGACGCCCTTCCAGCACAACGCGCCGGCCGTCCGCGCCGAACGGCTCCACCTGCACGGCGGCGCCGAAATGGGCGAGCATCTTTTCCGTATGGTCGCGGCTCGCCTCCGTCTCGATGACGGTCGTGCGGCCGGGCGAGTTGAGGCCGGCCAGCAGCACGGCCGACTTGATTTGCGCGGAGGCGACGGGGGTGCGGTATTCGATGGGCGCGGGCTCCGCCGTGCCCTGCAGCAGGATGGGGCAGCGGCCGCCCTCGGCCTCCTCGCGCACGCGCGCGCCCATCAGCACCAGCGGGTCGAGAATGCGCCGCATGGGCCGCTTGCGCAGCGAGGCGTCGCCGTCGAACAGGGCCGTCACGGCGTGGCCGCCGACCACCCCCATCATGAGGCGCGAGCCGGTGCCGGCGTTGCCGAAATCGAGCGGCGCCCGCGGCGCCATCAGCGAACCCAGCCCCGCGCCCGCCACGCGCCAGCGCCCCGGCGCCAGCCGCTCCACGCGCGCGCCGAGCGCGCGCACCGCCGCGGCCGTGCGCAGAACGTCCTCGCCCTCCAGCACGCCCTCGATCGCCGTCTCGCCGATCGCCAGCAGGCCGAAGATGAAAGCGCGGTGGGAAATGGACTTGTCGCCCGGCGCGCGCACGCGGCCGGCGAGCGCGCCGCTCCGGCGCGCGGCGAGCGGATGTGGGGCGGAAGGGCTGGACGACACGCGGCGGATCGGCTCTTTTCGAATGGTCGGCGGCTCTACCACGACCGGCCGGCGTCTGTCATGTCGCGGGCGCGCCATCCCGACCGCGCCAATGTGGGGGACGTGCGATTTCCCATTTGACAGGCGCCGCGCGGGCCACTAACCGGAGCCCCGATCACAAAACGAGACGAAGGCGCGAGGGGACCGAACGTGGCCAAACCCGAGCTCGGAAACAAGCGGCAGTGCCTCAGCTGCGGCACGAAATTCTTCGACCTGAACAAGGATCCGATTCTCTGCCCGAAGTGCGGCGCCGTGTTCCAGGCCGCCCAGCCCACGCGCGCCGCCCAGCGCGCCGCCGTAGCCGACGACGAGGAGGATACGGAAGCCGAAGCCGGCGCCGACATGGTCACGCTCGAAGACGCCGACGCCGAAAGCGACAAGACCGCCGCGGCGGATGTCGACATCGAGATCGAGGACGACGAATCGGCCGAGGACGACACGTTCCTCGAAGAGGAAGAAGAAGACAGCGACGACGTGTCGGACCTGATCGACAGCGATCTGGAAGACGACGAGGAAGGCTGAACGTAGAGGCTTGTGGCGGCCGGTGCTTTGCACTATACAGCCGCCAGCCGCCGGCGCCCCAAGGCCGGCGAATGCGTGGGGCCATAGCTCAGTTGGGAGAGCGCTTCAATGGCATTGAAGAGGTCGTCGGTTCGATTCCGTCTGGCTCCACCAAAATTCCGCCCGCCTGATTTCCAGCGTCGTCCCCGGCGCAATCCTTCCGACTGACGCACGGCGCCGCGCGCGGCATGAAACGTCGAGTGGTTCGCGCGCGCCGTTCCACCCGGCCACGCTCGCCATTGTTGCGATGTTCGCCTACGTTCGCGCACTCACGCTGCAGCGAGGGGCAGGACCATGAAAGCTGGTTTCGTCGGCCTCGGCTCCATGGGCGCGCCGATGGCGATCAATCTCGTGAAGGCCGGTTTCCCGGTCGCGGGCTACGACGTGCGCGCCGAGGCGGCGACGGCGTTCGCGGCCGCCGGCGGTCGCGGCGCCGCGAGCGCGGCCGAGGCCGCGCGCGGCGCCGACGCGCTCGTTCTGATGGTGGTCGCCATCGCGCAGGCCGAAACGATCCTGTTCGAGAACGGCGCGCTCGAAGCGCTCGCGCCCGACGCCGGCGTGATCCTGATGGCGACCTGTCCGCCGCAGGCGGTGGCCGATCTCGCCAGACGGATCGAGGCCACCGGCCGCGCCTTCGTCGATGCGCCGGTGTCCGGCGGCGTGGTCGGCGCGCGCGAGGGAACGCTCACCATCATGGCGGCTGCGCCGCAGGCCACGTTCGACCGGTTCCAGCCGCTGCTGGCGGCGATGGGGTCGCGGTTGCGACATGTGGGCGAGAGCGCCGGACAGGGCGCGACCGTGAAAACGATCAACCAGCTTCTGTGCGGCGTGCACATTGCGGCCGCGGGCGAGGCGCTCGCGCTCGCAAGGACCATGGGCGTCGACCCCGCCATCGTGCTCGACATCATGAGCGGTTCGGCGGCGACGAGCTGGATGCTGAAGGATCGCGGTCCGCGCATGATCCGCGACAATCCGGACGTGACCAGCGCGATCGACATTTTCGTCAAGGACCTCGGCATCGTCCTGACGGCGGGCGAACAGGCCGGCGCGGCCACGCCGCTCGCGCGCGTCGCGCACGGATTGTTCCGGAAGGCCTCGGCCGCGGGACACGGCGCGGAAGACGACAGCCAGATCGTGCACGTCTTTCCGACGCTGACCTGAAGCGTCGTGCGTTCCGCGCGAGGTCAACGCGGCGGCGCATAGCGGCTGGCGTCGAGCGGCGCGACGATGCGCGCGACGAGCCTGTCGTAGATGGCGTGCGCGCTTTCCGGATAAGCGATGACGACGGTGTGGATCGCCTGCCCGTCCGGCTGAACGACCGAGCGTTCGTAAAACACCTCCCGCCCGCCCTCGCGATCGCGCAGACCGGAGGCGACCGACCATGTTTTTCCGCGTGCGCGATATGTGACCTGGCCATAGTCCGGGCCGCTCACGCGCGCGGCGTGGATCTGGCCGATCGTGCGGAAGCCGGCGAACTCGCCGAAAGCTGCGATGCGCGCGCCGTCGCGGGCGACGAACGTGCGGCCGTCGTGCGCGTCCGGCTCCGGCAGAGGCGAGAAGAGGTCGGCGGGATAAGCGATGGTCGTTCCGAATTTCCAGCCGACCCAGCGCGTCCATTTCGACTGCGCGAACGCCGCGCCGGCCGACGCCAGCGCCGCGACGAACATCAGCGCCGCGCCGGCGCGCCCGCCCCATCCGATGCGCATCGCATTCCCCTCCTGTCGCGCGGCTCACCCGCCCGCGCGTCGTCCGCTGAACGTTCCCGTTCGTTCGCGCATCTCGCCCTTGCCCATCGTGAACTGATGGCGGTTGCGCCACGACCCCGACAGGCGGTCGCCGACGATCCGGCCGGTGTATGTCGTCTCGCTGAACTCGATGAAGGCGCCCTTCTCGACATGGCGGAAATGCACGACGAAATCACCGCCCGGCCTGATCTCGCCGACGAATCGCCGTTTCTTGGGATCGGTGTTCCACGAAAACGAAAGGCGGCCGTTCGAAACGACGAATTTGAGTTCCGCGCTCTTCTGCTGGCCGTCGATGGCGCCGATGTAGACGCCGTCGAGTCGGGACTGCGTCGGTTGCGGGGCGGGCGCGGTGGGCGCAGCCGTCTGGTAGGCGGCCAGATTCTTCTTGAAGACCGGATTGTCCGGAGCGCATTTCGCTGCGGCCTCGAACCAGGGTTTCGCTCCCGCGCGGTCGCCGAGCGCCTCGTGCGCGGTTCCGATGTTGTTCATCGCCGGGCAGAGTTTCGGACAGAGCGCCAGCGATTGCCTGTAGAGCGCGATGGCGCCGGCGTGATCCTTCGCCTGCTGGCGGGCGATGCCTTTGGAGGCGAGATCGCGGCATCTGGTCGTCGTATCGGCGTCGGCGCGCGTCTTGTTGGCGGCTTCCACCACCGCGTCATTCTTCTTGTAGGTCGCGTTGTCGGGATCGCACCGCACGGCCGCGCTCGTCCATTTGCGCGCCGCCGCGCCCTCGCCCAGCCCGTTGTAGGCGATTCCGAGATTGCTCATGACGGGACAGAGGTCAGGACACAAGGCAAGCGATTGCTGGTAGAGCGGAACGGCGCCTTTGAGATCGCCGGCCTGCTGTTTGCCGATGGCGGTCATCGCCAGATCGCGGCATTGCCTGCGCGATTCAGCCGGCGTCGCCTCCACCGATTTCTGAATCTGGTCCTGCTTCTGGGACGCCGCCGCCGCGCGCGCGTCGGCGATCTTGCGTGCAAGATCGGTCAGCGGTCGTGCCCTTGAGTTGATGGCGCGCGCCTGATCGAGCAGCGTTTGCGCACGATCGATCTGCGTCCTGTCGGCCCGCGCGCGCGACAGCGCCGCCTCGCTCTCGCCGGCGAGAGCGCGAATGCGGTCGCGTCCGCCGCACCAGGTCGCGGCCAGCGCGAAGGCCGGATCGATCGCGGTGGCGGCGCGGCCCTTGTCGCAGGCGATGTCGATCTCGCCGTCGACCCACGCCCTGGACGACTCTTCCTTCAGTCTTGCGAGTTCCGCCGCCTTGGCCCTGCCGGTCGCCATGTCGGCGTCGCTGACCGTGACCGATACGGACAGGGCGCCGGCGCCGAGCAGGATGTCGTTGGCGTCGCGCACCTCCACGCGCGCCTCGATCGGACCGACGCTCGCGCGTTGCACGCGCGTCTCGCGCGCCGCCGGATTGCCTGTTACGGTCGCGCCCTGTCCCACCGTCCAGCGGTAGCGCGCCTGCGCGGTGGCGGGCGCGGGCGTTATCTCGGCGCGCAGCGCGACATCCCGTCCGGCCGCGATCTCCCTGTCCAGCGCGACCAGCCCCTTGCCGGGTCGCCAGACGACGGGCCGCGTGGTGGAATTGTCCCACGCCGGTCCCGCATTGACGATCGAAACCGCGTAGGGCGCCGCCGTGACCGTCACGCTCTTGGTCGCGAGTTCGGCGCCGCGCGTCTTCTCCTTCAGATGCGCCGCGACCGTGACGGGCCTGTCGTCCCTGGGTACGAACGCATAGACGCGGCTGTCGGCGGTCGCGCCGGCGTTCGCCGTCCGCCCGCGCGCCTCCCACCACCAGGATGCGTCGCGATCGGAGATCGCCGGCGTCTCGGTCGCCGTCACGCGCACCTCCTGCCCGACGCGCGGCTGGGCCGGGTCGACCTTCAGCGCGATTTCGGCGCCGGTCACGTCGAGTTCGATCTGCGGAGATTCGCCGACGGTCGCAAGCCGCCCGCCGACGCGCGCCAGCGCCACGACCCACACTTTCGTCTTGCCGGGCCGCGCGAAAGTCGCGGCGTTGGCGACGACGCCTGCGCCTTCCGCACGCTCGAACCGCGCCTCGGTCGACGGCTCCCAGCGCAACACGTAGGAGGCCGCGTCCACCGGCCTGCCGTCGGCCGTCAGCCGCACGGCGAACGACGCCTTCGCGCCGACCGGCAGGCTTGCGCCCGATGGCGCGGATTTCGTCAACTCCACGACCAGTTTTGGCGCAGGCAGCGCAAGTTCGGCGGAGGCCGTTGCGCCGCGCGCGTCCGTCAGCGTCACACGCGCGCGCGCCTCGGCGCCCGCCGCAAGCGGCGTCGCGTAGGTCGCGCGTTCGGCGCTCTCGCGCAGCGCGCCGGTCCATTTATACCGGTAGGGCGGCGCGCCGCCGGCCGCTCTGGCGACGACCTGCGTTTCGCCCGCGCGCGCGTTTGCGGCGTCGAGCGACAAAGCGACGGTCGGCGGTTCTTGTTGCACGGTCGCAGCGGGCGCCGGTGAGGACGTCGATGCGGGCGCGCCGGGAATCTTCAGCGAAGCCGGCTTGCCCGAATCGTCGCACGGATTGCGAATGGATGTGTCGACGCCCTTCGTGCGCCAGCTGCGCGCGATGGTCCGGTCGCGCCACAACGCATCGAACGCCTGCATCGCCGGGGCGTATCCCGCCTCGTCGTCGTAGGTGGCGAACAGCCGCTCGACGGAGCGCGCGCTCGCGAGATACGCGGTCAACGCTTTCCTGCCGTCCGCGAGGTCCTTGTCCATGCGTTCGACGCAGGCGTAGCGCGACCACGGCGTTTCGCCTTCGAGATCGGTGAGCGTGGCCGAACCGTCCGCGCCCTTGGGCGGGGCGCCGTCGGGTTTGGCCGGCGCCCTGGCGCGGAACTCGCGATAGATGCGTTCGAATTCGGCGATGTAGCGCTCGACGAAAGCGGGCAGGCCGATCACGTCGTCGTGCGCGTCCTGCCACAGCGCGCGCATGCGCGCCTGCGCCGCCGCGAGCCGCTCGGCGGCGCCGGTCTTGCGATGGCTGTCGCGCGCGGCGAGCGCCTGGCTCCATGTTCCAAGCGGCAGGTCGGGCGCGGGCGTCGCGGCCGGCTGTTTGGCGGCGTCGGCCGCGGGCGGCGCGGCTTGCGGCGGCGTCGCGGGCGCATTTTGCACGGCGCTTGGCGCGGCGCTCGGCGACGGCGCGCCCTGCGCAGCTGTCGGGGGCGCGCTCGGCGTCGGCGGCGTCAGCAGCGTCTGCGGCGCGACGGACGGCGGCGCCGGCTGCGCCCGGTCGGCGCCCGGTTGGGGTTTCAGCGGCGTGACCGAAAAGGACGCCGCGCCCTGCGCCAACAGCGACCGCGCGGGGCCGACGCGCACGGCGACGCGCGCGGTCGCACCGCCGGCCGCCGGCGCGCGCAAGGTTGCGTTGGCGCCCTGAGCGCTGACGACCGCGCATCCGTCGCAGCGCCATTCGTAATCGACATCGCCGGCCGGGGGCGAGAGCCGCGCGACGGCGGCGAGCGTCGCGCCGGGCGCCGGCGCCGCCGGCGCCAGCGACACCGCAACGACCGCGCGCGCGCCGACGGCAAGATTGGCGGCGAACGTCTTCAACGGAACGCCGGCGACGACCAGCGCGGCTTTCACCACATAGGCGCCGCGCGCGGGCGCCTTGAAGCGGAACGTTTCGCCTTCGCCGGCGGCGGCCGCGCGGCCGTCGTCCTCCAGCGTCCAGCGCCAGATCGCCTCCGCCGGAATCGCGGCCGCGACGCGCAGCGTCGCCTGCACGTCGTCGCCCTGCATCGGCGCCCGCGGCGCGATGTCGATGCGCGCGGCGAGCGCCTTGATGGCGGCGTAGTAGGCCTTGAACTCCTCGTATAGCGCATCGCGTTTCAGCCGCGCCTCCTCGAAGCGCTGCATCGATTGCGCGGCGTGGTCGGTGAAAGCCTGCCGGTCGAACACGCGCACGCGCCACAGAAGATCGCGGCAGGCGCGCGCGATCGTCGCGTTCATGTCGGCGTCGGCCATCGCGATGATGGCGGCGTTGACGCCGCGCCGGATGCGGTCGTCGAAGGCGCCGGCGAGCGGCTGGCCTTTCAGCCCGGCGAGGCTGCGCGCGGTCTCCTCGTTGGCCGTGCGCGTCTTCTCGAAGAACGCCTGCGCGTTCTGCTGGTCGATCGCGCGCTCGCCGCACAGCGGCGGCGCGCCAGTAAGCGGTTGTCTGTCAGGCGGCGCGCCGGTCTGGACCTGAATGAGCTGCGCAAGCGCATCGCGCAGCGAAAGCACCTGCGCATAGGCGTCGTGGTAACGGTTGATCGCCGTCACCATCTTTCGGATCTGTTCCTTCTGCGAGACGGCGATCGTCTTGTCGAGAATGAGACTGGGGCTGAACGGCGCGAAATCGTATTTGCGCGCATCGTTGCGCTGGAGAAAGTTGTAGTTGCCCTCGTCGCTCAGATGCGCGAGCCCCTGCTCCTCGATCGAAAGGCGCGCGAGCAATGCGCGCAGGTCGCGCAGCCGCTCCTGCATCGCCGTGTCGGACAGGTCGCTGGCCGCGCGCCGGCGCTCCTCGAACGTGCGCACGATCGCCTGCGCCATCGCGGCTTTCGCTTTTGCGACCCAGGCGTCGCGCTCCTTGACGAGCTTGTTGAGCGCGGCCTGTTCGCCGGGCGAGGCGCCGTCCGGCATGGCGAAATTTTCCGGCGCGCGCGCGACCTCCTTGCCCATGTGCCGGGCGAGCGCGACGATCTCGTCCGTCAGCAATTTGACGCGCTGCGTCGCCTCGCCCAGCGCGCCGTCGTCCTTCAGCACGAGATGGTCGCCGAGCGCCAGCGTCATCCAGACCGTCTTGACGACCGCCGTCCTGGCGATCGCCTCGTTGCCGCGCTCGATGTCGCTCGCCCCCTTCCTGGCGATCATGTCGACGGCGGCGCGGTAACCGCCAGGCGTCAGGAGATCGTCGAGAAAGGTTTCGACCGCCGGCGCGCCCGGACCGTAGCCGGCGAAATCGGCGATGAGCCACGGGTCCTTGTCCTTCCACTGCGGCAGCGCCGCGAACGGGGGATCGCCCGCAAAGCCGCTCGCATCGTAGAGCGCGTCGAGCTGGGCGTCGAACAGGCGCTGGGCGCCCTCGCGCGCCACGAAACCGCCGATCTTGACCACCAGTTCCGGCACGGCGGCCTCCGGGCACATGGCGAACATGATGAATTTCGCCAGCGCCTCGTTGTCGCCGCCGACGGCGAACGCATAGAGCGTATTGACGAGCCCGCCGACCGAGGAATTGTCCCATAGCAGCCGGCCCAGACCGAAGGCGAGATCGGCGTCGGTCTTCGCGCCGCGCACCGCCTCGATGGCGTCGACGAACGTGCCGAGCATGTCGGCGGTCGAAACGAATGCTTTCGCAGGCCCGCCGACCTGCTGCGCATAGTCGCCCCAGCTCTCGCGCGCCGTTTCGACGAATTGCAGCAACTGCGAGCCGTCCTTGAGCCGTTCGTAGGCGACGTCCACCTCCACGCGAATCTGTCCGATCTGATGAACGGCCTTCGCGCCCGTCGTCTTCGCGCGGTCGACGAGCGCGAGCGCTTTCTCGTGCGAGTCGAGAATCTTTCGGCCGAGTTCGGTCTCCTGCATGAAGGCGCGCGCGCGTTCGAGATGCGAACGGTTGGCCGGCGCGCTCAGGTCTTCGAGGCTGCGGCGGGCGGCGCGCATCGCCTTGAAGGCCGCAGGGTCGTCGCTTGCGGCCTTGAAGGCGGTCAACGCGCCGATCTGGGCCCGCGCGTAGGCGTCGAGGGCGCCGCCGTCGGCGGCGATCGCGAAATCGGCGATGAGATCCTGCAGGCGGCGACCGCGCTCGCCGGCATCGTCCATTTTGGCGATGCGGTCGAGTTCGATCTGCATCGCCAGATGACTCTGGCGCACCACCATTTCGAGCGCGAGCTGGCCGAGTTCGTGCGAATCCGGGTATTCAGCGGCCAGCTCGTCGATCAGTCGCGCCAGCGCTTCTTTCGCGTCCCTGCCCTTCGATTCCTTCGTGCGGTGGAACTCGGCCGAACGCCGGATGAGACGGCGCATGCGTTCGTCGCCCATCGCCACGTAATCCTCGACCAGTTGACCGGACACATGCGAATTCCCGTAGGCCCATTCCGAGCGGCCGGGATATTTCATGATGCGCTTGATCTGTCCCTTCCTGTCGAGCGTGTGGAGTTGCTCGATCGCCTCGTGGTGGAGGTGTTTGGCCATGTCGACGCATGTGCCGGCCAGCGTTTCGGTCTTGGTCAGCTTGAAGTCGAACGGCAGCAGACCTTCGTCGTCGGCGGCTTCGATGAACTGGCGCCAGGCGCGCTCGCGCTCGGGATCGGCTGGCTTGCGTCCGGCGTTTGCGAAATCGAACCGACCTTTGGCGTCGAACATCTGCTCGTAGACGCCGAGCTTGGTCGCAAGCTGGCGCAGCCGCGCCTGTGTCGCCGCGTTCTCCAGCTCCGCGCCGATGTCGCTGCGAAACTCCGCGCCGAGCCCGCCGTCGGCGTCGACGGGGGTGACGACGGTCATGACCGTCATCGCTAGCTTCTTGCCGCCGCGCGTCTCGAACACGCCGGCCGCCCGCTCGCCGCCTTCCGGCGTCACGACGATGTCGAAATCGTCCTTCAGCGCCAGGCCCGACGTCTCACCGGCGAGCGCCTTGAGCAACATGGGATTGTAGTAGTCGTCGACGAATTGCCTGGTCGCCGCGTGGTCGGTCCCGAACGCCGTCCAGTCGACGTCGGAATTGAGGTCGTCAGAGGTGCGCCAGGACCCGACGTCGCCGTCCGCCGAGAGCGTGCGGGCGGCATGTGGCTGCTCGCGCGCGAACGCGCGGTGCGCATCCACGCGCGTGGACAGGATGATCTGTTTCACGCGCTTCTGCGCCGCGCTCATTTTCGCGTTCAGCGCGTTGGCGGTCGCCGTGTCGACCTTCAGGGCGCCTTCCGACATCGCCTTCTTCAGTTCGCGCATCGAGACGATGGCGCCCTGGCCCGGATTGGCGGCGCGCACGGCGCGGAACAGCCCGCCGACATCGCCGTCCGCGGCCGCCTCGACCGCGGCGCGCACCGCTTCGAGCCGCGCCGGATCGCGCAGCGCGCCCTCCTGCGCGGCGGCCATGCAAAGCCCGCCGGCGACCAGCGCAAACGCCCATGCGGCCGTCCGCGCGAAGGATTTCAGTCGAAGACGAAACGGCAATCGGCTCTCCCCTGGCGCACGAAACCGTAGCGCGCGGCGACGGCGCGTCGCGCGATCATCCGTTTGCAGCTAAACTATCAGTCGGGCGCGGCGCGCTCCTTGATTCAGGCCAACGGCGCGCGCCGGCTTTCGGGCATGTTTTGAGGATGCGGTTCGACGGCGAACCGTCTGGCGCGGGCGCCTTTCGCCCCGCATCGGGAGGATATCGGCATGAGGACGCCCGTATGGACGCGCGCCGCCGCGGCCGGTCTGGTTGCGTTCATGGCGACGGGGGCGCACGCCTCCGGCCTCGCGCGCAAGTACTGCCCAGATCCCGCGCGCGTCTCCGCGCCGCGGCCGGTTCCTTCGGCGCTGGTCGCGCCCGTCGCCAGGGCGTTCGAGATCGACGCCGCGCTGGCGAAGGCCGGCAGCTTCTACCGCTGCGCCGGCGGGCGCCTGCTGGTCTGCGCGGTCGGGGCGAACCTGCCGTGCGGCAAGGCCAACGTCGCCCGCAGCTTGCCGGCGGCCACCACTTTCTGCGCGGGCAATCCCGACGCCATCGGCATTCCCATGGCCGTCACCGGCCACGACACGGTCTACGCGTGGCGTTGCGTGGGACGCACGGCGCGCGCGGAAGGCCCTGCGCAAGAGGTCGACGCCGAGGGCTATTTCGCCGAGTACTGGAAGGAACTCTAGTTTCAGCCCTCGTCCATTTCGTTGAGGTCGCCGGCGAGCGCGGTCGGCACGCGTCCGGCGATAAGGCCCACGCTCAGCCAGACGAGAAACGCGGCGCCTGCGAGCGCGAGCGCGAACATCGCGTAATCGTCGCCGGAAAATACTTCGTAGCGCGGCGTCATCTGGCGCGTGAAGATCGAACGGAACGGCGCGACCGACGCCATCCACGCCTCGCCGGCGATCCACGCAAGTCCGCCGAACACCGCCCACGCGAGCACCGGAATGAGCCAGAGCGCAGCGAGCGCGAAACACAATACGAAGAACGGCGTGAACAGGTCGATCTTCACCGGCAGATTGAACAGCGGAACGCAGGCGAGCACGATCAGCGCCGTGCGCGCGAGCAGGCCCGGCACGGGATTGCGCCGCGCGCGCGCGGGATGGGCCCGCCGCGCCGCCGCCACATGCGCCAGCGCCGCCGCATATTGGCGCGGCGGGCAGAACACGAGCATGGTGGTGCGCCAGTTGTTGCCAAGCGCGATCACGCTCCAGCGCGGATAAGCGCGCATGAAGGCGACCGACGACCACGCGACGCGCGTGGTGGCGGTCGACTGTCCGATCAGCCCCGCGCCGACCGCGCCGGGCTTGCCCGCGAGCAGGCCGAGCCAGATCGCCAGCCGGTTGACGCGCCGCACGCGCGCATCGAGCGTTTCGGAGGTCGCGGCCTCCTCGTCCAGCGTGAAGCGCATGTGGATGCGGTTGCGGTAGACGACCAATGTCCCCAATGCGCCGATGATTACGACGCCGGTCAGAACGACGCCCGTCAGCAGCGCCATCTGGCCGACGAGACGATATTCGCCCTGCATGACGAATACGAAGGACACCAGCGCCCACATCAGCAGGCCGGCGAGCGCGAACGCTTTCAGGAAACCGGCGATCATCAGCGGGTGGGTGAGGATGGGAACGTCGATCTCCCAACGCAACGAACGCGCCGGACTTTCGGCGGCGGGCGCAGACGACATGGGCCGACTCCTCTGCGAATTGATCCCGAATAGACAGATCGCCACGGATTTGCGCCTTGATCCCGGTCATGGCCAGGCCAGAGCTGGGCGCACATTCTACAAGCGCGAGGCACGGGCGCGTTCGTCCGCGCGCGTCGCGAAGGAGCGGGGCATGATGCGGCCGACACTGGCGCGCGTGGCGCGCGGTCTCGTTTTTGCGGCGCTCGCGGGCGCGATGGCGCCCGGCGCGGCGATCGCGCAGGGCGGCGCGCAGGCGCCCGATGCGGCGGCGGCGCGACGACAGGTTGCGGTCGGTCCGATTTCGATCAGCGTCCCGGCGAACTGGATCAAGCGCAAGGGACCGGCGCCCGACAACCCGCACTACGACGCGCCGGGCCCGAACCGGGGCCTCGGCCCCAGCGTCGCCATCGCCATCGAGGACGCCCAGCCCGAGACGGACGCGGACGGCGTGACCATCCTCAAACGCGAGCGCGCGACGATCGGCGGGCGCAGCGCGCGTGTGCGCCAGTGGCTGTCGGAGGAGGAGGACAGTCAGGGCGTCACCGTCGTGTTCGACGACGTGCTGCCGGGCAGGAGCGTGATGGTCATCGGCTGGACGCCGCGCGCCGATTGGCCGCGCCGCAACGGCGAGATCTGGGAAATCGTGAATTCGATCGCGTTCAGGAGCGCGCAATCGGCGCCGGCGGCCGGCCCTGTCGAACGGCTCGATCTCGGCAACACGCTGGCCGTGACGAACGGACCGCGCGCGGCCACCTCCATCAATGTCAAACGGCCGATCTTCGTGCGCACGCTGCGCACATATCACTGGAACGACGGGCGCGGCGCGCGGCCGGGCGCGCTCTCGCTCGTCGATCCCTCCGGCCGCACGCTCGGCCCCTGGCCGGCGCGCGGGGAGCCCGGACAGGGCGGCGTTCCCAACGCCTACTGGGTCGCGAACGTCAATCGCCGGCTCGAACCCGGTTCGTATCGCCTCGACACGTCGCGCAACGAGACATGGGCGACCAACGAAGGCGTGCGCTGGCGCGGTTTCTACACGATGGATTATCAGGTTCTGCCCGACGCGCCGGGCGCCGGCGCACAGCAGCCGGCGCCGCAGCCAACGCCGCAGACCGCGCAGGCGCCCGCGCCGAACGCCACGCAGCCGATCGCCACGCCCGCGCCGCAGGACGGCGCGCGCGCGTTGTTCTGGGGCGACATGACGCCTTGGGAGCCGCTGGCGACCGGCGGCGGGGATTTCAAGGCCTTCGCGCGGCTCGAAAACGGCGCGCTCGCGGTTTCGGTTCCGGAAGGCAGGAACCTGGGCAAGACCGGCATGCGCTCGAAAGCGCCGATGGTGCGGTTCGACCGCCGCACGCCGTCGCGCGCCGACGTCGTGTTCCGGTTCGATCCGGCGCGCACCACTTCGTTCGTCGTCGCGTTTGGCGCGCGCAGCGATCCCGAGGAATGGAACGGGCACGACGCGCGGCTGGCGTGGACGCGCGCGGAGGACGGCGGCTCGGCGACGCTCACCTTGTGGATACGCACCGTGGTCGTGATGTCGACGAAACTCGCACCGCAGGCGCCGGAGACGCTGAAGGTCGCGATCGCCCCGGACGGCGCCATCAGCGTCGAAACGCCGGAGGGAACGCGCATCGAAGGGTTGATTCCGCAGGACGCCATCGACAGCGGGCTGTATGTCTACGCGCTCGCGCAGGCGCCCGTTGCGCACAAGCCGGCGGGGATGGTTCTGCGCGGCGTTACGCTCGCCATGGCGCCGCTCGCGACGCCCGCGCCGCAAGCGGACGGCGGTGCGCGCATTGTACTATTCGACGGCGCGCTCGGCGCGCGGTTCGCGACGCATCAGGCGCACGGCGGCGATTTCGTGAAACACGCGCGGCTCGGCCGCGACGGGCTGACAGTGGAGGCGCCGAAGGATTCTGGCTGGGCGAAAGTGGGCGTGCGTTCGCCCGGCGCCTTGTTCTTTCTCGACCGGTGGAGCGAAGGCGCATCGGCCGAACTCGTGTTCAAATTCGATCCCGCGCGCACGACCGGATTCGTCATCGCGCTGACGGCGCCGGGCGCGCCGCCCGGCGGGGAGCCGGACGCTCCCGCGCTCACCCTGCATTGGCGGCGCAACGCCAACGGCGCCGGCGCGCGCGCGACCATGTATCTCTCGCCCGCGCGCGAACCGGCGTTCGACGCCCAATTGCTCGACCCCGCGCCGGAGGAAGTGCGGATCGTTCTCTCGCCGGACGGCGCGCGCGTCATCGCCGAAGGTTGGCCCGACAGGTCGCGGCCCTGGGATGTGCTGCAGGAAGGTCAGGGACTGCGCGTGTGGACCTATGCGCACCCGGACCAGAACGGGCAGCCGGTGCGAATGGCGTTGCGCTCGATCGCGCTCGACCTCAAGCCGGGCCGCGCCGACGCGCCGGTCGCGCGCACGGAGGCGTCGCCGCCCGTCGTCCTGTTCAACGGCGGCGAAAGTCCGGCGTGGACGCCGGTCGGGGTCGCGGGCGGCGATTTCGCCAGGTTCGCGACATGGGGCGCGAACCGGCTGGTCGTCGAGACGCCGGAGAAGACGTCGTGGGCCGGAGCGGGCCTGTTGTCGACGCAACCGGTCCTCGATCTCGACCTGAGGCTCGCGCGCGCGATCCACCGGCTGATCGTGCAGGTGGACCCGAAAGCGACGAGCGGGTTCGAGGTCGCGGCGGGCCCGGAAAAGACGGCCGAAACGTCATCCACCAACCGCATCCGGGCGAGCCTGGTCGACACTGGCGCGCATTACCTGCTTTCGCTCGAGCGCTCGCGCGCGCTGACATGGTCGCGCCCGGTGTCGCGCGCCTTCATCGAACGGTGGGACGGGCGGATGTCGCTCGACTTCGGTCCCAACTGGACGCGCGTGCGGCTCGGCGAGGACGGGCCGGCGGTGCGCGCGCCGACCGGGTTCGAGTTTTTCCAGAAGCTGCACGTGTCGATCCTGTCGCAGCGCGCGCGCGAGCACGAGACGGCGAAACTCGCGCTGCTCGGCGTCGCCAGCCAATGGCTCGCCGCACCGGAGGCGGCGGCCGCCGGGCGCTGGGAGTTGATCGACAACGACGCGTTCGACGCCGACGCGTTCCTGAAGGAGCTTGCCGCAGGCGCGACGCGCGCGCCCAAGGGCGCGGCCGCGATCGGCGCGGAGGAGGCCGCGGGCTATCTCGACGCGCCCGCCGTGCGCGCGCCGCAACCCGCCGACGCGCCGGCCAAGGAGCGCAGCGGTTCGCTCATCGATCTCTTGCGGCCGATCGGCCGCGCGCACGCGCAGACGCCCGCGCCCGACTGCGCGAAAGCGATCGGCGACCATATCGATTCCGCGCGGCGTATCGAGATCACCCTCGGCGAGCAGGCCGATGTCGGAGGACAACTCCTCAATCTCGGACTGACGCTGCTCGGCAAGGCGAAATTCGAGGACGGCACGGTGCGCGAAACGTTGCGCAACACGGCCGACAAGATGGTCAACGCCTGGCAGGACGGTCAGGCGATCGGCGAGGACTGGAAGGAAGACCGCACGCAGGACATGGTGTCGCATTTCATGCAGGCGGCGCTGAAGATCGGCCTGACGTCGGACATGCTCGGCGACGAACGCGGCTTCCGTCAGGCGCGGATGCATGTGAAGGACGTCTGGTACAACGCCATCCGGAAACTGCCCGAAGACCGCGCGCGCGCGCTGATCGCGGAAATGAGCGCGACGATCAAGACCGGCACGCCCAATCACGATCTCTACAAGGAAATTATGGACAAGGGCCGCGACATCGATTTCGGCGCGGCGTTCGGCCAGGGCGCGGAAGGCGAAGGCAAGGCGATGTTGTGGACGCTGAGCAATACCGCGCTCGCGGCCTTCCTGCCCCAATACGCCATCGGCAAGGAGGTCGCCGCCACGATTGTCGAAACGGGGAAGGCCGCCAGGAATTTCGCGGTCAACGAGAGCGTGCGCCAGCTCTACAGCGTGTGGAAGGAGGAGATCGCGAAGAACGGCGGGCAGGAATCGCGCGCCTTCTATGACGCGCGCACGACCATGGGCTATTTCCCGGCGCTCGAAATGGCCAAGGCGATGCTCCGCGCCAAGACCGCGGACGGCGACAAGAAGAATGTGAGCAACGAGCAGGCCGAAGCGTTCCTGTTCCGGCAGTTCGACAACTGGTTCAAGGCCGATCAGGCGGCCGCCAAACAGGCCGACGGGCTGGCCAAGGCGAACGCGGCGTTCGCCAACATGAAATGCCGCGCGGCGCTCGAGCGCGAGGTTCAACCCAAGGGAGCGGCCTGCGAGAAGGAACTCGCGCTTTTCAAACGCTACGCGGACCTCGACGCGCAGGTGCGCGGGCGCATCCAGAGCTGGATGCAGAAGGGCAACGCCTGCAACAGTCCGGCGGGCATCGACGGCGAGACCGGCTTTCTGGTGTGCCAGCTTCTGGAATACGGCGAGGACGCCTACAAAAAATCGCTCGGCAAGTATCTCGAACAATGCGGCCTGCTCAACTACACCCGGGACCGCAAGGATGCGACGACGCGGGTGCTCGACCGCCTGCCGACCCTCAATGATTCCAAACTGAAGGCGGTGCTCGACCGGGCGGGCGTTTCGGCGCCGGGAGAATTCATGAACTGCCTGTGCCCCAATGGTTTCCACTATTTCAGCGGACCGGGCGCCACCGGTCCATGCCGGCGGATCGGCCCGCTCGGCGGGCCGAGCTGGGCGGGGTTCAACCCGAATGCGTGGGCGGCGTGCGCGAAGGCCCATCCGCTGAAGGACGGACGCACGATCGTCGACGCCATCGCCGATACGCTGACCGGCATTCATATCGACCAGAAATAGACGGCGATCACTCGTTGGGCGTGCGCCACAACAGGAGCACGCCCAGATCTTCGTCCGCCATGAAATCCTTTTTCTCGGCGACAAAGGTCGTAGGACCCGACTGTTTCAAGCCGGAAAAGCAGGTGGACGCCACGCGCGCGGGCGAGCCCTTGTCGAGGGTCAGGCGGAACGACCCGATCGGCCCCGCCCAATTGCGCGCGGTCGACAGGATGTAGCGCAGTTCGAGGCCGGTGAGCGTTGCGCTATCGGCGCGTTTTCTGGCAGCCGCCAGAAACGGCTCGTCGACGCAGTAGTCCTTGCGCATGCGCGCCCCGCCGAGTTCCTCAAGCCCGGTGAAGAAATTGCGCGGCACGGGCTTGTAGCGATGCGTGACCTCGATGGGGCGCCGGGACGGGAACGTCTGAAACCAGTAGAAGGCGATATGCGCGCTCCAGCGCGGGTTGACGTCGGCCACGCCCGCGCGCGAGGAGGAGAGCCGATCGATCGCGCCGTATTTTTCGAGCTCGCGCAGCGCATGTTCGGGCAACCCGGTCAGCTTGTCGTTCAGCGCCGCGCGCTCGCGGTCCGTCCCCACGATCGTGGTGATCGGCAACCCGTATTTCTCCAGCAGCGAGGTGATGTCGACGCCCAGGCTCGTCGCCTTCGCCTGCACCGAGGGCGTGAGCGGGCGCCCGTCCACCGTCACCCGAAAGCCGATGAAATTGATCGGATCCGACGATTCGATCGCGTAATTGCCGCCCTCGCCGGTTTCGATCTCCGGCAACGGAAACGCGACCAGAGTTTCGATGTCGGCGTTCGACGTGTTGAGAAAGCGGTAGCGCACGCGCACTTCGCGCTCGCTCAGATAAAGATCCTCCTCCTCCATGCGAATGGCCGGATTGTAGGTGAGCGCCAGACCGCCGGCGTCCAGTTTCGCGGTGGAATCGTTGGCGTGCGCGCAGGCGACGGCGGCCAGCGTCGCAAACGCCGCCGCCCATGACATGCGCGCGCTCATCGCATGCCCCGCACGCGGACGAAGCCGCGCCCGCCGCTCTGCGCGTTCTGGCAGAGCCTGGCCTGTCCCACCTGCACCACATGCGCGCCCGGTTGGGCCGCGACCGCCAGCGACGCCGTCGCCACGCACCAGGAGGCCTGATTGGGATCGCACGCGCCGCGCGTCAGTTCGCCCTCAGCGAGCGCGCCGCCGGCGTCGGCGAGCACGAACGGCAGCGTGCGCTCGCCTGCCCGCCAATTGTACCAGAGTTCGACATGGGTGATCTGCGCCGGCGCCTCGAGCGCGAAATCGGCGCGGTCGGTGAACGCGCAGGCGGCGCTGTTCCAGTTGTCGAACAGCTTCGTCACGCGCCGGATCGGCGGCGGCCGCTCGTCGCGCGGCGGCGCATCGGGGGCGCCCTGCGCGATCGCGCCGGAAGTCGCCGCGCGGCCGGGCGCGGCTTGCCCGGCGTCGACCGCCGGCGCGGCAGGGGTCGCATCGCCGGCCGCCGGCGGCAGGACGGGCGAGCCGCTCGTCGTCGGCCAGGGCTGCGCGCCGCCGCCCTGCGACGCGGCCGCGGCGTTTGCCGGCGCATCGCCGGCCGGCGCGGCGCCGGTTGGGGCCGCTGCGCCCGGCGGAACCCATTGATAGACGCGCTGGAACTTTCCGATCTGGGCGCAGGAGGCGACGAGCGCGAGCCTGCCCTCCCAGCCGGCGTTCGGAATCGCGGCCGCGCCCGACCGGGTCGCCGATTTCTGCTCGCCGACCGCGACGTTCACGATGTCGGTCGCGCGCTGGTCGCTCGCGCCGACGCCATGCGCGGGGTTGTCGAACCGGATGGCGCAGGACACGCCGGTCGCGCCGTGTCGCCAGCCGCTCTTCTTCTCCGGCACGCTATGGTCGGAGACAGCGAGTTGCGCCTGAATTTTTTCGCCGGGGACGAGCACGCTCACGCCGGACGGCGCCGACCATGTCCAGTTCGCCTTGCCGCCCCAGGTCGCAGGCCCCTCGTCGTTGATCATGTTCTCGGTGAAGGTCGCCGACATCGCGCCGTCCTGCACGCTCGTCTCGTTGGTCATGGTGCGGGCGTCGCTCGGCCGGCGGTGTTTGAGCGCCTGCGCGGCTACGAACCGCCAGTGGCCGGTGGCGGGCGGCGGCGCGTTGGCGCCGTCGTCCGGTCTGGCGGGGGGCGGCGGATTGGCGCCGCCTTGCGCCGCGCCGGCTACGGGTTGCGGTTGCGGCGCCCCGTCCGTCATCGCGCTCGCCGCGCCCACACGCCACGGCGAATAGCCCGGCAGCGGCGCGATATATTGCGCCCAGTAGGCGAGGCAATTGGCGCCGGAGGTGGGACCGTGCACGCGGTCGCCGAAACCGGACATGCCGAGCACCACCATGCCGCCGACCGTCTGGTCCCACGCCATCGAATAGGCGTCCGGGTTGTGGCGCATGCCGATGTAGCAGCAGTTGACGCCGACCGTGCAACTCTCCACGGGCGCGTTGCGGGGAACGGGCGGCGGAACGCCAGCCTGGCCGCCTTGCGCGGCCGCCGGGACAGCGCCCGGCCCGGAGAATGCGGCGACGGAGAATGCGGCGACCATGATCGCGCGCGACGATGCGGATTGAAACATGCCAATTCCCCCTGCCGCTCAGCATGTTTATTGAACCACGCGCCCACGCCGTCGCATTGACGTGCCTCACAAGCCAGGGCCGCGATTGATCGGCGTCATGGCGCGGGCGGGCGAACGCGCGCGTTGTGCAGGGCGCAAATTTCGCTCGTTCGGGGACGGTCATGAAAGGTCTGCCTGTCGCTCTCGCCGGTTTCCTCGCGCTGGCGCCGTTCGCTCCGGTCGCCGCGCAGACATGCCCGCCGCCGGCGCAGGCCTGCGCGCAGGGTCCGTTCGGTTTCGGCGGCTGTTTCATGCCCGGCGCGGCGCAATGCGTGTCCGGCATGATCTGCGAGCAGCGGGAGTCGATCTGTCCGCCGGGCGCCGGGGGCGAGGGCGGCTGTTACGACCCGCAAGCCGCCCGATGCGCTGACGGCGCGATCGCGCGCATCGCCGCGCCGCCGCCGGCCTCCGATGCGCAGGCGGCGGTTGAGCGCGCGCCGCGGGATGGCGCGTGCGACCGACTCGTCGGCGAGGATCGCATCGCCGTCATGAACGCGTTGCGCGCGCCGGTCTCCTCGGCGCTGCGCACGACGGTCGAATTCGTGGTGCAGCGCGCGCGAGTTTGCGGCGACTGGGCGTTCGTCATCGCACGGCCGCAAAGGCCGGGCGGCGGCGCGCCGCGCTGGGCGGGCACGGTGTGCGCCGGCGACACGAGCCATCTGGCCGGCGGCCTGATGCAGCGGAGCGGCGCGGGCTGGACGCTCGTCGACCACGCCCTGTGCCCGAGCGACGTCGCCTGGGCGGACTGGCCCGAGAAATACGGGGCGCCGGCGGCGCTGTTCGAGGAGTAGGGTTCACCGGCGTGACATTGCGCGCAATTGGCCTATGTTGCGCCGCGCCCGCGACCACGGGCGGGCCGGTTGCACAGGGAACATGAGTCTTTTCTTCAAGCGCGCGCTCGATATCGTCGGCTCGTCGGTGGGGCTGATTCTGTTCGCGCCCGTGCTGGCGGCCGTCGCGGTCGCGATCCGCTTCGACATGGGTTCGCCCGTGCTGTTTCGCCAGCAGCGGCCGGGCAGGAACGGCGCGCCGTTCACGCTCGTCAAGTTCCGCACCATGCGCGACGCGGCGGACGCCGCCGGCGCGCCGTTGCCCGACAGCGAGCGGTTGACACGGCTGGGGCGCTTTCTGCGCGCGACCACGCTCGACGAACTGCCGGAACTGTGGAACGTGCTGAAGGGCGAAATGTCGCTGGTCGGCCCGCGACCGCTGCTGATGCGCTACCTGCCGCGCTACACGCCGCAGGAAGCGCGCCGGCACGAAGTGCCGCCGGGCCTGACCGGCTGGGCGCAGGTGAACGGACGCAACGCCATTTCCTGGCCGGAAAAATTCGCGCTCGACGTGTGGTATGTCGACAATCGCACGTTCTGGCTGGACGTGAAGATCATCCTCCTGACGATCCGGCGCGTGTTCCAGCGCCACGGCATCAGCGCGGAGGGCGAGGCGACGATGCCGGAATTCGGCCTCGATCGAATCAAGGACAAGTGACGCGCGCGCGGCGCTTCGTGCGTGATTGCTTGTTCGGCGGTTGCGGCTGCGATAGAACCGCCCGCACCGCAGCGAGAAGGTTTTCCAGAGCGTGACGCACCCCGCCTCCAGCGCGCCCACCACGCGCAAGATCGCCGTCATCGGCCTCGGTTATGTGGGGCTGCCGGTGGCGGCCGCCTTCGCCGCAAGCGGCGCAGAAACCATCGGATTCGACATCGACTCGGCGCGCATCGCCGAACTGCGACGCGGCCACGACCGCACGCGCGAGATCGACGCGGCCGCGCTTCTCCAGGCGCCGATCCGTTTCACCAGCGACGCGCACGATCTGGCGCCCGCCGATTTCTTCATCGTGACCGTGCCGACGCCGGTGGACGCCGCGCGCCGGCCCGATCTGTCGATGGTGCTGGCGGCCTCGCGCACCGTTGGGGCGGCGCTGCGGCGGGGCGCGATCGTCGTCTACGAATCGACCGTCTATCCCGGCGCGACCGAGGAAGACTGCGCGCCCGTGCTCGAAAAGGCCTCGGGCCTGGTCTGCGGGCGCGATTTTCATGTCGGCTACAGCCCGGAGCGCATCAATCCGGGCGACACGACGCATCGGTTCGAGACGATCACCAAGATCGTGTCCGGTCAGGACGCGGCGACGCTCGACATCGTGGCCGCCGTCTACGGATCGGTCGTGAAGGCCGGCGTCTATCGCGCGCCCAGCATCCGCGTCGCGGAGGCCGCGAAGGTCATCGAGAACACGCAGCGCGACATCAATATCGCCTTCATGAACGAGCTTTCCGCGGTGTTCCACATGCTCGGCATCGACACCGGCGATGTGCTTGCCGCCGCCGGCACGAAATGGAATTTCCTGCCGTTCTCGCCGGGCCTCGTCGGCGGCCACTGCATCGGCGTCGATCCGTATTATCTCACCCATCGCGCGGAAGTGGCGGGCTATCACCCGCAGGTGATCCTGTCCGGTCGGCGCATCAACGACGGCGTCGGCGCGCGCGTCGCGCAGGAATGCCTGCGCCTGCTCGCCAGAAGCGGCGCGAACGGCCGCACAGTCACCGTGCTCGGATTGACGTTCAAGGAAAACGTGCCCGACATCCGCAATTCGCGCGTCGTCGACATCATCGAAACGCTCAAGGAGCACAATATCGACGTGCAGGTGACCGACCCGCTCGCCGTCCCCGCCGAGGTCGAACACGAATACGGCTTGCGGCTGACGCCGCCGGATGCGCTCAAACCCGCGCAGGCGATCGTGCTCGCGGTGCCGCACGACGCCTATCGCGCGCAGGGCTGGGCGCTGGTGCAAAGGTTGCTCGCGCCGTCCGGCAGCGTGGTGCTCGACGTGAAGGGCGTGCTGGCGCGCGACCAGACGCCCGACGGCGTGACGCTCTGGCGCCTGTAGGACTCAGGCGTCCTTCAGCACCTTCAGCAGATAATCCCCATAGCCGCTCTTGGCCAGGCGCGCGGCGGCCTCGCGCACGGCCGCTTCGTCGATCCAGCCCTGGTGGAACGCGATCTCCTCCAGACATGCGATGCGCTGCCCCTGCCGCTGCTCGATCGCCTGGACATATTGCGCTGCTTCCAGCAGCGAGCCGGGCGTGCCGGTGTCGAGCCAGGCGAAGCCGCGCCCCAGCCGCTCGACATTGAGCGCGCCGCTTTCGAGATAGATTCGGTTGAGATCGGTGATCTCCAGTTCGCCGCGCGCGGAAGGTTCGAGCGCGGCCGCGTATTCGGGCGCGCGGGCGTCATAGAAGTAAAGTCCCGTCACCGCCCAGTCGGACTTCGGCGCAAGCGGTTTCTCCTCGATCGAGCGCGCGCGCCCTTCCCGGTCGAACTCGACGACGCCGTAGCGCTCGGGATCGCGCACGCGATAGGCGAAGACGGTCGCTCCGTCCCGCCTTTCGCGCGCCGCGCGCAGCGATGCGGTGAGGCCATGCCCGTAGAAGATGTTGTCGCCGAGCACGAGCGCGGAATTGCGACCTTCGACGAACGCGGCGCCGATCGTATAGGCCTGCGCCAGCCCCTCCGGCCGCGGCTGTTCGGCATAGGAAAACGCGACGCCCCATTGCGCGCCGCTCCCAAGCAGGCGACGAAACGCCGGCAGATCCTCCGGCGTGGAGATGATGAGGATTTCGCGCGCGCCGGCGAGCATGAGCACCGACACCGGATAATAGATCATCGGCTTGTCGTAGACCGGCAGCAATTGCTTGGACATCGCCAAAGTCATGGGATGCAGACGGGTGCCGGAGCCTCCGGCCAGAACGATTCCGCGCATGTCGATCCTTGGTGTCAGGAGATCAATCGGTCGAGACAGCGGCCGAGCGAAACGCGCCAGTGGGGCAGAACCAGTCCGTAGCAGGCGTCGAGTTTCGCGTTGTCGAGCCTCGAATTGGCCGGCCGCGCGGCGGCGGTCGGATAATCGGCGGTCGCGATCGGCCGCACGCGCGCGACGGGTCCGCCGCGCCGGGCGGATTCGGCGAAGACGGCCTCAGCGAAACCGGCCCAGGTCGCCTCGCCGGCGCCGCTCACATGGAAGACGCCACGCAGGGCGGGCGAGGAATCCGCGCGCAGGCGACGCGCGATCGCCAGCACCGCGTCCGCGATATCGAAAGCGGCGGTCGGGTTGCCGCGCTGATCGGCGACGACGCCGATCTCATCGCGCGTTTCGGCGAGGCGCAGCATGGTGCGCACGAAATTCGTCCCGAACGGGCTGTAGACCCAGGCCGTGCGCAGGATGGCGTGGTTGTCGTGGGTCGCCGCTATCCTGCGCTCGCCGGCGAGTTTCGACCGGCCGTAGGCGCCCGTGGGGTTGGGCGCGTCGTCCTCGCGATAGGGACGGTCGAGCGCGCCGTCGAACACATAGTCGGTCGACAGATGCACGAGCGGCACGCGCAGTTCGGCCGCCACCTCGGCGACATAGAACGCACCGTCGCCGTTGACGCGCATGGCCACGTCCGGCTCGCTCTCGGCCTTGTCGACGGCGGTATAGGCGGCCGCGTTCACGATGACGTCGCAGCGCGCCGCGCGCAGTGTGGAGAGCACGGCGTCGCGCACCGCCAGATCGAGCTGCGGCCTGCCGAGCGCGATCATCTCGACATCGGGCGGCGCGCGCTCGATCAGCGAGGAGACGACCTGGCCGACGAGGCCGGTGACGGCGACGCGCAGCGAACTCACGCGAATGCGTCCGGAAGATCGCGCAGGCGCGGCCATTTCCGGTCCTTGTCGGACAGCACCAGCCCGCCCGGCGGCGCAGGCCAGGCGATGCCGAGATCGGGATCGTCGAAAGCGAGACCCCGGTCGTGCGCGGGCGAATAGAGCGCCGTCACCTTGTAGAGCACCTCCGTGTCGGGTTCGAGCGTGACGAACGCGTGGGCGAAGCCGACCGGCACGAACAATTGCTTCCAGTTGTCGGCGGACAGTTCGACCGCGACATGTTTGCCGAAGGTGGGCGAGGAGCGCCGGATGTCGACGGCGACGTCGAGAATGCGGCCGCGCACCACGCGCACCAGCTTGTCCTGCGCGAAGGGCGCGGTCTGGAAATGCAGGCCGCGCAATGTGCCGGCCGGCGCCGAATACGAATGGTTGTCCTGCACGAACGTGTGGTTCAGACCCGCCGCGCGCCATTCGGACTGCTTGTAGACCTCGGAAAAGAAGCCGCGCGCGTCGCCGTGCTTTTTCGGCGTGACGATCCTGACCTCGGGAATGGACGTGTCTTCGAACAGCATCGTTCAGCGTCCCCGTTTGCGCGTTCAGGCGATCTGGCCGAGGCGTTCGCCGCGATATGCGCCCGAGCGGATCGCCTGCCACCAGGCGGGGTTGTCGATGTACCATTGCACGGTCTTGCGCAAGCCGGTCTCGAACGTCTCGCGCGGGCGCCAGCCGAGGTCGCGTTCGATTTTCGTGCAGTCGATGGCGTAGCGCAGATCGTGACCGGGCCGATCCTTCACGAAAGCGATGAGATCGCTGTGCGGCCCCTCGTCGCGGGGGCGGATGTCGTCGAGAATGCCGCAGATCGCCTGCACGACCTCGATGTTCCGTTTCTCGTTGCGGCCGCCGACATTGTAGGACTGGCCGACGACGCCGTTGCGCGCGACCAGCGCCAGCGCCGCCGCATGATCGTCGACATAAAGCCAGTCGCGCACGTTTTCTCCCCGCCCGTAGACCGGCAGCGGCCTGCCTTCGAGCGCGTTGAGAATGGTCAGCGGAATCAATTTCTCGGGGAAGTGATAGGGGCCGTAATTGTTGGAGCAGTTGGTGACGATGGTCGGCAGCCCGTAGGTCTCGCGCCATGCGCGCACGAGATGGTCGGACCCCGCCTTGGAGGCGGAGTAGGGCGAGTTCGGCGCATAGGGCGTATCTTCGCGAAAGAAGCCGTCCGCGCCGAGCGATCCGAACACCTCGTCGGTCGAAATATGCATGAAGCGGAACCGCGCGGCCGCGGCGGCGTCGAGCGCACGCCAATAGGCGAGCGCCGCCTCCAGCATGACGAAGGTTCCGACGAGATTCGTCTCGATGAAGGCCGCCGGCCCGTCGATCGAACGGTCGACATGGCTTTCGGCGGCCAGATGCATGACCGTGTCGGGCTCGAACTCCGCCAACGCCCGCGCGACCGCGGTCCTGTCGCAGATATCGGCGCGCCGGAACGCGTATCCCGGCTTGCCCGCGACCGGCGCGAGCGAATCCAGATTGCCGGCGTAAGTCAGCTTGTCGAACACGAGCACGTCGTGCCCGCCTTCGGCCATCAACCGGCGCACGACGGCCGAACCGATAAAGCCGGCGCCGCCGGTGATCAGAATGCGCAAGACAGGCTCCAGAGTTGGCGGAACCTAGAAAGTTCCGCCGCGGGATTCAAGCGCGCCGGCCGTTCAGGTTACGAGCAGCACTTCGCCCGCCTGCTGATAGGCGGCGTAACTGACGCCGTTGTAGAGCGTGGCGCCGAGGTCGGTCCACGCGCCCGAGAGCGCGAGGCTGTTGCCCGCCCCCACATTGACGAACAGCGTATGCCCGACCCCCGACAGGCCGAGGTCCGGCAGCAGCGACCGGTCGAAGTCCGAGCCTTGCGTGATCGCCGCCACGTCGTCGGCCCCCAGCGTCACCGTGCGGCCCGACGCCCCCGATCCCGCGATGTCCAGATATTCGAAGTTGCGAACCCCGATCTCCTTCGCAAAAACGGGGTTCGTCGCATCGACGCCGACCTGGTCGGTGTTGCGGTTGAGGTCGTAGCGCGCATTCCACACGAAGGTGTCGAACCCCGCGCCGCCGTCCACCACGTTCAGCGCGTCGCCCAGAAGATTGTATTGCGTCCCCTGCAGCTCCACCCGGTCGGCGCCCTCGCCGGCCGCGATCGCAAACCGCGTGTTGCCGAAAACGCCCACGCCGTTGAACGTGTCGAGCACACGGATCACGTCGTCGCCCGCCCCGCCGTCGATCCCGCTGCCGGCGGCCGTCGCGCCTTCCACATGCCCGACCTCGATCAGGTCCGACCCCGACCCGCCGTCGACGTAAAGCGACCCCACATACCGGCCCGCGCCCACGCCCGCCCGGATCACATCCGCGCCGTCGCCGCCCAGCATCCGAACCTGCCTCGTATAGGCGTTCGAAGCCTCCAGCGTCAGCGC
>ERZ1645187.280-NODE-280-length-49192-cov-54.239087_pt1 | contig 49192 bp, 58 predicted proteins | sample MGYA00575352_ERZ1645187 | MGnify/ENA primary metagenome ERZ1645187 (study PRJEB40837, sample SAMN11349314) | freshwater sediment metagenome | isolation source: river sediment | host: Sediment | place: India: Wazaribad , New Delhi | collected 2017-02-21 ... | reverse complement strand
GTTTCGCCATCCGCGAGGGCGGTCGTACCGTCGGCGCCGGCGTCGTGGCGAAGATCCTCGCCTAATTCTTCAACCAACCCGGAATTAGCATGTCTTCCAAGCAAAAAATCCGCATCCGCCTGAAGGCGTTCGACTACAAGCTGATCGACCAGTCGGCCGCAGAGATTGTCGACACCGCCAAGCGCACCGGCGCCATCGTTCGCGGTCCGGTTCCCCTGCCCACGCGCATGAAGCGCTTCGACATCCTGCGTTCGCCGCACGTCAACAAGACCAGCCGCGACCAGTTCGAAATCCGCACCCACCAGCGTCTGATGGACATCGTGGACCCGACCGACAAGACGGTTGACGCCCTGATGAAGCTCGACCTGCCGGCCGGGGTCGATGTGGAGATCAAGCTGCAGTAATTGCCGCCCCCGGCAAGCACTGGATTGCCGTTTGACGCGAACTTGCCAGAAATGGCCGTTCGCGTTATAATTTAAGGCTCTTTCCTTTGTGGGAAGAGTTTCATTAACCCTCTTTCATACCCAAACGCGTCAGCCAATTGAAGTTGGCGCGGTGAAAGAACAGGAGAAAACTATGAGTCTGAGCAACTCCCTCGGGTTGCTGGGCCGCAAGGTGGGCATGATGCGTCTGTTCACCGATGACGGGGACGCAGTGCCCGTCACGGTGGTGGATGTGTCCAACAACCGCGTGACCCAGGTCAAAACCCAAGAGAACGACGGCTACGTGGCCCTTCAGGTCACGTTTGGTTCGCGCAAGGCATCTCGCGTGACCAAGCCGCAAGCTGGCCACCTCGCCAAGGCGGGTGTCGAGGCCGGTGAAATCATTCGGGAATTTCGCGTGACGGCCGATACTGCAGCGCAATACGCGGCGGGCGCGACGCTGCCTGTGGCGGCCCTGTTCGCCGTCGGCCAGAAGGTCGATGTGCAAGGCACGAGCATCGGCAAGGGCTATGCCGGCACGATCAAGCGCCACAACATGAGTTCGCAGCGTGCGTCCCATGGCAACAGCCGTTCGCATAACGTGCCGGGTTCCATCGGCATGGCGCAGGATCCGGGGCGCGTGTTCCCGGGCAAGCGCATGACCGGCCACCTCGGCGACGAGCTCGTGACCACCCAGAACCTCGATGTGATCCGTGTCGACGAGGCCCGTCAACTTCTCCTGATCAAGGGTGCCATTCCCGGATCGAAGGGTGGTTTCGTGACGGTGCGTCCCGCGGTCAAGGCCCAAATCAGCAAAGGGGCGAACTGATGCAGCTCGAACTCCTGAACGATCAAGGACAGGCGGCTTCCAAGTTTGAAGCCCCCGAGACCGTGTTTGGTCGCGCCTACAACGAAGATCTGGTGCACCAGATCGTGGTCGCCTACCAGGCCAACGCCCGCCAGGGCACGCGAGCCCAGAAGGATCGCGAGCAGGTCAAGCACTCGACCAAGAAGCCTTTCAAGCAAAAGGGAACGGGCCGCGCCCGCGCCGGTATGACGTCTTCGCCGCTGTGGCGTGGGGGCGGCCGGATTTTCCCGAACATGCCGGATGAAAACTTCAGTCAGAAGATCAACAAGAAGATGTACCGCGCCGGCATGGCATCCATCTTCTCGCAGCTGGTTCGCGAAGGTCGTCTGGCCGTGGTCGACTCCCTGACGGTGGATTCGCCCAAGACCAAGCAGCTGGCCGAGAAATTCAAGGCCATGAACCTGCAGTCGGTGATGGTGATCGCCGACGAGGTCGACGAGAACCTGTACCTGGCGTCCCGTAATCTGGTCAACGTGCTTATCGTCGAGCCCCGTTACGCCGACCCGGTCTCGCTGGTGCACTACAAGAAGGTGCTGGTCACCAAGGGTGCCATCGACAAACTGAAGGAGATGTTCGCATGAGCCGCATCAATCCGACGCCCGCCAGCCGCAAGTTCGACGAAGGCCGCCTGATGCAGGTCCTGGTCGCGCCCATCGTGTCCGAAAAGGCCACGATGGTTGCCGACAAGACCAACGCCGTGACCTTCAAGGTGTTGCAGGACGCCTCCAAACCCGAAATCAAGGCCGCCGTTGAACTGATGTTCAAAGTCGAGGTCAAGGGCGTGTCCGTGGTCAACACGAAAGGCAAGACCAAGCGTTTCGGCAAGACGGCAGGCCGCCGCGACAACGTTCGCAAAGCCTACGTGACGCTGAAGGCCGGTCAGGAACTGAACCTTTCCGGTGAGGGTGCTTAATCATGGCAGTCATTAAACTGAAACCGACTTCGCCGGGCCGTCGTGGCGTGGTGAAGGTCACGCGCGACCATCTGCACAAGGGCGAGGGCTATGCGCCCCTCCTTGAGCCGCAGTTCCAGAAGTCCGGTCGCAACAACAACGGTCACATCACGACCCGTCACAAGGGTGGCGGGCATAAGCACCACTACCGCGTGGTGGATTTCTGCCGTGACAAGGACGCGATCCCGGCCAAGGTCGAGCGCATCGAGTATGACCCGAACCGCACCGCCCACATCGCGCTGGTGTGCTACGCCGACGGCGAGCGCCGCTACATCATTGCGCCGCGCAACCTCGAAGTGGGCGCCACGCTGATCAGCGGCTCTGAAGCGCCGATCCGTGTCGGCAACACGCTGCCGATCCGCAACATCCCGGTCGGTTCAACGATTCATTGCATCGAACTCAAGCCCGGCAAAGGCGCGCAGATTGCCCGCTCGGCTGGCACGTCGGCCACCTTGCTGGCCCGTGAAGGCGTCTACGCCCAGGTCCGGATGCGCTCCGGCGAGGTCCGCAAGGTCCATGTCGAATGCCGCGCCACCATTGGCGAAGTGGCCAACGAAGAGCACAGCCTGCGCCGTCTCGGCAAGGCCGGTGTGAAGCGCTGGATGGGCATCCGCCCGACCGTCCGCGGCGTGGTGATGAACCCGATCGACCACCCGCACGGTGGTGGCGAAGGCCGCACCGGTGAAGGCCGCCATGCCGTCGATCCGTGGGGCAACCTGACCAAGGGTTATCGCACCCGTAACAACAAGCGCACGCAGGTCATGATCGTGTCGCGTCGGAAGAAGTAAGGGGTAACAAATGACTCGCTCTCTCAAAAAGGGTCCGTTTGTTGACCACCACCTGGTGGCCAAGGTCGACAAGGCCGTGACCAGCAAGGACAAGAAGCCGATCAAGACCTGGTCGCGTCGCTCCATGGTTCTGCCCGAATTCATCGGGTTGACCATCGCCGTTCACAACGGCAAGCAGCACGTGCCTGTCTACATCACCGACCAGATGGTGGGCCACAAGCTGGGTGAGTTCGCGCTGACCCGGACGTTCAAGGGTCACCCCGCGGACAAAAAAGTCCAGAAGAAATAAGGAAAGACCATGGAAACACGTGCAGTCCTCCGGGGCGTCCGTCTGTCGGTCGACAAGGGCCGTCTGGTCGCCGACCTGATTCGTGGCAAGAAAGTGGACCAGGCGCTCAACACGCTGCAGTTCACGCAGAAAAAGGCCGCCGTCATCATCAAGAAGGTGCTTGAGTCCGCCATCGCCAACGCCGAGCACAACGACGGCGCTGACATCGACGAACTGAAGGTCAAGACCATCTATGTCGAGCAAGGCGCTTCGCTGCGCCGCTTCACGGCCCGCGCCAAAGGCCGCGGCAACCAGATCAGAAAGCCCACGTGCCATGTGTACGTGACGGTCGGTAACTGAGAGAGGCCAGGAACTTATGGGACAGAAAATCCACCCCGCCGGCTTCCGCCTCTCGGTCAGCCGCAACTGGTCCTCGCGTTGGTACGCGAACAACCGTGACTTCGCCGGCATGCTGGCCGAAGACATCAAGGTTCGCGACTACCTCAAGACCAAGCTCAAGAACGCAGCCGTCTCGCGCATCCTGATCGAGCGTCCCGCCAAGAACGCGCGCATCACCATCTTCTCGGCCCGTCCGGGCGTGGTGATCGGCAAGAAGGGCGAGGACATCGAAGCGCTCAAGAAAGAACTGTCAAGCCGTCTCGGTGTGCCGGTCGCCGTCAACATCGAAGAGGTGCGCAAGCCCGAAATCGATGCCAAGCTGATCGCTGACAGCATCACCCAGCAACTGGAAAAGCGCATCATGTTCCGCCGCGCCATGAAGCGTGCCATGCAGAACGCGATGCGCCTGGGCGCCCTGGGCATCAAGATCATGTCGTCCGGCCGGCTGAACGGGATCGAAATCGCCCGTTGCGAGTGGTACCGTGAAGGTCGCGTACCGCTTCACACGCTGCGCGCCGACATCGACTACGGCACTTCCGAAGCCAAGACCACCTACGGTGTGATCGGCGTCAAGGTCTGGGTCTACAAGGGCGACACCCTTGGCCGCAACGACCTGCCGGCCGTGGAAACCCCGCGTCCGGACGATGAGCGTCGTCCGCGTGGTCCCCGCCGCGACGCCCGTCCCGGCGATCGTCCGGCCGGTGACCGCCGTGGCGGCCCCCGTCGCGCGCCCGGCAGCAATGCCGCGCCCGCCGACGGCAGCGACAAACCCGCGGAGGCGACCGGCGCCGATGCGAAAACCACCGTTAAGCGCGTCCGCAAGGTAGGCGCGCCGGCTGCAGCAGCTGACGGTGCCAAAGGAGAATAAACATGCTGCAACCTGCTCGCAGAAAGTATCGCAAGGAGCAAAAAGGCCGTAACACCGGCGTTGCCACCCGTGGCAACTCGGTGGCGTTCGGTGATTTTGGCCTGAAGTCCATCGATCGCGGTCGCCTGACGGCGCGCCAGATCGAATCCGCCCGCCGTGCCATTTCGCGCCACGTCAAGCGCGGTGGCCGCATCTGGATTCGCGTCTTCCCCGACAAGCCGATTTCCACCAAGCCGGCCGAAGTCCGTATGGGTAACGGCAAGGGCAACCCGGAGTACTACGTGGCTGAGATCCAGCCCGGCAAGGTGATCTACGAGATCGTCGGTGTGCCGGAAGAGCTTGCCCGTGAAGCTTTCCGTCTGGCCGCTGCCAAGCTGCCGCTGCGCACCACCTTCGTGGCGCGCATGATCGGTCAATGATTCAGGAGAACGAAGAAATGAAAGCTGCTGAACTTCGCCAGAAAGACGTTGCCGGACTCGAAGCCGAGGTGAAGGCCCTGCAAAAGGCCCATTTTGGCCTGCGCATGCAAAAGGCCACGCAACAACTCAACAACACCGCCACGCTGCGCAGCACCCGCCGCGACATCGCGCGGGCCAAGACCATTCTTGCTGAAAAGCAGGCTGCCAAGTAAGGAGTGACCATGACGGAAGCAAAGACATCCCTCAAGCGCACCTTGATCGGCAAGGTGGTGAGCGCCAAGCGCGCCAAGACGGTCACTGTGCTCGTCGAGCGCCGCGTCAAGCACGCGCTCTACGGCAAGATCGTCGCCAAGTCGAGCAAGTACCACGCGCACGACGAAGCTGGCCAGTACCAGCTGGGCGACGTGATCGAGATCACCGAAAGCCGACCGATCTCCAAAACCAAGAACTGGGTCGCGTCCCGCCTGGTTGAGAAAGCGGCCGTGGTCTGATCCCTAGCAGCCCTGCGGACAACATGTCCATTGGAAACGGCCCACAATGTGGGTCGTTTTTGTTTTGGGCCCCGCGTTTATGGTGTGGGTCCGTTTTCACGTTCAAACCAGGAGACCCCTATGATCAAAGTCGGCGACGCGCTTCCCGCAGCCACCCTGATGGAATACGTAGAAGTCGAGGGCAATGGCTGCAGCATCGGCCCCAACCCGGTCGATGTCACCAAGGCAGCGGCCGGCAAGACCATCGCCTTGTTCGCGTTACCTGGTGCGTTCACCCCGACCTGCTCCGCCAAGCACGTGCCCGGCTACGTTCAGAAGTTCGACGAGTTCAAGGCCGCCGGAGTCGATGAGATCTGGTGCGTGAGCGTCAACGACGCCTTTGTGATGGGGGCTTGGGCACGCGACCAGAAAACCGCTTCGAAGGTGCGCATGCTGGCCGACGGCAGTGCCGCGTACACACAGGCGACCGGGCTGACGCTGGACCTCACCGGCAAGGGCATGGGCCTGCGCAGCAACCGCTACTCGATGCTGGTGAAGGATGGCAAGGTGGCCACGCTGAACATCGAGGCCCCGGGCAAGTTCGAGGTCAGCGACGCCGACACGCTGCTGGCGCAGGCCAAGGCCTGAGGGAGGGCAGATGGCGCTACGGAATTAGTAGCGCCCCGTGGCCGGTTGGCGCTGGGATCGGCCACAAACACCTCAGATTTCGACTTTCAGGTAGTGCGCGCCAACGATCGGGTTGTGGTAGTAGGGCGGAATCGCCTCGAAGCCCAGATCCTCGTACAAGGCGCGGGCCGCCTCCATGTCGCTCAGCGTGTCCAGCAGCACGCAGCCATAGCCGGCCAGACGGGCGGCGTCCAAAATCGCCTCGGCCAGTTGCCGGCCCAGCCCAAGACCCCGGAACGTCGGCCGCACAAAAAGGCGTTTCATCTCGCTCGCGTTGGGGTAGTCGACGTTGTCCAAGGGGCGTAGCGCGCAGCACCCGGCGATCTGCCCGTCGGCCACGGCCAGCAACAGCGCGCCGCGGGGTTCGGCGTAGTCGCCCGGCAGGCCATCCAGCTCTTCCTCGAAGTTCTGAAAACAGAGATCCACACCCAAGGTCCGGGCGTACTCCCTGAAGATGACACGCGTCGCCTCCCATTCGGTGGGGGTCGACGGGGTGATGAACAGGATCGGGGGGGGGGCCACGGAAGCAGTCAGGATTTGGGCCGCAGTGTAGCGGGTCGGCGCCGAGCCACCGGTACGGGTGTCGGCTCCCTGCGGCGCCAGGATGCGGCGCTCGTCCACTGCCGCCCATGCAGGCCGGGACCCATGCCCTCAGAAGTTCGGCGTCTCGACGCCCTTGGGTGCCGGTGGGGGGGCAGGCAGCCAGGCGCCGCTGGCGCCGTACACAGCGGCTGCCGCAACCACCAGCGCGACCGTCAGCGCCAGCCACCCGCCGCCGCGCGCGGACTCGCCTTGCGCGCCGTCTTTCCAGCCGGTAATCATGGGTTTGACGAGGTTTTCTTTCTTGACCCGCGTGTAGAACACGATCGCACCCAGATGCAGCACCACCAGGGCAATCAGCAGGTTGGACGACTGCCGGTGCCAGCCGGTCAGCGTGTCGCTGAAGTCCTTGCCAATCAAAGACTGCAGAGGCCCGTTGAACGCGATGTCATCGTTGGCGAACAGGCCGCTGCCAACCTGAAAGGCGATCAGGGCGAGCAGTCCGAACACCGAAAAGGCGCCGAGCGGGTTGTGGCCATGGCCTTGCCACGCGCCCTTGAAATAGGCCGCCAACTTGTTTGGTGTCGGGAAAAACTGGCTGAACCGCGCATAGGTCGATCCGGCCACCCCCCACACCAGCCGGAAGCTGATCAGTCCGACAATGGCCAGCCCGAGCCTGCCATGCCAGACCATGAAGTTGCCACCGATTTGCACGGTGACGACGGCCCCGGCAACGCACAGCACCAAGGCCCAATGAAACAGGCGAGTGGGCAGGTCCCACAGAAACAGACGTTGACCGGACATGGCGACGCAGACCTCCTGTGCAGTGAAAAAAAGGGCGCCCGAAGGCGCCATGCTGGCTCGGCCCTTGACGAGCCAGCGGTCAATCTCCGCGGAACTTGTCGTGGCAGCCCTTGCAGGTCTCGCCCAGTTTGCCGAACTGCGCCTTCACCGCGGCCGCGTCGCCCGTGGCGGCCACCTTGGCCATTTCGTTGGCCTGCTGTACAAAGGGGCCGGCCACTTTGGTGACGCCGTCCTTGTCGGTGAAGAACTCGGGCTTCACGCGCGTGTCCTTCCAGCCTTTGCCCTTTTCGCTGCCCGGAATGAAGAGTGCGCCCATGCCGGAATTGGCGATGGCCTGGATGGCGTTGGCCGCCTTGATCACTTCTTCCTTGTTGTAAGTGCCGTCCACGTTCGCCTTGATGCGGGCCATGTTCCAGGACATGAAGGTGTAGCCGGACTGGCGGAACTTGATCGCGTCCTCAGGCTTCATCTGGGCTACGGCGGAACCCGCAGCGAGCGAAACGGACAACATGGCGACGGCCAACTTGAAATTCATGGTGTATCTCCGTGGAAAGTGAATGAAGCGGTCGCCGAAGGCATGTGTCGAGACCCCGGCTGGAACGCCGGCTGAGTTTAGCCAATTGCCGCAAATCGTGCAGGGAGTGGGCCTCTGGACCGTTTGGCTTGATCCGCCGGACAGGCGGGTCCGGCGTCGAGCTACTCACCGACCAGTGGCACATCGGGATGAAGCGACCCCGTCAGGGCCAGGCGCAATCGCGAACTGCGGTCGCATGAACTCCTGAGATGAGAGCATGTTGTGGCCGTTCGATGCTGGGATCGGGTCAATCTGACACAAAAATGGCTCTTTTGAACCCATCCGGATGCCCTGTTGACCACATCGGCGCGGAGGCAATGACTCGGCCGGTACCAGCGTCAGCAAGGTGTTCAGATGGTTGCGCAGGATGCCGTGGCGCGGCCGCGTGATGCCGTCGGGCGCCCGGGGCTCGCGGCGGCGCGTCGTCGTTGGCGAACCCCGATCCCAGTGAATCCGAAGCGGCGACCCGGGGACCACCGGTTCACCTCGCACGCTCCAGCAACAGCCGCATCAGCGCGTCGGGCTCGCTGACCATCGGGTCGTGCCCGGTCGGCAGCTCCACCACCTGGGCGCCGGGCAGCCAGGCGCCGTCCCAGAAGCGCGGGTCCGATACGCGGGTGCGGATCACGTCGATGGTCGCCAGCGGCGGCTGGGTGCAGTTGATGAAGGTGCGCGGCACCCGGGCCACCCGCCTGGGGTCGAAATCCAGCGGGGCTTCGTAGGTGTGGCCGGGGTGGGGCGTCTGGCATCGACGCACCCAGTCGTGCGCCGGTCCGTCCAGGCCGAAGACGACCGGGTCGGGTGGTGGAAAGCTGTGGTTCGGATCGGACGCGGCGGCGGCCAGGCGGGCCTCGCGGGTCGCCCGGGCATGGGTGCTGCTCCAGCTTTCACCCGGCTTGGGCACCACCGCATCGACATAGACCAGGTGGGCCAGGCGCTGCGGCATGCGGTCGGCCACCGCCGTGCCCAGCATGCCGGCGTAGGAGTGCACGGCCAACACCACGTCGGTCAACTCCTCTGCCTCGATGACGCCGATCACGTCGGCGATATGCGTTTCGAGTGTGATGGCTGGGCTCAGCAGGTGGGCGCGCTCGCCCAGGCCGGTCAGGGTCACCGCATGCGCACGGTGCCCGGCGCGGATCAACGCCTCGGTCACGTGGCGCCAGCACCAGGCGCCGTGCCACGCGCCATGAACCAGTACAAAGTGGGCCATCAGATCACGCCGCCTTCCCTCAGGGCTTCGATGTGGGCGTCGGAATAGCCCAGTACCGTGCGCAGCACCTCATCGGTCTGTTCGCCGAGCAAGGGCGGCGGCCGGTCGGTGCGCACGGGCGTGGCGCTGAGCCGGATCGGGCTCGACACCAGGTGCAGTTCGGGGTTGACCGGGTGATTCCAGGTGGTGACCATGCCGCGCTCGCGCACCTGCGGGTCGTCGAACACCTCGGCGATATTGTTGATCGCCCCGCACGGCACCTTGGCCTGTTCCAGCGCCGCGAGCCACGCAGCCTTGCTGCGCGTGCGTAGGATGTCCTGCAACAGCGGCACCAGTTCGGCGCGGTTTCGCACGCGGTCCTGGTTGCGGGCGTAGCGCGGATCGGTGGCGAGTTCCGGATGACCGGCCACCGCGCAGAACTTGGCGTACTGGCCGTCGTTTCCGACGGCCAGGATCAGGTGATCGCGATGGCCGTCGGCGGCTGGGGCAACCTCGAAGACCTGATATGGCACGATGTTCTGGTGCGCGTTGCCGGCACGGCCTGGTACCTTGCCGCCAACAAGGTAGTTGGCGCCCATGTTGGCCAGCATCGCCACCTGGGTGTCCAGCAGCGCGGCGTCCACATGCTGGCCCTCGCCGGTGCGCTCGGCGTGGCGCAGCGCGGCCAGGATCGCTACCGTGGCGTACATGCCGGTGAACAGGTCGGCCACCGCCACGCCCACTTTCTGCGGGCCACCGCCTAGGTCGTCGCGCTCGCCGGTGATGCTCATCAGTCCGCCCATGCCCTGGATCGCGTAGTCGTAGCCGGCGCGCTCGCGGTACGGGCCGGTCTGGCCGAACCCGGTGACGCTGCAATAGACGAGCCGAGGGTTCAGCGCCTTCAGGCTGTCGTAATCCAGTCCGTAGCGGGCCATGTCCCCCACCTTGAAGTTCTCCACGAACACGTCGCAGTGCGGCACCAGGTCGCGGATCAGGGCCTGACCTTGCGGGGTGGCGATGTCGCAGGTCACCGAACGCTTGTTGCGGTTGGCGCCGAGGTAGTAGGCGGCCTCGTGGGAATCGTGGCCATCGCGGTCTTTCAGGAACGGCGGGCCCCAGCTGCGCGTGTCGTCGCCGCTGCCGGGGCGCTCGATCTTGATCACGTCGGCGCCGAGATCGGCCAGGGTCTGGGTGCACCAGGGCCCGGCGAGCACGCGCGACAGGTCGAGGATGCGGATGCCATCGAGTGAGTTCATGGCTTCATTGTCGCGAAAAAGCAAGGCCCCTCGATAATGGGACCGATGCGCCGGATGTTCTTGCTTCTGTTTTCCATGTCGGCCTGGCTCGCTTCCTGCAGCCCGGCCTGGAACTGGCGCGAGATCCGGCTCGATGGCGCACCGCTGACCATCATGCTGCCCTGCAAGCCCGACCACGCGAGCCAGGCGGTCACGCTGGCGGGCCAGTCGGTGTCGTTGGCGATGACAGGCTGCGAAACCGGCGGTGCGACGCTGGCCGTGAGCCGGATGCTGTTGCCGGCCGGCGCCAGCCCCGGTGCCTCGTTGGCCCACTGGCGAGCCGCGACGCTGGCGGGGATGCGGGCCCAGGCGGTGAACGAGCAGCCGTTTCAGCCCGCCGGCAGCCTGGCACTGCCGGAGTCGGTGCGGCTATCCGCCCGCGGGCAGACCCGCGAAGGCCGACCGGTCGGCGCCCAAGCGGTCTGGTTTGCCGCGGCGACCCCCCAGGGGGTGTGGCTGTTTCACGCGGTGGTCTATGCCGATCCGGTCGCCAGCGAGGTGGCGGATGCCTTCTTTGCCGGCTTGCGCCTGCAGCAGGGCGTGCGATGAACCTGCTCCCCCGCCGCACCGCGATCGTCGTCTTTCTGGCCTTTGCGTTCGCGTATTTCTTTTCGGCGCTGTTGCGCGCCATCACCGCGACCCTCTCGCCGGTGCTGACGACGGAATTCAGCCTGAACGCCCGCGATCTGGGCCTGCTGGCTGGCGGGTACTTTCTGGGTTTCTCGGCCACGCAGCTGCCGATGGGCGCCTGGCTGGACCGGCACGGCCCGCGCAAGGTGATCCTGAGCCTGCTCAGTGTGGCGGTGGTGGGCTGCGTGGCCTTTTCGCTGGCCGGGGGGTTTGCGGCGCTTCTGGGCGCGCGGGTGCTGATCGGTGCGGGCGTGAGCGCCTGCCTGATGGCGCCGCTGACCGGTAACCGCCGTTGGCTCGATGCCAGCGCGCAACTGCGCGCCAACTCCTGGATGCTGATGACCGGCTCGCTCGGCATGGTGGCCTCGACCCTGCCGGTACAGTGGCTGATGCCGCTGCTCGGTTGGCGCCCGCTGTTCTGGGGACTGGCGGTGGCCCTGGTGGTGGCCATGGTGTGGATCGCCGTGGTGGTGCCGGCCTGGTCGGCGCCCGAGGGTGCACCGGCTGCCGGCGCCAAGGCCAGCTACGCCGCCGTCTGGCGCCACCCCTATTTCCGGCGCATGTCGCCGATCGGATTTTTCAGCTACGGCGGCCTGATCGCCGTGCAGACGCTGTGGGCCGTACCCTGGATGATCAAGGTCTGTGGCCACACGGCCGCACAGGCGGCCACGGGCCTGTTCTGGATCAACGTCTGCATGCTGGGCACGTTCTGGACCTGGGGCCTGGTCAATCCTGCCCTGGTGCGCCGCGGTTTCACTGCCGAGCGCCTGATCGCCTGGGGACTGCCGTTCAGCTTCATCCAGTTGGCTATCATTGTGATAGCGGGTGATGGCCTTTCCACAATGGCAGCGCCCGCAATTGCCTTGTATTGCATGAGTTGCAGCTTTGTTTCGCTGGCCCAGCCGGCCGTGGGCATGGCGTTCCCGCAGGCGCTGGCCGGACGGGCGCTGTCGGCCTACAACCTCATCATCTTTGCGGGCGTGTTCGTCGTGCAATGGGGGATCGGCTTGCTGATCGACGGTGCCAAGGCGCTGGGGGTGGGCGACGTGGCGGCCTATCAGACGGCAGTCGGGGCGTTTCTCGCCTGCTGTGTGGCGGCCTACGGCTATTTCCTGTGGGCGAAACCCCATAATCAGGGCTCATGAACGGCATCCTCATCATTGCCCACGCTCCGCTGGCCCATGCGCTTCGGGAATGTGCCCTGCACGTCTTTCCGGACTGCGGCCCCTCGGTGGTGGCGATCGATACCGCGCCCCATGCCCCGCCGGAGGAAACCCTGGCGGCCGCCCGGATCGCCCTGCGGCAGCTGCGCGATCGGCCCGGTAACGATGGCGTGGTGGTGCTGACCGATGTGTTCGGCGCAACACCCAGCAACGTGGCGCAGAAACTGGTCGACGGATTGAATTCCCGGCTCGTGACCGGCGTCAACCTGCCGATGCTGCTGCGCGCGGTCAGCTACCGGCACGAACCGCTGGAGGCCTTGGCGTCGCGCGCCGTCACCGGCGGCACCCAGGGCGTGATGCAGGTGGCGGTGACCGCGCCCCAGAACCAGACCCGTAGACATCATGTTAAAGACCAGCACGATCATCAGCAATAAATTGGGCCTTCATGCGCGGGCCTCGGCCAAACTGACCAAACTGGCCGGCAGCTTTCCGTGCGAGGTGTGGCTGAGCCGCGGCGAGCGCCGGGTCAATGCGAAGAGCATCATGGGCGTCATGATGCTGGCGGCAGGGATTGGCACCGATGTGACACTGGAGACCGACGGCGAGCGCGAGCAGGAAGCCATGGACGCGTTGCTGGCCCTGATGGCCGACAAGTTCGGCGAGGGCGAATAGATGGCCCCCACGCTGCCGCACGGTGTGTGGTCGCGCCTTGCAGGCCGCGGCGCAGCCAGAGCCTGCGCCCCTTCGCGCTGTCCAAGCTTGCGCAGGCAGGCTTGGAGCCGCAGTCTTCAGCCCGCCGAGGGGGCTGGCCTTGCTTGGGGCGCAGCGGCGCTGCGTGTGGCATGACCTTCAGCGTGCACGGCATTGCGGTTGCCCGGGGGGTGGCGATCGGGCGTGCGGTGATCGTGGCGTCCAGCCGGCTGGATGTGGTGCATTATTTCATCACCGCCGATCAGGTGGACGCGGAGATCGATCGGGTTCGCGCCGGACGCAACGCGGTGGTTGACGAGCTGCAGCGCCTGCTGCATGAAATGCCCAAGGACGCGCCGCACGAGCTGGCCGCCTTGCTGGACGTTCATCTCATGCTGTTGCAGGACGAGGCGCTGACCAGCGGCGTGAAACACTGGATCCGCGACCGCCTCTACAACGCCGAATGGGCGCTCACGACCCAGTTCGAAGCCATCTCGCGCCAGTTCGACGAGATGGAGGATGAGTACCTGCGCGAGCGAAAGGCTGACCTGGAACAGGTGGTGGAGCGCGTGCTGAGGCGCATGCAAGGGTCGAGTTCGCCGATCGCGGCACCGTTGCCGCGCCAGAAGCGTCAGCAGGACCTGCTGCTGGACGACACGCTCGATGTGCCGCTGGTGCTGGTGGCGCACGACCTGTCGCCGGCCGACATGCTGCAGTTCAAGCAAAGCGTGTTTGCCGGGTTCGTCACCGACGTGGGCGGCAAGACCTCGCACACGGCGATCGTCGCGCGCAGCATGGATATCCCGGCGGTGGTGGGCGCGCGCTCGGCCTCCCAGCTGATCCGCCAGGACGACTGGATCATCATCGACGGCGAGGCCGGCGTCGTGATCGTCGATCCTTCGCCGATCATCCTGGCCGAATACGGGTTCCGCCAACGCCAGGGCGAGCTGGAGCGCGAACGGCTTTCACGCCTGCGGAACACGTCGGCGGTCACGCTGGACGGCCAGCGCGTGGAACTGCTGGCCAACATCGAGATGCCGGACGACACAGCCTCGGCGATCCGGATGGGCGCGGTCGGGGTGGGCCTGTTCCGAAGCGAGTTTCTGTTCATGGGCCGCCAGGGGCATCTCCCCGACGAAGAAGAGCAGTACCAGGCCTACCGCCGGGCGGTCGAGGGCATGCAGGGGCTTCCGGTGACCATCCGCACCGTGGATGTGGGGGCCGACAAGCCGCTTGATCAGGCCCACCACGACGACGCCCACCTGAATCCGGCGCTGGGCTTGCGGGCCATCCGCTGGAGCCTGGCCGATCCGGCGATGTTTCTCACGCAACTGCGCGCCATCCTGCGGGCGGCCGCGCACGGACAGGTGCATCTGCTGATTCCGATGCTGGCGCACGGCAGCGAAATCCGCCAGGCCTTGGCCCTGCTGGATCATGCGCGTGCCCATCTGGACAACCAGGGCATGGTCTACGGTCCGTTGAAGCTGGGCGCGATGATCGAGGTGCCGGCGGCGGCGCTGACGCTCAAGCTGTTCCTAAAACACTTCGACTTTCTGTCCATCGGCACCAACGACCTGATCCAGTACACGCTGGCGATCGACCGCGCCGACGAGTCGGTGGCCCACCTGTACGACCCGCTGCACCCGGCGGTACTGCGCCTGATCGCCGACACCATCGCGGAGTGCAACGCCCAGGGCAAGGGCGTCAGCGTCTGCGGCGAAATGGCCGGTGATCCCGCCATGACCCGGCTTCTGCTGGGCCTGGGCCTGCGCAGCTTTTCGATGCACCCGTCGCAGATTCTGGTGGTCAAGCAGGAGGTGCTGCGCGCAGACACCGCCAAGTTGCGTCCCTGGGCACGGAAGGTGCTCGAATCCGACGAACCGAACATCGCCTTGGCGCGGTGAACGGTCCCCAAGGGCGCAAGGCAGCAAGCCGGGGCGCCTGGACGTCCCATTCTCCCGTTATGATGGGTCGAAATGGACGTTTTCCATCGTCAAGCGGCCTTGATCAGCTATGAAATCAGGAGTTATTCAGGCCTTGGGATGGCCCAGCGCGTGGCCGGCTTGCTGGTCGGCGTGATAGCTGGAACGCACCATCGCACCCACGGCGGCATGCCTGAAACCCATCTCGTAGGCCTTGGCCTCGAACATCTTGAAGGTGTCCGGGTGCACGTAGCGTTTGACGCTGAGATGTGAGGTGCTGGGTGCCAGATACTGGCCGATGGTCAGCATCTCGATGTCGTGGGCCCGCATGTCGCGCATCACGTCCAGGATTTCGTCGTCGGTTTCGCCCAGGCCCACCATCAGCCCGCTCTTGGTGGGCACATTGGGGAACAACGCCTTGAACTTCTTCAGCAGGTTCAGGCTGAACGCGTAGTCGGAGCCGGGGCGTGCTTCCCTGTACAGGCGTGGGATAGTTTCCAGGTTGTGGTTCATCACGTCGGGCGGCGCGGCCTTCAGGATCTCCAGCGCGCGGTCGTCGCGGCCGCGAAAGTCGGGCACCAGCACTTCGATCTGTGTTTGGGGTGACAGCTCGCGCGTTTTGCGGATGCAATCGACAAAATGGCCGGCGCCGCCGTCGCGCAGGTCGTCGCGGTCCACGCTGGTGATGACCACGTAGCGGAGCTTGAGCGCAGCGATGGTTCTGGCCAGGTTGTCCGGTTCGTTGGCGTCCAGCGGGTCGGGCCGGCCGTGGCCGACGTCGCAGAACGGGCAGCGGCGCGTGCACTTGTCTCCCATGATCATGAACGTGGCAGTGCCCTTGCCGAAGCATTCGCCGATATTCGGGCAGCTGGCCTCTTCGCACACGGTCACCAGCTTGTTGGCGCGCAACACGTCCTTGATTTCGTAGAACCGGGTCGTCGGACTGCCGGCCTTGACGCGGATCCAGTCGGGCTTTTTCAGGACTTCGCCGGGCTGGACCTTGATCGGAATACGGGACAGCTTGGCTCCCGCCTTCTGCTTGGCGGTGGCGTCATAGGCTTCGGCGGACTGCGCTTCTCGCACGGTGGGTTTGGTCGCTTCGGGTGTGCTCATGGAAGGTAAGGTGCCGTTCGCCCTGAGCCTGTCGAAGGGCTGTGAAATCCACTCATCTAGGGGCGTCGACAGGCTCGGCCCGAACGGGAATCAAGGGGCCAGATAGCTTTGCAGTCTGCGGCCCAACACGTCCGCAGCCTCTTGCCACATCACGTGGACCCCGATTGTAGAAAGGTCCACGGTTTGCAAACCTGCGTAGCCGCAAGGGTTGATGCGAGAGAAGGGCTCCAGGTCCATCGCCACGTTCAAGGCCACGCCGTGATAGGTGCAATGGCGGCTGACCTTGATGCCGAGCGCCGCGATCTTGCCCAGCCCGCGGAATGGGTCGCCGGCCGGTGCCGGCCCGGTGAGTGCGGCATGGGAGAAGGGATCGTCGAGCCGCACGTAGATGCCCGGCGCCCCGGCCACACGGTGGCCGGTCACACCGAAAGCGATCAGCGTGCGGATCACCGCCTCCTCGATCCGGTAGACGTATTCCTTCACGTAGTAGCCGGCACGCTGCAGGTCGATCAGCGGGTAGGCCACCACCTGGCCGGGACCATGGAAAGTGACCTGCCCGCCGCGGTTGGTCTGAACGACGGGAATGTCGAGAGGGTTCAGGAGGTGGTCCGCTTTGCCGGCCAGCCCCTGGGTGTAGACCGCGGGGTGCTCGCATATCCACAGCGCGTCGGGCGTGGTGGGCGTGCGTTGCTCGGTAAAGGCCTGCATCGCAGCGGCGGTGGGAGCGTAGTCCACGCGACCGAGGTGCGTGATCGGCAGGCTCATCACCGCGATGCCAGGCTTCTGGCGGGGACAGGACGAAAGCGAAAAAGGGCCATGGCCGTGATTCCAGGTGCTGCCTAGAGCACGACTTTCACCATCGGATGGCTCGACAAGGTCCGGTACAGCTCGTCGAGTTGCTCCCGGCTGGTGACGTTGACGGTCAGCGTGACGCCCAGATACTTCCCGCCCTTGCTCTCGCGCAACTCGACGCTCGTGTCATCAAAGACCGGGTCGAACTGCCGGGCAACATGGACGAGCGCCGTCACAAAACCGTTCACCTGAGCACCCATGACCTTGATCGGGAACGCGCACGGATAGTCGATCAGGGATTGCTTGCGCGGGTCGGCGCCGGGAAGGTCGGGCGCAAACGCGGAGTCGTTCATGGGGTGCATCCTTTCAGGGTCGAAGGAGAGGGTTGCTCGGGGCTGATCGTATACCGGACCGGGTGCTTCTCGCCGGCCGCCGGATCGCGATGGGCCAGAGGGACACCGGGTGCGAACGGGCCACTCGTCCGAGCGGTCGCATCGGCGCAAGCGCACGTGGCAATGATCCCGATCAAGGCTGCAGTCTGTGAAGGTGGACTCGGCGGATCGGCCCAGGCGGGAGGCGCTGGTGAAGGCTTCGGCGGTCTATCGCCGCCGCCATTTGGGATTCGCGGGTTTCTACGTATAATAAGAGGCTTTGCTGGGAAGTGCAGGCGGGTTTCAGCCGCAAGACGGATGTAACCCGGGCGTAATCTGATTCGGCAACAATGGCATCTTCGGACGATTTTGAGGCGAGTGAGCCCGAGTTCAAGCCCTTGACGGCCGAAGAAGCCCGGAAGTGGAAAGAGAAAAATCCGTCGATTTCACCGGCAGCGGTGGTTGCGGCGCAGGCTGTGGTGGGTGCTCTGGTGGCATTGGCTGCCTGGGGGTTGACCGGTCGGGCGAATGTGGGTTGGTCGGCGGGCTATGGGGCGTTGGCGGTGGTGATTCCCGCAGCGTTGTTTGCCCGGGGATTGGCTCGAAGAATGATGGTGAAAGATCCGCAGGCGCGCGCAGTGGGCGCTGCGTTCGGGTTTTTCATCTGGGAATTGGTCAAGATTGCCTTGACCGTCGCGATGTTGTTCGCGGCGCCGGGGCTGGTGGTCAACCTGAGCTGGCCGGCCATGCTGGTCGGTCTCGTGTTGACGATGAAGGTGTACTGGGTGGCGCTTGTGCTCCGCCCGAAGCGTAGAACTTAAGCAAGAGTAAACAGATGGCTGCTGGAACCGGACCTACCGCGGGTGAGTACATTGGTCACCACCTGACGCATCTTCAGAACAAGCCGATGAAGGGCGTGGTTGATTTCTCGGTGTTCAACTACGACTCCATCTTCTGGGCGGCGCTGATCGGCGTGGTCTGCACCTTTTTTCTCTGGAAGGCTGCTCGGTCTGCGACCTCTGGCGTTCCCGGTCGTTTCCAAGCTGCGGTCGAGATTCTGGTGGAGATGGTTGACAACCAGTCCAAGAGCATCATTCACAATGCCGAAAGTCGCAAGTTCGTCTCGCCGCTGGCCCTGACCGTGTTCGTGTGGATTTTCGCCCTCAACGCGATGGACTTCCTGCCGGTCGACCTCATCCCCCGCATCTGGGAGATGATCTTCGGTGCCGCCGGTCACGACCCGCATCACGCTTACATGCGTGTGGTGCCCACCGCAGATCTGTCTACCACGCTGGGGCTGAGCACTTCCGTTCTTCTTATCTGCATTTATTACAACATCAAGATCAAGGGCTTGGGCGGCTGGATCCATGAGCTGTTCTGTGCGCCGTTTGGTGCCCATCCCCTGCTGTGGATTCCGAACTTCGTCATGCAGATGATCGAATTTGCCGCCAAGACGGTTTCGCACGGCATGCGACTGTTCGGCAACATGTACGCGGGCGAGTTGCTGTTCATGCTGATCGCCCTGATGGGTGGCGCGGCTGCTTTGTCGATGTCCGGCATCCTGCTGACGATCGGGCACATCATTGCGGGGTCGATCTGGTCGATCTTCCACATCCTGATCGTTGCGTTGCAGGCGTTCATCTTCATGATGCTGACGCTGGTGTACGTCGGCCAGGCGCATGACGCGCACTGATTGCCGCCTTTTTTCAGTTTCCCTTTCCTTTAACCTTTCACTTTTCATCCACAGGAGCATTAAATGGAACACGTTCTCGGCTTTGTCGCACTCGCCGCTGGTTTGATCATTGGCCTGGGCGCCATCGGTGCCTGTATCGGTATCGGCATCATGGGCAGCAAATACCTTGAATCGGCCGCCCGTCAGCCCGAGCTGATGAACGAGCTGCAGACCAAGATGTTCCTGCTGGCTGGTCTGATCGACGCGGCCTTCCTGATCGGCGTCGGTATTGCGATGATGTTCGCGTTCGCCAACCCCTTCGTCCTGAAGTAATCGCTCGCCTGTTCATCAACTGACTGAAAGGGTGTTGCTGTGAGTATCAATGCAACCCTGTTCGTCCAAGCGATTGTTTTTGCGATCCTGGTCTGGTTCACGATGAAGTTCGTGTGGCCGCCGATCGCCGTTGCGCTCGACGAACGTGCCAAGAAAATTGCCGAAGGCCTCGCAGCGGCCGACCGGGCCAAGGCTGAACTCTCTTCCGCCAACAAGCGCGTCGAGGAAGAGCTGGCCCAGTCACGCAACGAAACGGCCGCGCGCCTGGCTGATGCCGAGCGGCGCGCTCAGGTGATCATCGAAGAGGCCAAGGTGCGCGCAAGCGAAGAGGGCAGCAAGATCGTTGCCGCCGCAAAGGCCGAGGCCGAGCAGCAAACCGTCAAGGCGCGTGAAGAACTGCGCGAGCAGGTTGCCGCGCTGGCGGTCAAGGGTGCCGAGCAGATCCTCCGCAAAGAGGTCAATGCCGGCATTCATGCCGACCTGCTCAACCGTCTCAAGACCGAACTGTAAGAGGGATCGCCATGGCTGAACTTGCCACCATCGCGCGCCCTTATGCCGAAGCGCTGTTCAAGGCTTCTTCCGCAGACCTCGCGGGCACCGCTGCATGGCTGGATGAGCTGGCCCTGATCGCCGGCAATCCGCAGTTGCTCCAGTTTGCGGACAGCCCGAAAACCTCGGTGGACCAGGTGGTTGGCCTGATCACGGGCGTGGCCAAGAGTGCCTTGCCGGACAGCGCCAGGAATTTCCTGTGCACTGTCATCGAGAACGGACGACTCTCGGTTCTGCCTGAAATGGCCCTGCAGTTTCGCAACCTCAAGAATTCGCTGAGTGGAACCTCCGACGCGGTGGTCTACAGCGCGTTCCCGATTGAAGCGGCGGCGCTGGCCGATGTGGCGGCCACGCTGGAGTCGCGGTTCGGTCGCAAGCTCAATGTCAAGGTTGAACTTGAGCCGGACCTGATCGGCGGAATTCGTGTGGTGGTGGGTGACGAGGTGCTGGACACCTCTGTCAAGGCACGCCTGGAACAAATGAAAGTCGCGCTGACGGCGTAAGCCATCGGCCTATTTAAGAAAGAAGGAAAGAGTCATGCAACTCAATCCCGCAGAAATTTCTGAACTGATCAAGAGCCGCATCGAAGGCCTGACCGGAAGCGCGGACATCCGCAACCAGGGCACTGTGGTCTCGGTGACCGATGGCATCGTGCGCATTCACGGCCTGTCCGAAGTGATGCAGGGCGAAATGCTGGAGTTCCCGGCCGGCGCCGACGGTCTGCCGACCTTCGGTCTCGCTTTGAACCTCGAGCGCGACTCGGTCGGCGCCGTGATTTTGGGCGAGTACGAGCACATTTCCGAAGGCGACACGGTGCGCTGCACCGGGCGTATTCTGGAAGTGCCTGTCGGCCCCGAGCTGATTGGTCGCGTGGTCAATGCCCTGGGGCAGCCCATCGATGGCAAAGGCCCCATCAACGCCAAGATGACCGACGTGATCGAGAAGGTTGCGCCGGGCGTGATCGCGCGTCAGTCCGTGGACCAGCCTGTGCAGACCGGCCTGAAGTCGATCGACTCCATGGTGCCCATCGGCCGCGGTCAGCGCGAGCTGATCATCGGCGACCGCCAGACCGGCAAGACCGCGGTGGCCATCGATGCCATCATCAACCAGAAGGGTCAGAACATGACCTGCGTCTACGTTGCGATCGGCCAGAAGGCTTCGTCGATCAAGAACGTGGTGCGTTCGCTGGAGCAGGCTGGCGCGATGGAATACACCATCGTCGTGGCCGCCTCGGCGTCGGAGTCTGCGGCGATGCAGTACGTGTCCGCCTACTCCGGCTGCACGATGGGCGAATACTTCCGCGATCGTGGCCAGGACGCCCTGATCGTCTATGACGATCTGTCCAAGCAGGCCGTGGCCTATCGGCAGGTTTCGCTGCTGCTGCGCCGCCCGCCGGGTCGCGAAGCTTACCCTGGCGACGTGTTCTATCTGCACAGCCGTCTGCTGGAGCGGGCCGCCCGCGTCAACGCTGATTACGTCGAGGCCTTCACCAAAGGCGAAGTCAAAGGCAAGACGGGCTCGCTGACCGCGCTGCCAATCATCGAAACCCAGGCGGGCGACGTGTCCGCATTCGTGCCCACCAACGTGATTTCGATCACGGACGGCCAGATCTTCCTTGAAACCAGCCTGTTCAACGCCGGCATCCGACCCGCCATCAACGCGGGTATTTCGGTGTCTCGCGTCGGTAGCGCCGCTCAGACCAAAGTGGTCAAGGGCCAATCCGGCGGTATCCGAAATGACCTGGCCCAGTATCGTGAACTGGCGGCTTTCGCTCAGTTTGCTTCGGACCTCGACGACGCCACGCGCAAGCAACTCGATCGTGGCGCCCGCGTGACCGAGCTGCTCAAGCAGAAGCAGTACAGCCCGCTGCCCATCAGCCTGATGAGTGCCTCGCTGTTTGCGGTGAACAAGGGTTATATGGACGACGTGGATGTCAAGAAGATCCTCCCGTTCGAGCATGGCCTGCACGCGTTCCTGAAGGACAAGCACGCCGCGCTGTTGAGCAAGATCGAAGAAAGCCGCGCGCTGGACAAGGACGCCGAAGCCACCCTGACCCAGGCCGTGGCCGATTTCAAGAAGTCCTTTGCCTGATTTCCACCTGACCAATAGGAGCCACTGATGGCAGCAGGCAAGGAATTACGCACCAAGATCAAATCGGTGGAAAACACCAAGAAGATCACCAAGGCGATGGAAATGATCTCGGTTTCCAAGATGCGCAAAACGCAGGAGCGCATGCGCGCTGCGCGTCCTTACGCCACCAAGATTCGCGCCATCGCCACCAACTTGGGCAAGGCCAACCCGGAGTATGTCCACGACTTCATGAAGCCCAACAACGGCAAGGCCGTCGGGCTGATCGTGATGACGACGGACAAAGGTCTGTGCGGCGGTCTCAATACCAACCTGTTGCGCCAGGTCACGACCCGTTTGCGGGAAACGCAGGCTGCGGGCATGACCACGAAGGCCGTGGCCGTTGGCAACAAGGGCCTGGGTTTCCTCAACCGTGTCGGTGCGTCGGTGGTGTCGCACGTGACCCATCTGGGCGACAGGCCCCACCTGGACAAGCTCGTCGGCCCGGTCAAGGTGCTGCTCGACGCCTATGTGGCCGGCGAAGTGAACTCGGTGCACCTGTGCTACAACCGGTTCGTCAGCACCATGAAGCAGGAGCCGGTGATCGAGCAGCTGCTGCCCCTGTCTTCTGAGAAGATGGAGCAGGAGGCCAAGGCCAGTGGTTCCGAGCCGTCCTGGGATTACATCTATGAGCCGGATGCGCAATCCGTCATCGACAACCTGCTGCTGCGCTACATCGAGGCGCTGGTGTACCAGGCCCTGGTTGAGAACATGGCGTCCGAGCACGCTGCGCGCATGGTGGCCATGAAGGCGGCGACCGACAACGCCGGCAACGTGATCGCCGAACTCAAGCTGGTTTACAACAAGACCCGGCAGGCCGCGATTACCAAAGAGCTGTCTGAAATCGTGTCCGGCGCGGCTGCCATCAGCGGCTGAGCAGATTAGTAATATTGGAGCGAAAAATGCAAGCCCAAGGAAAAATTGTTCAATGTATCGGCGCCGTGGTGGACGTGGAGTTCCCGCGCGACCAGATGCCCAAGGTCTATGACGCCCTCAAGATGGAAGGTTCGCCGCTGACGCTGGAAGTGCAGCAGCAGCTCGGTGACGGCGTGGTGCGTACCATCGCGCTGGGCTCTTCCGACGGCCTGCGCCGCGGCCTGACGGTGTTCAACACCGGCTCCCAGATCACCGTGCCGGTCGGCAAGGCGACGCTGGGCCGGATCATGGACGTGCTCGGCAACCCGATCGACGAACGGGGCCCGGTCGACGCGACCCTGACGTCGTCCATCCACCGCAAAGCGCCGGAGTACGACGAGCTGAGCCCTTCGCAGGAACTGCTCGAAACGGGTATCAAGGTGATTGACCTGGTCTGCCCGTTCGCCAAGGGCGGCAAGGTGGGTCTGTTCGGCGGCGCCGGCGTCGGCAAGACCGTGAACATGATGGAACTGATCAACAACATCGCCAAGGCCCACTCCGGCCTGTCGGTGTTTGCCGGCGTGGGTGAACGTACCCGCGAAGGCAACGACTTCTACCATGAAATGGCCGATTCCAAGGTGGTGCGTCTGGACGACCTGCCGGAATCCAAGGTGGCCATGGTCTACGGCCAGATGAACGAGCCTCCAGGCAACCGCCTGCGCGTGGCCCTCACCGGTCTGACGATCGCGGAATCGTTCCGTGACGAGGGCCGTGATGTTCTGTTCTTCGTGGACAACATTTATCGCTACACGCTGGCCGGTACCGAAGTGTCCGCGCTGCTCGGCCGTATGCCTTCTGCCGTGGGCTACCAGCCGACACTGGCTGAAGAAATGGGTCGTCTGCAGGAGCGGATCACGTCGACCAAGGTGGGCTCGATCACGTCCATCCAGGCCGTTTACGTGCCCGCCGATGACTTGACCGACCCGTCGCCGGCTACGACCTTCGCCCACCTGGATTCGACCGTGGTGCTGTCCCGCGATATTGCTTCGCTGGGCATCTACCCGGCGGTGGACCCGCTGGACTCCACCAGCCGCCAGCTCGACCCGCTGGTGGTCGGCGCCGACCACTATGACACCGCCCGCGCGGTCCAGGGCACACTGCAGCGCTATCGCGAACTGCGCGACATCATTGCCATCATGGGCATGGACGATCTGGCGCCCGAAGACAAACTGGCCGTGGCTCGCGCTCGCAAGATCCAGCGTTTCCTCAGCCAGCCCTTCCACGTCGCCGAAGTGTTCACTGGTTCCCCTGGCAAGTACGTCACGCTGGCCGAAACCATCCGTGGTTTCAAGATGATCGTGAACGGCGAGTGTGATCACCTGCCCGAGCAGGCGTTCTACATGGTTGGCACCATTGACGAAGCGTTCGAAAAAGCCAAGAAAGTCTGATCGGCGGTAAACCATGAACACCATCCATGTCGATGTTGTCAGTGTCGAGGAATCGGTCTATTCCGGTGAAGCGAGGTTTGTGGCGCTCCCCGGCGAGATCGGTGAACTCGGCATCTACCCGCGCCATACGCCGCTGATCACGCGCATCAAGCCGGGATCGGTCCGCATCGAAAGACCCGATGGCGGCGAAGAGTTCATCTTCGTGGCCGGTGGTATTCTGGAGGTGCAGCCCGACCGTGTGACCGTGCTGTCCGATACCGCCATCCGGGGCAAGGACCTGGACGAAGAGAAGGCCAATGAAGCCCGTGCGGCGGCGCAGGAAGCCATCAAGAACGCGGCCAGCGAGCTGGATCTGGCCAAGGCCACTTCGGAACTCGCGATCATGGCGGCGCAGCTGTCGGCCTTGCGCAAGTACCGTCGCAACAAGTAAACGCGACTCCGCTTTGCCGGCCAAGGTCGGCAGGCACCCCAACAAAAGGCCCCGGATCTTCCGGGGCTTTTTGCTGGATGGCTTGTTTCTATAGCGTGCAGGCGCCGACCGCGACACTCAGGGATTCACGTAGCTACCCGACTTCCCGCCGTGTTTTTCACGCACCCGCACATCGGTGATGGTCATGCCGCGGTCCACAGCCTTGCACATGTCGTAAATGGTCAGCAGAGCCACCTGAACGGCGGTCAACGCTTCCATTTCAACGCCCGTGGGTCCGACGGTCTCGACGGTGGCGGTGCACTCGACCGACGGTGCCTTCGTCACCACTTCCTCGGCCCAGTCGAAATCAACCGCAACCCGCGTCAACGCCAGCGGATGGCAGAGCGGAATGAGCTCACTCGTCTTCTTGGCCGCCATGATGCCGGCCACACGGGCGATGCCCAGCACGTCGCCTTTTTTTGCGGTTCCGCTGCGCACCAGATCCCGGGTGGCCGCTTCCATCACAATGCGGCCGCAGGCAACGGCAATGCGGTGGGTGGCGGGCTTGGCTGCGACGTCCACCATGTGGGCCTGCCCCTGCGCGTCAAAATGGGTCAGTGGGCTGGAGGGCGGCATGATGGGCAATGCAACAAAAGTAGTTGAGTTTACAGAACGTTCACCCGTTTGAAGCATCATAGAACCATGAAAGACTTGACGGTTCGGCTGCGGGCGGCCGCCATACACCTGGGTATCAGCGTCATCGTCGCATCAGCTGCGGCCTGGCTGGTGTTTGCCGTCTGGTACCCGTATCCCTACCGCGAGATTTCGGGTGGACGCGAACTGTTCACGTTGATCGTCATGGTCGACGTGATCCTCGGGCCCCTGATGACCCTGATCATCTTCAACCGCGCCAAGCCGCGCAAGGAGTTGGTGCGGGATCTGGCGGTGGTGGGCGTGATCCAGCTGGCTGGTCTGGGCTATGGATTGTGGACGGTGCATGCCGCGCGTCCGGTGCATCTGGTGTTTGAATTCGACCGTTTCCGCGCTGTGCACGCGGTGGACGTGCCCGAGGAACTGCTGCCGAATGCGCCCGCCGGGCTGGGCGATTTGCCCTGGACCGGCCCCACCTTGCTCGCAGTCAGGCCTTTCGCGAATCAGCAGGAGCGTGTCGACGTCACCGTTGCCGCCTTGCAAGGCCTTCATGTGGGCGCGCGTCCGGAGCTCTGGCAGCCGTATGAGGTGGCCACCCACCGCGTGGTCGCGGCGGCCAAGCCGGCCAGCCTGTTGAAGGAGCGTTTTCCCGCGCAGGCCCAGGAAATAGCCGCTGCACTGGCGGCCGCCGGCGTCCCGGCGGAGCAGATCGCCTACCTGCCGCTGGTGGCGCGGCGAACGGTCTGGACGGTGCTGCTGAACAACAAGACCGGCCAGATCCTGGGCTACCTTCCGCTGGACTCGTTCTGACCGGGAAGTTGAAGAACACATGCTTTTTCCCAGCGTCTTCAGGCGTCTTTGCGCTTTTCTTTTGATGGCGTCCATGCTGTGTCCGCCGGCCATTGCCCAGAACCAGCTGCCGGCGCTCGGCGACGGCGGGGAGATATCGGCCGCTGCCGAGCGCCAGATCGGCGACCGAATCGCGCGGGAGCTGTACCGGGACCCGGATTATCTGGACGATCCGATCCTGGACGAATACGTCCTGGGCATCTGGAATGCGCTGTTGGCCGCCGCCCGGAACCGGGGCGAGCTCTCGCCGGAACTCGAGGAACGTTTCGCCTGGACGGTCCTGCTGGGCCGTGATGGCAGCGTCAATGCGTTTGCGTTGCCGGGTGGCTACCTGGGCTTGCATCTCGGCCTCATCGGGGTGGTCAACAGCCGCGATGAACTGGCCTCGGTGCTCGCGCATGAACTGACTCACGTCACCCAGCGGCATATCTCGCGCCTGATGGCCCAACAGAATCGCCAGACGCCGCTGATGATTGGTGCGCTGATTCTGGCCGCGCTCGCCGCCAGCAAGAGCCCCGAGGCGGCCAACGCCGTGCTCACCGGCGGCCAGGCACTGGCGGCACAGAACCAGCTCAACTTCTCGCGCGACATGGAGCGCGAGGCCGACCGGGTCGGCTTCGGGGTGATGGCGCAGGCCGGCTTCGAGCCGCGCGGGTTCGTCACCATGTTCGAAAAGCTGCAACAGGCGTCGCGGCTGAATGACAACGGATCGTTTCCCTACCTGCGCAGTCACCCGCTGACCACCGAGCGCATCGGTGACATGCAGGCGCGCATCGCGCTCGCCGGCGCGCCCCCAGGCCCCCAGGAGCCCATCATGGCGCACGCCATGCTGGCCGCGCGGGCGCGCGTGTTGTCCTACCCCGGCGTGGACCTGCTGCGCGCCTGGGCCAAAGAACCCGATCTGCCGGCGTTCGCAACGCTCAGTCCGGCCCGGCGCGCCGCCGTGCTGTATGCGGCCGCCCTGTCGGCCGAACGCCTGCGCGACCACGGCCGTGCCACCGCCTGGGCGCGACGCCTGCTGGTGGTGACCGCCGGCAACCCCGAGGCGGCACGCCAGGCGCGGCTGCTGGCGGCGGATATCGCCCTGGCCGCCAACAACCTGGGTCTGGCAGCCAGTCTGATTGACACGGCTGTGCCCGCCGGCGGGTTGCCACGCCCGGAGCTGCTCCAGCTCACCCAGCTTCGCGTGCGCGAGGGTAAGCCGGAGCTCGCCGTCGATCCGTTGCAGACCTGGGTCACAAAGTACCCGATGGATGCCGCCGCCTGGCAGGCGCTGGCGGCCGCGCACCGGGCACAGAACCAACTGCTGCGCGCGATTCGCGCCGAGGGGGAGGTGCAGATGGCCCGTCTGGACTATGCGGGCGCTGTAGACCGGTTCAAGGCCGCGCGCACCTTGTCGGCCAAAGGCAGCCTGGAGGCGGCCGATCACATCGAGGCGTCGATCATCGACACCCGGCTACGCGTGGCCGAATCACGACTTCGCGAACAGGCCTTGCAGCGCTGAATCGATGACCAGGCCAAGCACCGAATACATCAGGGACCCCAGCAGCGCCGCACCGAAGCCGGTGACCTGGAAGTCCGCCAGCATCTCGCTGGCGGCCCAGAACATCAGGGCGTTGATCACGAACAGGAACAAGCCCAGCGTCACCAGCGTCACGGGCAGGGTCAGCAGCACCAGGATCGGCCGGACGAAGGTGTTGAGCAGACCGATCACCAGAGACGCCACCATCGCGGCGGTGAAGGTGTCGACCTGGACACCGCTGTAGAGGTGCGCCACCGCCAGCAGCGCGGCGCTGCTGAGCAGCCATTTGAGAACAAGCTTCATGGCAGCCAGCATAGCACCCGCCCGATATGATTCTCACGACGACCATTCCATGTACGGCATCCACATCACCGACATCGAAGCCGCCATCAACTTCTGGCGGGCACGCCGTCCCAGCGACGACGGCGTGACGCTGGCGCCGGAGCTGCGGGCGCTGGCTGACCTGTACGGGCGCATGGTGTACCGGGGTCAGGAGCTGAGCTCGGAAGGCGAATTTTCCGCCGAGGCCTGGCGAGCATGGCAGACCTGGTTTGCCAGCACGCCGGACACGCCCTGCATCGCGATCTGCTCCACCAGCCAGGGCGACGCGGTCTGCAAGGGTTGCGGCCGTACCGAAACCGAGGTCCAGAACTGGCCACAGATGGGGCCAGCCGCCAAGCGCAGCACCTGGCGGCGCATCACCACCGAAGGCACCGCCTGGCGCTTCAACCGGTATGCCGAGCGTGCGTTGGAGAGGCGGGTTCGGTCACGGGCCAATGACTCCTGAAACAGGAGCAACCCGAGGCCCGCCGGTGAGGGGAAATGCCGGAAAAGAACAGAAAAGACGGCCCAGGCGGCCTATTTCCAGCGCACGCACTCGATGTCGAGGTGGTTCTGGCTATCCGACAGGCTCAGGCTACCTTCCTGCACCGTGGCCTGGAGTTGCATGCTGCGTTGGGCCAGGCGCGTCAGCGCCTGCGAAGCCTCGGTCGGCACGCGCCAGACCTGGAGTTTGTCGAGCCGGCCGAGCTTGTTCTCGATGCCGCGCCACCAGACTTCGGCGGCGTGGTGGAACGTGTACACGACGACCTGGTCGGCTTTCTGGCAGGCTTTGGTCAGGGGCTTTTCTTCGGGCTGGCCGACCTCGATCCACAGGCGCGTCTGCCCGGTGAAGTCCTTCAGGAAGAGATCGGGGTCGTCCGGGTCGGACAGGCCGGCACCGAAGGCCAGCACGCCGTCCCCGTTGCAGACCGCCTGCAACTGCCAGGCGTTCAGCGCCAGCGCCACCAGCCGGATCATCATCCGCTCGTCGGTTTCGCTCGGATGGCGCGCCAGCGTCAGCGCATGGTCGGCGTAGTAGGCGTGGTCGATGTCCGCCACCGACAGATTGGCCTTGAAGATGGTGGATTTGAGGGCCATGCGGTGGGAAACTGTGAAAACGATAGCGTCTCGTGGCCGTTTGGCGCTGAGAAGGGGTCGATCTGATCCGAATACGGGGCCTCAGACGCGCCGCGCGAGGTCGGCGGCCAGGCCCGTGTAGGTGGCGGGCGTCAAGGCCAGCAGGCGATCTTTTTCGGCCTGCGGGATGTCCAGCGAGCGGATCAGGCCGTGCAGGGCCTCGGCGGTGACGGTCTGGCCGCGCGTGACGTCCTTGAGTTGCTCGTACGCCCCAGAGACACCGAAGCGGCGCATCACGGTCTGGATCGGCTCGGCCAGCACCTCCCAGGACGCGTTCAGATCGGCGGCCAGCGCCGGCGCGTTGAGTTCGAGCTTGTTGAGCCCTGCCAGCAGCGACTGGTAGGCCAGCGTGGCATAGCCGAGCGCCACGCCCATGTTGCGCAGCACGGTGGAGTCGGTCAGGTCGCGCTGCCAGCGGCTGATCGGGAGCTTTTCCGACAGGTGGCGCAGCAGCGCGTTGGCCAGCCCAAGGTTGCCTTCGGCGTTCTCGAAGTCGATCGGGTTCACCTTGTGCGGCATGGTCGACGAGCCGATTTCGCCCGCCTTGAGCTTCTGCTTGAAGTAGCCCAGGCTGACATAACCCCAGACATCGCGCGAGAAGTCGATCAGGATGGTGTTGGCGCGGGCCACCGCGTCGAACAGCTCGGCCATGTAGTCGTGGGGCTCGATCTGGATGCTGAAGGGCTGGAAGGTGAGGCCCAGGCCCATCGGCTCGGGCGTCTCGACCACCTTGCGAGCAAACGCTTCCCAGTCGAAATCGGGCCAGGCGGCCAGGTGCGCGTTGTAGTTGCCCACCGCGCCGTTCATCTTGGCCAGGATCTTGACGCCCGCGATGCGGTCGCAGGCGGTCTGCAGCCGCACCACCACGTTGGCGATCTCCTTGCCCACCGTGGTGGGGCTGGCGGTCTGGCCGTGGGTACGGCTGAGCATGGGCACGTCGGCCAGTTGATGCGCCATTTCGCGCAGCTTCAGCAGAACGCGGTCCAGCGCCGGCAGCAGCACCAGGTCGCGCCCGGCGCGCAACTGCAGGGCGTGGCTGGTGTTGTTGATGTCCTCGCTTGTGCAGGCGAAATGCACGAATTCGCTCGCCGCTTCGAGCTCGGGGCGGGCTTCGAACTTTGACTTGATCCAGTACTCCACCGCCTTGACGTCGTGGTTGGTGGTCTTTTCGATCTCCTTGATCGCCAGCGCGTCGGCTTCGGAGAAATGCTTGACCAGGCCCAGCAGGTAGGTGCGCGCACCGGGCGAGAGCGGTTTGAATTCGGCAAAACCCGCGTCACTGAGCGCGATCAGCCAGGCCACCTCCACCTGGACGCGCCGTTGCATGTAGCCCTGCTCACTCATCAAGGGCCGCAGGGGCGCCAGTTTTGCGGCATAACGGCCGTCCAGCGGCGAGAGGGCGGATGTCGGGGTGAGGCTCATTCCCGGATTGTAGGGTGGGGGTGTTGCGCCGCTGCACCACTTGGGGCATGGCCTTCCCCTAGAATGAAATTCATCCAGAACCAGAACAAACCCAGAGAGTGACCATGAAACTGATCGGAGCCGTGACCAGCCCCTACGTGCGCAAGGTGCGCATCGTGATGGCTGAGAAAAAACTCGACTACCAGTTCGTCCCGGAGGACGTGTGGTCGGCCGACACCCGGATCGCCGATTCCAACCCGCTGGGCAAGGTGCCCTGCCTGGTGATGGAAGGCGGGGAGGCGGTGTTCGATTCGCGGGTCATCGTCGAATACCTTGACACCCTGTCGCCCGTGGGCAAGCTGATCCCGCAGCCCGGCCGCGAGCGCGCCGAGGTCAAGACCTGGGAGGCGCTGGCCGACGGCCTGCTCGACGCGGCTATCCTGGCCCGGCTGGAAGCCACCTGGCCCGGTCGGTCCGACGCCCAGCGGTCCCAGGCCTGGATCGATCGCCAGATGGCCAAGATCGACGCCAGCCTGAAGGCCATGAGCCAGGGGCTGGGCGACAAGCCCTATTGCAGCGCCATCCACCTGAGCCTCTCCGACATCGCCGTGGGCTGCGCGCTGGGTTACCTGGATTTCCGCTTCCCGCAGATCGACTGGCGCGCCAGTCATCCCAACCTGCACAGGCTGCATGACAAGCTGATGGGGCGGCAGAGCTTCATCGATACGCGCCCACCCGCCTGACGCGGGTGGAGCCCGATCGGGGGCCGCGTCTCAGGTGGCCGCGCGCTGGCGCAGCCAGCGCATCAGGCGGCCCAGGACGGGCAATTTTTCATACAGTTCCTCGGCGGCGTCCCAGTAGTCGCGATGCTCCCGGATGCGGCCATCGTCGGCCAGCGCCAGGTGGGAGGCGCCGCGCACGGTCTGAAGGCTGGCTGTGTCGAACCGCTTGAACCGGAAGCGGAACTCCCACACCAGGAAGCACTGCGCGCCGTCGACCAGCCGCCCGGTCACGACGAAACGCGGTTCGTCGAGCGAACGGTACATGTGGCGGAAGATGTCACGGATCGCCGGCACGCCCTGCACCTCGTTGAACGGGTCCTTGAAGCGCGCCTCGTCAGTGTAGAGCTCGTCCAGGTCGGCCAGGCTCTCGGGGCTCAGGGTTTCGAACCAGCGAACGATGCGTTCGGTGGCGGCGCGGGCGTCGTCGGGGGGCATGGGGCTACAGTCCGGTGAATCGGCCCACGGCCGCGAAGTAGAGCCGGTAGGGTAGCAGGCGCAACAGGTGCAGCCAGCGTGTGAATCGCTTGGGGAAATGGATGTCGAAGCGCCCGTCCGCCCAGCCCCGCAGAATTTCGCCGGCTGCCTGCTCCGGTGTGATCAGGGCGGGCATCGCGAACTTGTTCTGGCGCGTCAGCGGCGTCTCGACAAAGCCCGGATTCACCACGCTCACGCCGATGCCGGCGGCGCGCAGGTCCAGGTACAGCGTTTCCGCCAGGTTGATCAGGGCCGCCTTGGTGGGCCCGTAGGCCAGGCCCTGCGGCAGGCCCCGGAAGCCGGCGACGCTGCTGACCAGACTGACGTGCCCCGCGCCGCGCACCAGCATCGACGGCAGAACCGCGTCCAGCACCCGCAAGGCGCCGGCGTAGTTGACCTGGAGGTGACGCAGCATGTCGGGCAGGTCCAGCGCGGTGGCACGCTGCGCGCGATAGTGGCCGGCGCAGTACAGCACCAGATCAGGCGGCCCGCCCGCCAGCACCGCGCGCGCGGCCGCAGCGACGCTGCCGGCGTCGGTCACGTCCAGGGCAATCGGCTGGACGCTGCCGCCGGCCGCCGCGGCGCTGGCGGCGTGGCGATCCGCGAAGTCCGTCAGCGCCGCCTGGTTGCGGGCCGACACCACCAGATGTGCGCCTTGCGACAGCAACGCCTGCGCCGTGGCCAGCCCGATACCGCTGGAGGCGCCGACGATCCAGACCCGTCGGCCTTTCCAGGCGCTCAAGGGTGGGTTCAGGGGCGCCAGCCAGCGCCACGATCGCGCACCGTCGGCGCGGGTCGGGGCGGGCGCGGCCGGACTGAATGAAGTTTTCATGGCCGCTTCACGAACGAGAGCGTGACTTCGCCGAGCTTCACGCCCCATTTGCTCATCACCGCGGTGTTCAGCATGACGCGGTCGTCCATCAGGTACATCCAGTCGTCGAAGTCCACGTGCCAGACCCGCCCGTCCACCGGCAGCGCCAGCGTGTAGGTCCAGTTGAAGGCGTTGCCGCGCGCCTGTCCCCGCGCCTCGCCAACCACGTCGTCGGCGGTGCCGGTGTAGCGCCCGTCGGGCAGGCGCTTGAGGCGCCAGATGCGCTTTTGCAAGCTGCCGTCGGAATAGACGAAATCTTCGTCAAGCACCCCCTCGTCGCCGTTCCAGCTGCCTTTCATGACGACCGTGAAACGTTTGACCACCTTGCCCGAGCGGTCGGTGAAGATGCCGTAGGCGTCGAGCGTGCCGTTGAAATACTGTTTCAGGTCCAGCACGGGTTTTTCGGCGGCGTAGTCGTCGATCCCTGGGCCGGCGCAACCGGCCAGAGTGAGGGCGAGGGCGGCGGCCAGGACGATGCGTCGTTTCATGAGGGGCTCCTGCTCAGCAAGGGGGTGGGGGCGGCGCGGGTCGCGGGGCGGATCACCAGGCCGTACAAGGTGGCGCCGGCCAGCAGCTTGAGTACGCAGGGCAGCGCGCAGTAGGCCAGCACCAGGGCCTGCAAGGCCCGCGGATCGGTCGTGCCGGGCGCGTAGCCGGCCAGCGCCAGAACAGGCAGCGCCAGGCCGGCCGACACGGCGAGGGTGAGTTTGGAGGCGAAGTTCCACCAGCCGAAGTACGCACCCTCCGCGTGGCCGCGGTCGCCGTGTTCGTCGATGAGGCCGGCCAGCAGGGCGCCGGGCAGGGCGAGGTCGGTGCCGAGCGCGATGCCGGACAGGGCGCAGACGATCAGGAAGGCGTTGGCGTCGCCCGGTCCCAGGGTGGCGGCGCCGGCGAAGGCCATCACCGAGAGCACGATGCCCACCAGCCAGGTGCGCGCCAGCCCCAGGCGCGGCACGAGCCGCATCCACAGGGGCAGAGAGGCCGCCGCGCTGGCAAAGTACAGGCCCAGGAACGCCGGCTCCATGGCATTCGGAGCCTGCAGACGGTCTTGCACGAAGAACAGCACCAGCGTGGCCGGGATGGCGCTGGCCAGGCCGTTGAGCACGAAGACGACCAACAGCCGCCGAAATGCCGGGCGTCGCAACGGGTGCCACAGGTTCGCGTCGGCTGGCGCGTCGTTCGAGCGCAGGGTCAGAGGCGCGGGCCGAGGCGCGCGGGCCCACGCCATCCAACCCAGCGCCAGCGTCATGGCGAGCAGGGCAGCGGTGGCCGGCAGACCGAACACGGTGGGCGTGATTGCGGCCACCATCACTCCGATCAGGCCCATTCCTTCGCGCCAGGCGACCACCCGTCCGCGCTGCTGTTCGTCGCCGCCCAGCATCGCGCCCCAGGCCTGGTGCAGGATGGCCAGCAGGCTGAACGCGGTGTAGGTCAGCACCAGCGCGCCCGCCATCCACACCGCGAGGGCTGCGTCGCCGCGCACCGGTGGCATGAACAGGCCGGCAAACCCCACGGCCAGCGCCGCCGCCGCCAGGGCGCCGGTCCCCAGCACGTGTCGCACGGACCGAGCGAACAGCCGATCGCTCAGACGGCCCAGCAGGGGATCGATGAACGCGTCCAGCAACCGGGCGGACAGCAGCAGCGCGCCCAACAAGGCCAGCGGCATGCCGAACTCACGCGCGTGATGATTGGGCAGCACCACGTAGAGTGGCAGCGCAAGAAAGGCCAGCGGCAGGCCCAGACCGCCATACAGCGCGCCGCCCAGGCTGGACACCGGCGGCGTGTCGAGGGTGGTCATGGCCGGGCTCAAGGCTTCACCTGGGCCAGCAGCGACTGGCGCAACACCGGCTCGGAGGTCGCCGGTGACAGCCAGATGCCGAAAAACAGCGGGGCGAATGCGGCGTCGCGCACCTCGCCGTGCGGCTGACCGTTCAGCAGGAACCGAGCCCCGCTGCCGGGAACGTGCAGCCCGGTGATGCGGTCACCCTTTTTCACGTCCGGCAACGCGGCGATCAGCGCGGCGTGCCATGCGTCGGCCTGGGCGTCACTGAAGCGGCCGATGCGCCGCATTTCCTCGATCGAACGCGCGGCGATTTCGGTGCGGGTGAAGTTACGCTGGTATTCCAGTTCCAGCGCGAACGGGTGGCGGGCGAAGTCCGGGGCCTGAAAGCCGGGCTGCACCCACAGGCGGGCCTGGTAGATGTCCAGGCCCCAGAATCGCAGGCGCGCCGTGCCGGCCAGGGTGGCGCCGCTCAGCGGCTTGGCGTTTGCGGCCAACGGCGGCTCAGGAGCCGTGCTCGCGGCGGAAAACGAACCAAAAAGGCCAATTCCCAGCGACAGCAGGCCAGCACGCGCTATGAAAAATGGAGTCATGGCCGGACCAGGGTGTACTGCACCACGTCGATGCTGGATTCGGCGAACGCAGCCTCGCAGTAGGCCAGGTAGAACTCCCAGGTGCGCATGAAGCGCTCGTCGAATCCCAACTGCTGGATCGGCTGGCGTTGGGCCAGGAACTGCTCCCGCCAGCGTCTGAGGGTTTCGGCGTAGTCCGCACCGAAGGCGAAGGACTCTTCGACGACCAGACCGGCCGCCGAGGCTTCCCGGTGGAATTCGCGCGGGCAGGGCAGGCAGCCGCCGGGGAAGATGTATTGCTGAATGAAGTCGGTGGAGCGGATGTAGCGGTCCCAGAGCGCGTCGTCGATCACGATGCTCTGGATGCAGGCCCGGCCGCCCGGCTTCAGCAGGCGCTGCACGGCGCGGAAGTAGGTGGGCCAGTACTCGCGGCCGACAGCCTCGACCATCTCGATCGAACAGATCGCGTCGAACGGTGCGTCCTGGATGGCGCGATAGTCCTGCAAGCGCAGATCGGCCCGATCGGCGGTGCCAAGCCGTGCCATCCGCGCCCGGGCGAAGGCCAGTTGTTCCGTGGACAAGGTGATGCCGGTGAGGTTGGCCTGGAACTCGGTGGTGGCCATTTCCGCCAGTGCGCCCCAGCCGCAGCCGATCTCCAGCACCCGGTCGCCAGGGCGGACGCCGGCCATGCGCAGGGCGCGGCGAACCTTGGCGTGCTGCGCGGTTTGCATCGGCTGCTCCAGGTCGCCGTCGAACCAGGCCGACGAGTAGTTCATGGTGTCGTCCAGCCACAGCTCGTAGAACGCGTTGCCCAGGTCGTAGTGGGCATGAATGTTTTTCCGGCTGTTGGCTACGCTGTTGCGGCGCATCAGGTGCCGCAGGCGGTAGATCAGGCGCCCCGCCCAGTTGCCGTGGATGACGTCTTCAACCTCGCGCCGGTTGCGCACCAGAACCCGCAGCAGCGTGGTGAGGTTCGGCGTGCTCCAGTCGCCGGCGATGTAGCTTTCGGCGAAGCCGATGTCGCCCGACTTGAGCGCCGCCACACACACGTCCCAGCTCTTCAGGACCAGCGTGGCGTGCGGCTGATCGCCGGTGCCGCAGGTTCGGCAGTCGCCATTGGGCAGGTGCAGCGTCAGCGTGCCGTGACGGATCCGCTGCAACAGGCTCAGGACCGTGCGCGCCGCGGCGGGCGCGCCTTGGGGCAGGGATAGCGGGGGTGCGGTCAGCGTGTTCATGTCGTTGATGCAGTCAGTTGGTGGAAGTGGATCGTGGGTGGGTCGCCGGGGCTTCAGGGGATCTGGCGCGTGACCGCCTGTTGCGGCGGCGCGGGTTTGCTGTGGAAGGGAATGCGCTTGAGCCACAGCCGAAGTGCCTGCCAGTGGATGCGTGCCACCACGCCCAGGGTGAGGGCCGGGTAAGCCAGCAGCGCGTGGCGCAGGCTGCTCCGGTCGGCGAGTTGCAGGGTGCCGCTGAGGTGGGTTTCGATCAGTGGGCCGTCGGCATCGTCATGGTCCACGCGGGCGACCATGCGCTCCTGGCCGTCCTGCACGCTGCGAAGAAAGCGGAACCGGTATCGGCCGGCCGCGGTGCAGAACGGCGAGACGTGGAACACCTTGTCCGCGCGCAACTCCTGGCCGTACGCGGGCCGGTCCAGCAGGTAGCAATGGCGTTCGCCGAAGGTGTTGTTGACTTCGGCGACCACGGCGCGCAGGGCGCCTTGATCGGTGTGGCAGTACCAGAAGCTCACCGGTTTGAAGGTATGGCCCAGCACACGCGGGTAGGTTTGCAGCCAGGCCTCACCGGTGGCGTCCTTGATACCCGCGCCGATGAGCAGTTCATCCAGCCAGGCCAGCGCGCCGCCCTGTTGCGCGCCGCGGCCGTCGCCGTGATCGCGGTCATGAAAGCTCAGCCAGCCGGGCCGGTTGACGGCCAGGGTGTCGCTGCCGTGGGCACGCAGAGACCGCATGGGCAGCATCAGGAAGAAGGTCGGATAGCGAAACGCGTTGCCGACCGGACGAAGGCGCCGGTGGCCCACGTGACCGAACCCGATCAACGCGGCGGGCAGTTTCATGCGGCCACCGCTTCGGCCATCCGGGCCGGTTGCGTTTCCGCCGGGGTCTCCCGTCGTCCCCGGGCGTCCGTGAGCAACTGGCGGGCCGCATGGAGGCCGGCTTTCAGCCCGTCTTCGTGAAAGCCGTAGCCCATCCAGGCGCCGGCGTAGTAGGTGTGATGCTTTCCTTGAAGGTTCGACGTACGGGCCTGCGCGCGAATGGCCGCCTGGTCGAACACCGGGTGTTCATAGTCGTAGTCGCCCAGGATGGTGGCCGGATCGATGGCGCGGGTCGGGTTCAGCGACACAATCACCGGCTGCTCGAACGGAAGCGGCTGGAGCCGGTTCAACAGATAGTGCAGACAAACCCGGGACGCTTCGTCGGACCGGTTGGCTGCGCGTTCGTAGTTCCAGGCAGCCCAGGCCTTGCGGGTTGCCGGCAGCACGGAGGGGTCAGTGTGCAGCACCGCGCGGTTGCGCTGGTAGCGGATGGCGCCGAGCACCTCCCATTCGTCGCGGGTCGGCGTCTTCAGCAGCTCCAGCGACTGGTCGGAGTGCGTGGCCAGGATCACCTTGTCGAAGGTCTCCACGCCGGCGTCGGTGAACACCCGAACGCCGCCACGAAACAGGCCGGGGTCGCGCTCGATGCGGCGCACCGGGGTGTTCAGGCGCTTGTCGGCGATGGCATCGGTGATCTTGTCGACATAGTGGCGCGCGCCGCCCGGCACAGTGCGCCAGGCCGGCCGGTTGCTCACCTGCAGCAGGCCGTGGTTGTGGCAGAACCGGATCATTGTGGCCACGGGGAACTTCAGCATCTGGTCGGTGGGGCAGCTCCAGATACAGCCCAGCATCGGCAGGAAGTACCAGTCGCGGAACTCGGCGCTGAACCGGTGAATTTCCAGAAAAGCCGCCAAAGGCTGCATCAGGGCGGCGTCCTGGTTGGCCTCGGCGATCCGGGTGCACAGGGTGTTGAAACGCATCAGGTCGCGCAGCATGCGCAGGAAGCGCGGATTGACCAGGTTGCCGCGCTGGGCAAACACGGCGTCGAGGCTGGAGCCGCTCCATTCAAGCGTGCGACCCTCCAGCGCACCGGGCGCCTGCACCGAAAAAGACATGTCAGACGCGACCGAGCGCACCCCGAGCTCGTCGAACAAGCGAATCAGATTCGGGTAGGTGCGTTCATTGAACACCAGAAAGCCGGTGTCCACCCCGTGCGTGACCGGACCGTCCGCCGTGGGCAAGGTGATGTCCACGGTATGGGTGTGGCCACCAAAACGGGAGCCCGCCTCAAAAAGAGTCAGGTCGGCCTGTTTGCACAGGACGTGGGCCGCGGAAAGTCCGGAAATGCCGGAGCCGACGATGGCGATGTTCATGGGTGACTGCCTGGTTGGGTAGCTGGGTAGAGAGTCGGCGACGGGTGTCCGGGTTCACACAGCGTCGGCCAAGGGATCGGGCCCGCATGGCTGATGGAGGCCTTTACCCGTGAAGGGTAGAAAAGGGGGTGGCAGGGGGCCATAGAACGGGCTACTTGCTGGAACATGGATAAACCAATTGGATAAATTGTGACCAATTGGTATCGTTATGTCCAGAAAGGAAATAAATCCCATGATTAGGGTGTGGTATTGGGGCCTGTCCGGGCTTTGCGCGCAATTTTTTCACCGAGACCGGTGAAGGTGAGCCCAGGCCTTGGGCATCCAGTCGTCGGTGTTCGAAATCGAGGGCGTGGGCCGACGTGAACCCGTCACGACGGGCTGCAGCGCCAAACTCACGCGCGCCGACCTGATCGCCTGCCTTCAGCCGGATCGCCGCGTGACCGTCGAGGTCACGGGACTCAAGTAGTTTTCTGGCCGGTGTCTCCGGCCTGCGTGCGAGGCGACGGACGGGACTTCGTCAGGCCGCGTCCGGCACCACGGCCGTGACTTCGATTTCCACCTGGGCACGTTCTTCCATCAGTGCGGACACTTCCACGCAGGTCATCGCGGGGAAATTGCGCCCCATCACCTCCCGGTAGGCCTTGCCCAGTTCCGCCAGGCGGCGCAGGTACTCGTCGCGGCGGGTGATGTACCAGGTCATGCGGACCATGTGTTCGGGTCCGGCGCCGGCCTCGGCCAGTACCGCGTGGACATTGCGCAGCGTCTGCGCGGTCTGTTCGATGAAATCGTCGGTCTCGAACTGTTGCTGGGCGTTCCAGCCGATCTGGCCGCCGACGAACACCAGCGTGCCGCGCGCGGCCACGCCGTTGGCATAACCCTTGGGAGTGGCCCAGCCGGGCGGTTGCAGGATCTTCATGGGGTCCTCAGCTTGAAACGTTGCAGCTTGCCGGTTTCGGTGCGCGGCAGGCTGTCGCGGAACTCGATCTGGCGCGGGTATTTGTAGGGCGCGATGGAATTCTTGACGTGCTCCTGCAGGGTCTTGACCATCGCCTCGTCGCCGACCAAACCCGGCTTGAGCACGCAAAACGCCTTCACGATCATGCCGCGGTCGGCGTCCGGCAGCCCGATCACGGCGCACTCGGCCACCGCCGGATGGCGCAGCAGAGCGTCTTCCACTTCCGGGCCACCGACGTTGTAGCCGGCGGTGATGATCATGTCGTCATCGCGCGCCTGGTAGAAAAAATAGCCGTCCTGGTCCTGAACGAAGGCGTCGCCGGGGTAGTTCCAGCCGCCCTTGACGTAACGAGTCTGTCGCTCGTCGGCCAAATACTTGCAGCCCGTCGGACCGATCACCGCCAGTTTGCCTACGGTGCCACGGGGCAGTTCCGCGCCTTCGTCGTTCACGACGCGGGCGGTGTAACCCGGCACCACCTTGCCGATGGCGCCGTGCCGAACATCGGCCCCCGCGGACGAGATGAAGATGTGGAACATCTCGGTGGCGCCGATGCCGTCGATCATCTCGATGCCGGTGGCCTCGCGCCAGAGCGTGCGCGTGGCGTCCGGAAGTCCTTCGCCGGCGCTCACGCAGAGCCGCAGCGACGGAAGGCCCACCGCTTTCGCAAACGGTGCCATCTGCCGGTAGAAGGTCGGCGCGGTGTAGCAGATGGTGGCGCCCACCTCGCCGATCAGCCGCACCATGGCCTCCGGGGTGTAGGCGATGTCCGGGTAGTAGACCGAAGCGCCGGCCCACATCGGGAAGATCAGCATGCCACCCAGACCGAACGTGAAGGCCAGCGGCGGCGAGCCCATGACGATGTCGTGGGGCGTGGCGCACAACACGTGGCGGGGCCAGGCCTCGCAGGCCGCCAGCACGTCGCGGTGGGTGTGCACGGCGGCCTTGGGCTTGCCGGTGGTGCCCGAGGTGAAGGCCATTAGTGCGATGTCGTCCGCCGCCGTGGGGCAGGCGGCGAACACGCCTGACTTGCCCGCGCACAAGGCACCCAGGTCGGTCGGGTCGTCCGGGGCGTTGAACTTCTGGATGGTGCGCAGCACGGGGTGCTCCCGCTGCGCGTACTTCAGTTCTGCCAGCAGGGTGGCGTCGCAAAAGGCCAGCACGGGCTGCGCCTTGTCGATGATGTCGCCCAGTTCGCGGGCGCGCAGCAGCGGCATCGTGGCCACGGCCACCAGGCCGGCCTTGACGACGGCCAACCAGCACAAGGCCATTCCAATGGAGTTGCCGCCGCGCAGCAGCACCCGGTTGCCACTCACCAGGCCCATGTCCTCGGTCAGCCACTGGGCTATGCGGTTGACGCGCTCGGCCACCTCGTCGTAGGTGAAGGTGACGCGGCTGGACCGCAGCAGGGGACGCTGGGCAAAGCCTTTCGCTGGCGCCTGGTCGAGCAGCGCCTCGACCAGGTTGAGCTGCGGCGGAAACTGCAGTTCGGGCCGGTCATAGTTCAGGATCGGCCACTGTTCGGGTGGTGGCAGGCGATCGTGCACGAAGCGGTCGAGCTGCGCGCTGACGCCGCGTGCGGGCGGCGTGGACGGGCGGGACGGGTGGCTCATGGAATCACTCCTGCAGAACGGCCTTGCCGATGATGAGCTGCTGCACCTCGGTGGCGCCTTCGTAGATGCGCAGCGAGCGGATGTCGCGGTACAGGCTTTCGACCTTGGCGCCCACCTCCACGCCACGTCCGCCGTGCATCTGCAGCGCCATGTCGATGACCTTCTGGGCGTTTTCAGTGGCGGTCATCTTCGCTGCGGCCGCGGCGACGCTGCGCTCGCGGGCGCTGCCGGAGGCGAGGTCGCGCATCCAGGCGGCGCGGTAGGTCAGCAGCGCGCCGGCGTCGATCAGCGCGGCCATTTCGCCGAGCCTGGCCTGGGTGAGCTGGAAGTCCGCCAGGGTGTGGCCAAACATGCGCCGTTGGCGCGCCCACCGGATGGCCTCGGCCAGCGCCCGGCGCGCCATGCCCAGTGCGGCCGCCGCCACGGACGCGCGGAAGATGTCCAGCGTCTGCATGGCGAGCTTGAAGCCGCCGTGGACATCGCCCAGCAGCGCGCCGGCGGGCACCCGGCAGCCGTCGAACACCAGTGTGGCCAGCGGGTGCGGCGCCATCACGTGGATGGCGCGGCTGGCGTCCAGCCCCGGCGTGCCGGCGTCCACGATGAAGGCGCTGATGCCCCGGCTGCCGCCTTGCGGGTCGGTCTTGGCGAACACGCAGTAAAAATCGGCCAGGCCGCCGTTGCTGATCCAGGTTTTGGTTCCCTGGAGCTCAAAATCGGCATCGTTCTGGCCAGACCCCATTGTCGAATGGCCACGAAGAGCTATCGTATTCATAGCGGCCACGTCGGAGCCGGCGTCCGGCTCGCTCAACGCAAAGGCGGCGATCTTGTCGCCCCGGGCCACCGCCGGCAGGTAAGCGGCCTGCTGCGCCGGTGTGCCGGCCAGCGAAATGGCGCCGCTACCCAGCCCTTGCATCGCAAACGCAAAGTCGGCCAGCGGCGAGTGGAAAGCCAGTGTTTCGCGCAACACCACCAATGCGCGCGAGTCCAGCGCGGGCAGGGCGCCGCCGTGTTCCGCGGCCACGCAGTAGCGCAGCCAGCCGCCGTCGCCCAGGCGGCGTACCCAGTCGCGGCAGGCGGCGCGGTCGTCGGATTCGTCGACCGATTGGGCCGGTGCCCATTCCCGCAGGCCGTCGGCGAGTTGCCGGTGGGCGGCGCCAAAAAAAGGCAGCGCCAGGTGGCCGGCGGGGGATCGCAGGTCGGTCAGGGCCATCTCAATCGCCCCCGAATACCGGCTTTTGCCGGGCGGCGAAAGCCTCGTAGGCGCGGCGGAAGTCCTGCGTCTGCATGCAGATGGCCTGGGCCTGGGCTTCGGCCTCGACCGCCTGCTCGATGGTCATGGCCCATGCCTGCTGCAGCATGGTCTTGGTCATCGCGTGGGCGAAGGTGGGGCCTGCGGCCAGCTCGCGGGCCATCGCCGTGGCGGCCCCGAGCAGGGCGTCGCTCTCGTGCAGTGCGTTGAAGAAGCCCCAGGCCAGGCCTTCCTGGGCGGTCATGGCGCGGCCGCTGAACAGCAGCTCGGAGGCGCGGCCCTGGCCGATGACGCGCGGCAGCAGCGCACAGGCGCCCATGTCGGCACCGGCCAGACCGACGCGGGTGAACAGGAAGGCGGTCTTGGTGGCGGCCGTGCCGTAGCGCAGGTCACAGGCCAGCGCCATCATGGCGCCCGCGCCGGCGCAGATGCCGTCGATGGCGCCGACGATGGGTTGCGGGCAGTTGCGCATGGTCTTGACGAGGTCACCGGTCATGCGCGTGAACTCCAGTAGTTCGGGCATGGTCATGCGCGTCAGCGGGCCGATGATCTCGTGCACGTCGCCACCCGAGCAGAAGTTGCCGCCCGCACCGGCGACCACCACCACCTTGACGTCGGTGGCGAACTTCAGCGCGTGAAACAGGTCGCGCAGTTCGGCATAGGAATCGAACGTCAGCGGGTTCTTGCGCTCCGGGCGGTTGAGCGTGACGGTGCCCACGCCGTCGGCGAAGGACCAGGCGAAGTGCCGGGCCACGTAGCCGGCACGGGCGTCGAACTGGCTGCGCATCGGGTTGCCAGCGGGGATGTAGTGCTTCACGGGGTTCTCCGGTCAGGGGCGGACAAGGATGGGGCAGGCGGACGGCATGGCCAATTTCGGTTCGGTCTTTCAGGCATTGGCGTGGAAACTCGTCTTGACCTTGCCCAGCAGGCGGTACAGGCTGGCCACCTCCCGGGCGTCCAAGGCCGAGAAGGCCTGCACGATCCAGGCTTCGTGGGCGAGCGCCATGTCGGCGAAGGCGGCCCGGCCTTTGAGCGTGAGCCGCACGCGCCAGGCACGGCGGTCGCCTTCGACGTCGGTGCGCTCGACCAGGTCCTCCGCCACCAGCTGGTCGGTGATGCCGGTGACGTTGCCGCCAGTCACCATGAGGCGGCGCGAGAGTTCGTTCATGCGCAGGCCGTCGGGTGCGCGCTCCAGCTGGGCCATCAGGTCGAAGCGTGGCAAGGTGGTGTCGAAGCGTTCGCGCAGCGAGGCGCGCACCTGCTTCTCCACCAGTTGGGTGCAGGTCAGCAGGCGCAGCCACAACCGCAGTTCCTCGGGGTGCTCGCTGTGGGCTCGGGCTTCCAGGTCCATCGGGATCGACGTCGGATTGCTACATGAACGATAGCTGCTTGCGGCCGTCTTACGCGGGGATCGGCCTTGTCCTGTTTGCGATGTCGCGGTACAGCTGGTCGCGACCACTCTCGTAGGGGCGCGGCCAGGCGATGGCACGGCTTTGCAGCTTGGCCGCTTCGTGCAGGGTCCAGGCCGCATCGGCCAGGTGCGGGCGGCCCACGGCGCAGAGGTCGGCCCGTCCGGCGGCGATGATGCTGTTGGCGTGGTCGGCCTCGGAAATCGCACCCACGGCCATGGTGGCGATGTCCACCTCGTTGCGGATGCGGTCGGCAAATGGGGTCTGGTACATGCGTCCGTACACCGGTTTGGCCTCGCGCGTGGTCTGCCCGGACGACACGTCGATCAGGTCGCAGCCGGCGGCCTTGAAGAGCCGCGCCATCTGTACCGCGTCCTCGTCGGTGTTGCCGCCGGGCACCCAGTCGTGCGCCGAGATGCGCACGCTCATCGGTCGGGCGGCCGGCCAGGCGGCGCGCATCGCGGCAAACACCTCCAGCGGGTAACGGCAGCGGTTCTCCAGCGAGCCGCCGTATTCGTCGGTGCGCCGGTTGGTCAGCGGGCACAGGAAGCTCGACAGCAGGTAACCGTGTGCGCAGTGCAGCTCCAGCCAGTCGAAGCCGGCCTGCGCCGCGCGGCGCGTCGCCTCGACGAACAGCGCGGTCAGCAGATCCATGTCGGCGCGGGTCATGGCGCGCGGTGTCTGGTTCTGCACGCCGTAGGCCACGGCGCTGGCGGCAATCAGCGGCCAGTTGCCGTCCGGCAGCGGCTCGTCGTTGCCTTCCCAGCCGACCCGCGTCGACCCCTTGGGGCCGCTGTGGCCGAGCTGCAGGCCGATCTTCGCGTCGCCCTGGCCGTGCACAAAGTCGACGATGCGCTTGAACGCAGCGGCCTGGGTGTCGTTCCACAACCCCGGGCAGCCGGGTGTGATGCGGCCCTCGGGCGTCGGGCTGGTCATCTCCACCATCACCAGCGCCGCGCCGCCCATCGCGCGCGCGCCCAGATGCACCAGGTGGTAATCCTGCACCACGCCGTCCACCGCGCTGTACTGCGCCATCGGCGAGACCACGATGCGGTTTTTCAAGCTCAGTTCGCGCAGTTTCCAGGGCGTGAGCATCGGCGGCACGACCGCGCCGCCCGAGAACCAGGCTTCGTAGCCTTCGAGCCACTTCGCGTCGCGCAGGCGCAGGTTTTCGTGGCTGATGCGCTGGCTGCGGGTCAGCATGGAGTACATGAACTGCGGCGGGTCGAAGCGGTCGCAATAACGTTGCCCGCAGACCTCGAACCAAGCCATGGCGTTCCAGGCCGCGTTCTGCAACCTGAGCACCTCCACGTTGCGCACCGCCTGGTAGCGTGCCAGCACCTCGGGGATGTGCGCGGCGGTGTCGCCCATTTCGACGAACAGGCGCGTGAGCTCGATCGCGTCTTCAATCGCCAGCTTGGTGCCCGAGCCGATCGCGAAGTGCGCGGTGTGCACCGCGTCGCCCATCAGTACCACATGGCTCTTGCCGTTGAACAACGACCACTGCTCGCACTTGACGCGCTGGAAGTTCAGCCAGGCCGAGCCGCGCAGGTGTCGCGCGTTGGTCATCAGCTTGGCGCCCTGCAGGTTCCTGGCGAACAGTTTCTCGCAGAAGGCGATCGATTCGGCCTGGTCGGCCAGGTCGAGCCGGTGCGCCTGCCAGACGTGCTCCGGGCACTCGACGATGAAGGTGGTGGTGTTCTCGTCGAACTTGTAGATGTGGGCCTGGAACCAGCCGTGTTCGGTCTTCTCGAACACGAAGGTGAAGGCGTCGTACAGCTTGTGCGTGCCGAGCCAGATGTAGCGGTTGGGGCGCAGCACGATGTCGGGCTTGAACACGGCCTCGTACTTGGTCCGGATCTTGGAGAAGATGCCGTCGCTGGCGATGATCAGGTCGGCGTCGGGGTAGTCGGTGTCGGACTCAACCTCCGTCTCGAAGACCAGTTTCACACCGAGCTGTTCGCAGCGCGCCTGCAGGATGTTGAGCAGCTTCTTGCGCCCGATGCCGACAAAACCGTGGCCGCCGGAGCGGATCACCTCACCCTTGAAATGCAGTTCGATGTCGTCCCAGTGGTTGAAGGCCTGCTGGATTTCGCCGGCGGTGACCGGGTCCCATTGGCGCATGTTGTCCATGGTGGCGTCGGAGAACACCACGCCCCAGCCGAAGGTGTCGTAGGGCTTGTTGCGCTCGACCACGGTGATGTCGTGCGCGGGGTTGCGCATCTTCATCAGCAGGCCGAAATACAGGCCGGCGGGGCCGCCACCGATGCAGACGATTTTCATGCGCGCTCCTGGATTGAATAATTGACCGGAAAATAGTTTAGGTCTAAACAAAATGAGCCCAGAGAGGGAAAACCCGGATGAACCCATCGCTGTGGGCGCACAATGGACGTTGTTGCGCAACAAGGAGAGTTCAAATGCTCTACAAGTTCAAGTCTCGAGTCGCGGGCGATCTCATCATGCTGGAGCCCAATGGCCGCCGGGTGCTGGAAATCCTGGGCAAAGACCCCGGTGCGCCGGGCATCATTGAGGCGGCGGATGCGCTCGCAGCGATAGGCGCCCTGGAGGCGGCTGTGGCGCACGAGGAGGCTGCCCAGAAGGCTGCCATTGAAGAGGCGCGGGCTCGCGGCGAGCCCGAACCCCGGTTCGAAGGAATCTCGCTGCGGCAACGCGTCGTGCCGCTGCTCGACATGCTTCGGCGCAGCGAGAAAGCGGGCAAGGAGATCGTCTGGGGCGTGTAGACGGACAAACGCCCGGCGCGATGCAACCGGTCGAAGCGGTGGCAGTGGCCGGCGTTCAGTCGACTTTGGCGCCGGAGGCCTTCACCACGCCGGCCCACTTGATGTGCTCGGACTCGATCATCCGGGCAAATTCCTGGGGCGTGTTGCCTCCGGGAATGGCGCCTTGGGCCAGCAGCTTTTCCTTGACGGCGGGTGAGGCCAGCGCCTTGGCGGTTTCCTGCTGGATGCGGTTGACAATGTCAGCCGGTGTGCCGGCGGGCGCCAGCAGGCCGAACCAGGAACTGGCGTCGAATCCTTTCAGCCCGGCTGCCTCGGCAATCGTCGGCAGGTCGGGCACGGCGGCCGAGCGCTCGGCGCTGGTCACGGCAAAGGCCTTGAGCTTGCCGGCCTTGATCTGCGGCAGCGCGGACGGCAGGTTGTCGAACATCACGTCCGTGTTGCCCGCCACCAGGTCCAGCAGGGCAGGCCCGGAGCCCCGGTAGGGGATGTGCGTCATGTAGATGCCGGTGCGCGACTTGAACAGCTCGCCGGCCAGGTGGATCGAGGTGCCGTTGCCGCTGGAGGCCATGCTGAGCTTGCCTGGATGGGCCTTGGCGTAGCGGATGAAATCAGCCACCGTGTTGATGCCCAGTGCCTTGGCCCGATCGGTGTTCATCACCATCACATTGGGCACGCCTGCCACCAGCGTGACGGGCGCGAAGTCCTTGAGCGGGTCGTAGGGCAGCTTCGGGTACAGCGCGCGATTGATGCCGTGCGTGCCCACCGTGCCCATCAGCAGGGTGTAGCCGTCGGCCGGCGACTTGGCGACGACTTCCGCGCCGACGTTGCCGCCGGCGCCCGCCCGGTTTTCCACGATGAAGGACTGACCGAAAGCACGCGACAGCTCCGGCGCCATCGCGCGGGCCAGGATGTCGGTGGTGCCGCCGGGCGCGAACGGCACGACGATGCGCACCGGTTTGCTCGGCCAGGCGGTCTGCGCCTGCAGTGTGGGCGCGGCCAGAACCAGAGCGGCGGCGAACGCCATCAAGCCCCTGCGGGCGTGGAAGGATGAAGGCATGAGGTCTCCTCAGGATTTGATTCGCCGGCCGCCGAGCGGTCGGCCGCGAGGATCATGCCATCTTCCCGCGTTGACGGACACCCTCGGGTACCCTGATCACGCCACGCCACGGGCGCGAAAAAAGCCGCCGGTCCGTGCGGATCGGCGGCCTGACCCAAGCTGACAGCGCGCGTCAGTCAGCGTAGATGCCCGCGGCCTTGATGACCGGGCCCCACTTGGCAATCTCGGCGGCCACGAACTTCTGGTGCTCCGCCGGCTCCATGCGCTTGTCCGTGACCACGATGGCCCCCAGGCCCTCTTGCTTCTTGATGAAGTCCGGATCCTTCAGTGCGGCTTTCAAGGCGGTGTTGATCTTGGCGGCGACATCGCCAGGTGTGCCCTTGGGCGCGTACAAGCCGTGCCAGATCGTGACCTCGAAACCTTTCAGGCCCGATTCGTCGAGCGTGGGGATATCCTTCAGCGCCGGGACTGTCAGGCGCTTGAGGGTCGTCACGCCGAAGGCCTTGATCTTCTTGCCTTCGATCTGGCTGCTGGTGTTGGTCGTCTGGTCGCACATCAGGTCGATCTGGCCACCGATCAGGTCCGTCATCGCGGGTGCGGTTCCCTTGTAGGGGACGGTGGTCATGTCGGTCTTGACAGCGTCCTGAAACATCAGGCCGCACAAGTGCGACGCCGAGCCCAGCCCCGCGTTGCCCAGGTTGATCTTGCCTTTGTTCTGGTTGATCCAGGCGGACAGCTCCTTGAAATTGTTCGCTGGCAGGGCCGGCTTGCTGATCAGCGTCATCGGCACGTCGTTGATCATCCCGAGGTACACGAAATCGGTTTCCACCTTGAACGGCAGGCTACGATAGAGCGCCGGCATGGTGGCCATGGCGATGTGCGCCAGCAGCAGGGTATGACCGTCGGGATTGGCCTTGGCGACCTTGTTGGTGCCGATGGTGCTGCCGGCGCCAGCAGCGTTTTCCACCACGATGGTCGCGCCAAGCGGCTTGCGCATGGCTTCGGCCAAGTCGCGCGCGACGCGGTCGGTCGGGCCACCGGCCGCGAAAGGAACGACGATCGTGACGGGCTTGTCCTTGATCGGGAAGTCGGCGGCAAACGCGCCGCTGCTGGCCAGAACGGCGGCCATCACGACGCCAAGGGTTTTGAGGGCTTTCATGGTGTCTCCAGGAACGAAGTGAAACGAATGCGCCAATCCTAGCGATCCGCGCCAATCTGCACATCCTGAAAACTACGTAGACGGGCCTGCAAGGGGCCGGGGCGAATCCACCTGGCCGGGTGCGCTCGCTCACGCGGCTTTCGCCGACCTACTGGTAGCTGCGTGCGTCCTCGATCACCTTGCCATCGTTGGGCAGGCTGCCTGGCAGAAACACCTCGACATCGCCACGCAGCTTGGTGACCTCCCGGATGGCTTCGCTGACGCGCGCATGCAGCCCCTCCGGCGCGGAGCAAGCGGTTTCGACCTTCAACGTCATCTGGTCGTTGGCCATTTCGCCGGTGACGACCAGGCGCGCCTTCACGATGTCGGGGAAGCGCTTGACGATCTCCGCCACCTGGCCCGGATGGACGAACATGCCCCGGATCTTGGTGGTCTGGTCGGCGCGACCCATCCAGCCCTTGATCCGGGGCGCGGTACGGCCCGTCGGACAGGTGCCCGCCAGGATCGCCGAGAGGTCGCCGGTGCCGAATCGGATCAGCGGGTAGTCCGGGTTGAGCACCGTCACCACCACCTCGCCCACCTCGCCGTCGGGGACCGGGTCGCCGGTGC
>ERZ1645187.279-NODE-279-length-49312-cov-231.581927_pt1 | contig 49312 bp, 43 predicted proteins | sample MGYA00575352_ERZ1645187 | MGnify/ENA primary metagenome ERZ1645187 (study PRJEB40837, sample SAMN11349314) | freshwater sediment metagenome | isolation source: river sediment | host: Sediment | place: India: Wazaribad , New Delhi | collected 2017-02-21 ... | reverse complement strand
CGCGCACTTCCCGGAGGGTCGCGCGGATGACGCTGACGGCGCCATCCAGGTCGTCGGCCGCCACCTCCCGGGCCTCGTAGGTCCCCTCCGCCAACCCGGCCAGGGTGGGAATGTTGGCCAGCTTTCTCACCTGGCCATCCGGCTGACGCTCCTCGACGGGGGTGCCCTTGCCAAGGATCTGTTGCAAGGACCCGGGCCGGCTAGTGGCGGGGTCCGGCCCGGTGGCGAAGAAGACGACGTGATCCGGCCGTGCCTGGGCGATGGCGGTAAGGATGGGCTTGTGGGAACCGCCGACGGTGCAGAGGAGGATGGTGCTGGTCATTTGCCGCGCCCCCGGACGGCTTGGATTAACTCCTTGCGCTCACGTTTCTTGGCACCACTGCCCCAGCCGATGTAGCCATAGACCTCCTCCGCCAGGTCGGCGAGTTGCACGCATACCGGGCCATTCCAGTCCGTCTGGGCTTGCTTGAGGGCCTGTGTCAGGGTTCCGGTCAACTCGCCACCGGCGAGCTTGCGCTCGATCTTTTTTTCATGATCCAACAGGGAACGGATCTGCTCGAGGATCTTCTGCTCTGGGGTCATGTTCGCCAGGCGGGTCTGGCGCTCGGCCTCGGCTTGTTCTTCCCGTGCCTTGGTTTCTGCTGCCATGGCTTCGAGTTGGGCTATGCGTAAATCTTCTTCGCGTTGTTTCTTCGCTGCAGCGTCCTTCTTCATCTGCCCATAGCCGACCGCGGTCTTGGCGCCAAAGCCCAGCCAAGCGAAGGCATGCTTGAAGGCTGCTTCCATAAGCAACTTCCAATGCCCGTCCTGGGCCAGTTCTGGGACCAGGCGCTGGAGAAAGGGCACGTCGCATAGGACATGAAAATTGAAGCCCGAGCCAGGGGGAACCGTGACAAAGGGGATGGGGTTGGGTGAACCCGATTCGTGGGGGGATTGCTGCTGCTGGAAGTAATGGGTCTGATGCGCCGTCATGATCTCGACCACCAGGCCATCTCCCTTGATGAGGGGGAAAACGTCCCAGAACTGCAAGGCGCCACGCTGATGGTCGGCCTCGCGGTCTTCACCTTCCCTACCGAAGAGGGCGGTGATGGCGGTTGCATCCCAGCCCTGGTGAGCGCCCCATTCACCCCCGGCCAATTCGCGGGCGGCCTGGCGTAACACCCCTTTGACGCCGCTGCCGGCCAGATAGGGCAAGCCATAGGGATTGAGAAAGGCAAAACCATTCTCCAGGGGGTGCTCATTCCCCAGCCCCGTGGCGAACGGGGCTACCGACAGGGTCTCCAGGCGCAGCAGTTGTCCGGCTGCTTCCAGTGGGTCCGCCAAACTCGTCTGCCGCCGTATCAGTGCCGTGAGGGTTGACTGGTCGGCGGCGGTCAATTTCAACGCATCCCCGAGGGCATTCGTCTTGTTTTCATCACGGAATGCCCGCTCGTGCCGATCCCGCCCCGCGACGCGGTAGTTGATATCGCTGGTGGTCCAGAGTTTTTCTCCAGTGCGGTTGTTGGTGCCCCACAACTTGAGGTAGAGGCCGAAACGCGCCCCGGGGGAAGCGGAGGAAAAGTTACTGCCCAGATAACCGGGTACCGCGGCGATGGCCATATCAGCCTCCGACCCGCGCGGCGGCGGCCATCTGACGCATCCAGCGCAACCAGGCAAAGGCCTCGGCGGTGATGTCCTGGTAGGCGCGGGGCTCGGCATCCAGCAGGGCATTCATGAAGGTCACGAAGTCCTCGCTGGGGATCTGGTGCGGATATTGTTGCCTAAGCCAGACACGCAAGTGGTGGCCCAGGTCCCGACAATGGCGCTGGGAGTCCTTCGCGCCCTTCTCGTGCAGAAAGGCCATGACCTGCATCAGGCCGCTGTTCATGATCAGGGCGGGCAAGCCCTTGGCCAGGTTCATGTATTCCTGGCTGCAATGCTGGCTTTTGGCCCAGGCATCGGCGGCCCGTTGTTGTTCCAGGGTCGGTGTCATATCAGTGCCCCTCCAGGATACGCGCGGTCACCAGACCGCGGCCGGTGGTGGCGTCACCACCGATCTGCAACACCTTGGCGTCGAGAAGGTTGCGCAGTTTAATCATTACCTCCTCGGCATTCAGGAAGTCGCTCTGGTTGCCGGTGCGGGTCACGCTGGCCAGCAGCGGGGCCACCAGCAGGGCCTCCGGGGGCAGGTTTTCCGAGTAAAAGAGCCCGCCATCGCGGGCGCTGCCGGTTTCTGCGTCGATACGCACATGGGGCTCGACCAGGGTGGCGTTCTCGGCGAAGTAGCCAAAATCGGTATCCGCGAGCACCACCAGATCCCGTTCCAGCTTGGTGCGGAAAAAGGCATGGGCGGGGCCTTTCGGCAGACCCTTTACCGCCAGGTCGTGGGCAAGCTGAGGCAGATCGGGCGAAACCCGTGCTTGGTATTCGAACGCCTCCAGATGGAGTTTTTCACCTGTCAGAAGTTCTGGATTGGCCAGAAAGCACCGCCCCTGACTGACTTCCGGAATCTTCCAGTCGGTGGGGATACCCAGGAGGGACAAGAGACGGCTGGCCCGACCCAACGCCTGGGGGCAAGTGGCGTAAACATAGCCATTGCGCAGGCTCCGGACGGGAAAGACCAGGAGTTGCGCATCACCGAAACTCACGGCGCCCGCGTGCAGCTCGCTGCTTCCAGCCTCGGGGCCAAAGAGCCGGTTGATCAGGGCACGGTCACCCCCCATTGCCTCAAAGCCATGACGCACGGCCCCCTTGATGCCGGAGCCGGCGAAACAGGGGTGGCGGGTGTGGCGTTCCCGCTGGATGGGGTTGTCGATGACGCCGACCGTGTTGCCGGCGCCCATGTGGACGGGACTGATGGCATACAGAAATAAAGCGGCTGGTTTTTCGTACATGAAACCTCTCCCTCAATACATGGCGAACGTGAAACGATTGAATCCTTCGACCCGACGCGGGGGATTCTCCTCCGCCGCGCGCCAGAGGCCGGTTGCGACAAGCTTGTCAAGGTCGCTGGCCTCCGCCTCAAGGTCCTCCAGCCAATACACACTGCCCGCGGGGGCGGCGCGCTGGGCGGTCTTGGGGCGGCCCCGGGCCAGGTCCCACCCTGAAACCACCTCGTAACGGGGTACGGCGGCGCACGTCAGGCGCCCCCGCACGGCCCCGAGCTGGAAGTGGCCACTGGCATCCACGCCTGGTAAGCGCCAACCATCGGTGAACAGGCCCGGGGCGGTCAGGACCAGGCGGGCACGTCGCTGGTTGGCGATCACCCGCAGATCGGTCTGGGGCGGACGATAGGCGCTGGGGGTCATGTGGGCTCCCCGCCCATCGCCACCCAACCGGATAGTTGCCGCCGCGAGTGCGCTGGTCCCGGTGATGCCCGTCAGGAAGCCCACGTCCGGGGCAAAGGCTACCGCCTGGGCGGTAAAGAGCTTGCCATCCTCCGCGCGGCCCCGGGCGAGGTCCAGACCAACGCCTACCCGCGCCTCCAGTCGCCACAGGTGGCTGGTGTCCAGACATTGCCCGGGGGTGGGGAGTTGTCCCGCCAGATAGGCGCGCCAACCCGCGTCCGTGAGCCACAGACCCGTCACCGGCTTGGCCCGCATCGGCCCCGCCAGCACGGGCAGCGATGCCAGGACCGAGGAACTGGCAATACCCGTTGCCGGTTGGTGAGGTTTGAGCGTATGAATGACCAGGTCGCCCGTGTCCCGGCGGGTTACGACCAGGTCGGCGGGCAGGGGGTGCAGGGATTCCTGATGCCCACCCACTTGCCTGGCCAGTTGAAAGTCGGTCACCGCGAAGGCTCCGGGTTGCGCGGGGGTGCCCAGCTCAGGGTGGGGCGTCTGACCGGCGGCGAAGGCGGGCAGATCGCTACCGTCGCGGGTGAGGATGTGGGCGCGGATGGCCCCCGCGGCGGCGGAGGGCCAGGGCGGTATCAGGCTTTCGCCGTAACTGCCCGGGGCGCCAAAGAGGCGATTACCCCGCAGTAACAGCACATCCAGGGGCTGAATAAAAACGTAGGCAGTCATGACTGGTCCTCCGGGCTGGCGGGCGGGGTCAAGGCCGGGCTGCGCAGTAGGTTCCGGGTGAAAATCGGGGTCCTGATGGGGTGCATGCTTATCTCCGCTGGACTCAGGCCTCAGATCGCCCTTCGCGGGCGAGAAATTCGGCGACGGACAGGAAGTTGGCGACCCAATCCAAGGGCTGCTCCGCCTGTGCCAGGGCAAGGAGGGTCAAGCGTCGACAGAGCCCGGGGACATCGTGATGGTCCAGGGTGGCCTTGCGCCCGGTCTGGCGGGCCAGTTGATAGGCCAGCAAGTTTTCCAGCATGGCGCCGTCACCGCGGGGCTGGGGCAGGTCTTTGAGCCATTCGAGGCTGTTGTAGACCGCCCGGCGCGAGACATCGGGATCGGCCAGAAACCCGCGCATGGCGAAGAGCACGGCGAGGGGTTCGCCCCATTTGGCGGTAAAACGCCGGATACCCCCCGAGCGCTTGACCAGGGTCAGGCTGAAGGCATCCCGCCCCCCCGCTTGTTTGGCCCGCTGTTCGGCGGCGCGCAGTTCCCGCAAGACGGCCCCAAGGGGCGCCTGATGGTGGGCGATGACCGCGCCGGCACTGGCGGTCGCGCGTTCGCCCATGGTGCGCATCAGCCGGCCCTCCAGCCAGGCAAACCCCTGGTCGAGGCGCAATCCGCTGCGGCTGTTGCTCTCCTGATCAGCACCCGATCCGGAATAGGCGTGCCGCAGCCTTTGCATAGCGGGCAGGAGGTCAGCGACCGGGAGCATGGCCAGGACGTCGTCGCCGCCAGCATAGATGACGCGCCCGAGGTATTCTTGCTCCACGACCTGGCGCACCAGGGTCAGGGCAAAGTCATTCAAGGCCCCGGAGATGGCCAGGTGCCGGTTTGGTGAGACGGCACGGCCTTGCTGGCCATACTCCCGGAGGGCGGCGTTGGTGCTGGCTTGGCGGTCGAACCCCGCGCGCACCGCGGGATGGAAACTCTCCCGGTAGCTGATGGCGAGGTCCTCCGCTCCCGACAGCCAGTGGCCCATGCGATCGCCATCCATGAGCAGGAGGGCGTAGTAGGTTTCCAGACGGGGCTGGTCACCCGGGCTCAGGGTCTGGGTGACCGTGGCGCGGATCGCGTCCGCGGCGGCGTCCTCGAGGTCCGCGGCCATCTCCAGCAGACCCGCCAGGCGTTTGGCCTTGGCCAGGGCACCCGGGTTGGTGCCGTGACGTCGCATCAGGCCACGGGGTAGGGCGACAGCGGACGGGCGATGGCGCTCCAGGAGGGCCTGCAGCCCGGGGGGCTCGTTGCCACCCTGCTCCAGCCAGCGGTCGAGTTGATGCGCCAGGGCCATGGTATGGGTCGAGACGACGAAGCGCTGGGGGTCGCCGCCGGTAGCCCTGCCGATTTCCTCGGCAAACAGGGTCGGCCAGAGGCGTTTGATGGCCGGCAAGGCTCCCAGGTGCTCACCGGCCTTGGCCCAGGCGGGCCGCTGGCGGGCCACCCGAGCCCAGAGGGTGTCCTCGCGCTGACCGGGGGGCAGGCTCAATGCGGACCGGTCTGTCGTCAACCATTCCGTCTCGCCGGTGAGGGAGCAGCGCCAGCCAGTCTGTTCCGTCTGGCCAAAGGTCCGGGTAGCTTTGGCCGCGGCCAGGACCCGCTCGGCAAGGTCGTGGATGGCGGGGTAGAGGACGCCGGGATTGGGCGCGAAAAAGCGGGTGCGGTCGTTCCACTGGGTCTCGCGACTCAGTACCCGCCAGGCGGGGCTGGCGAGGAACCCGCCGGCGACGGCGGGAGGGGTGCCAAAGAAGGGCGCCATGGCCGCGGACAGGTCCGCGGTATCCAGGTCCGTCTGGCGTTCAGGATCGCGGGCTTTGATCAGGGAAAAGGGCACCACCGCCCAGTGCACCTCGGGGAATCCGGCCAGTTGGTCGCGCATCTGGGCATAACAGGGCAGGTCCTCGTGGTTGGCCTGACTCGCGGCTTCCAGGAGGCGGTCGAGGGTCTGGCGACCAAGGTTGGCCAGCCAGGCGCGCAACCCTGTTTCGATCTTGCGTGCCAGGGCCGTGGCGTGGGCGCGGGGCACCACCGCGACGAAGCGGTTGGGTAGGGCAGCGGCGAAGAGGGGGTTGGCATCGGTAGCGGCGCGGGTCCATTCGGCCCCCCGGAAGAGGTCCGGGTCCAGCCCGCCGTGATCCCGCAACCAGAGATCCACCTGGGGCACTCCCCGCAGGCGGGGGAAGAGGATGGCATCGGGTCCCAATTCCTCGCACACCGGGCGCATGGCCTCCCAGGCCAGGCGCGACAGGAGGTGGGAACCGGCCCAGAGGTCGGAGGTGGAACGGGCGGCGGCGATGAAACCCTGCACCGGGCCCAGGGAAAGGGCCAGGAGGGCGGCCTCCCCCTGGGGATCGGCGGCGAAGGCGCCGGCAAAGGCGGAGGCCAGGTCAAGGTGGTCCCAGATGCTGTGATCGGGGACGCGGGTATCCGCCGGTAGGAGTCGCCAGAGGGCGCCCAGCCGGGCATTGTCCTGCTCCTCCTGAAGTTCGGGACCAAAGCGCCAGAAGGCCAGCAGGGTCTGACGCCAGTCGACGGACTCGCCATGACGCGCGACCAGGCTAAGAAAATGGGCCAGGCTACGTGCCTTGATATCCTTAAAATCGGTATCGGCCAGGCCCCCATGCCGACCAAGGTCGTACTGGGTCCCGGTCAGGGGGTGGATCAGCACCGGCTCCTGGGTCCAGTGGACGCGCGCCCAGGGCGCCACCTGCAGGGTCCTGGTCTGGCCGCCGCGAGTCTTGACCTCGATTTCCTCCAGCGGCCATTGGGGCCGGTCGGCGGCCGAGGACCACCAATCCGCGCGGCGCACGATCTCGTAGTCGGCGCGGGTCAGCCCTCCCTGGAACAAGGCGGCATGCAAGCTATCGGGGGCATCGTTGTCCAGGCGCTCCTGCGGGAGGGGATCGAGGCCCAGCAGCCGGTGCAGGGCGCGGGAGGTGCCGCCTTCATGGCCGGCGGGATCGCGCAGCAGGACCAGGGCCTTTTCCGCCGGGTCATGGAGCCGGGCGTGGAGTTTGATTTGCCATAGGTAGGTGTCATCCATGGGGGGCATCCTCAGACGGTGGTTCGGGAAAGGGTGGCGGTGGGTTGCGCGTCCAGATAGGCGTGGACGCGCTGCCAGACGCTCTCGATGGCGGTGCGGTGGAGGTTGGGCCGGAAAGTGGGGGGTGGCAGACAGGGGACATGGAAGATCACCCCGCGTAACTGACCATTGGCCTCGCGCCGGACCTTGAAGCGCAGGCTGTTGGGCAAGCGGGCATTGCCACCCCAGGCTTGTACCGAGTGATTGGTCACGGGGTAACTAAGCCAATGGCGCGCTTCCGGCGCCCGGGCATCTTTGCCTGTGGTGAATCTGAATTGGGTGCGCAACCCGATCTTGAGTTTGGCCAGACTAATCATCACGGACTTCCAGTCAGGGAGCGGGGGTGTCGTCCAGATCAGGGGGCCTTGGTCATCACGGCCAAGGGCATGAGGCCAGTCCAGGTTGAGACAGTCCCGCCAGTCACGGGTCAATTCCCTCGGTAATGAGGTAGTCCAATTGCGGTTTTCCTCACCCTGCGGTAACAATGCGTAAGCTCCCCAGCCATTGCGACTGCGCCCACCCAGGGTGCCATAGCGGTGCATAAGTCCCAACGCTTGTTGGAGATGGGCATCATCCGCATCCGGATAGGCGAGTGATAGGACGGCGGATTCACCGAACTGGATGGCCGCTCTGGCTTTGAGTTGTGGGGTATTCGTGCCGCGCGGCAAGGCCACGGGACCATAACCGAGATAGAGGTCAGCGCCCACCGGGAACGGTGTTTCCGGATGTGAAACCTTTTGCAAGGGTTCCCATCTGCCCAATGTGCCAAGATCCCAACGGTCCAGGCGGAGGCGTACCTGGCTCTTACGCGAGGCGCCGTCACAACCATCGGCCGCCACGCCAAAGAGACGGCCCTCAACTTGGCGCATGGCCTCGACCAAGCCATGCTCCTGATGGCGCCCTCCCGCATTAGCCACCCGCCACCATTGCCGCAACTGGGCCTTGATAGGGGGGGTGCGCCATTGCCCATCCTGTTGGGCGTTGCCCAGGAAGGCGGGGGTGTTGAAAAGTAGTTTAAATTCCAGTGTCTTCATCTTACGAACTCCTGCCCTCCATTGTGTATCAAGTGGGTTGGGTGCGGCATGGACCACAAGCTTGTGGCGTACCGTCCATCCCCTCAGAACGGACTATTAACTGGATTATTGGGAACTGATTGATTGCCCCCTGTCACTGAAGTGGTCGGGGTGTTGAGCGTTGGCTCGATCGACCCGTAACGGATGGCCTCGGGGGCCAGGTTCACCCCATAACGGGTCTTGGGGCGCTTACCCTCGGCCTGGATGAGGTAGGACGCGGCCAGTGCTCGCCCGAGGGCCTCTTCCAGCAGGGTGTTGACGCGGGACTTGCGCTGATCGAAGTAGGCGACGTCCATGCCCGCGGCCAGGGCGGTCTCGATGCGCTCCATCTCGCCGGAATGGTCACCGACGATCTGGCGATACTCGGCGAGAAATGCCTGGTCGAGGCCACTGGCACCCCGGCGGACGAAGCCCTTGCCCTGGCATTGGCGTCGGGCCATGAGGCTGTAAAAGGCCAGATCGACGGGGGGCAGCTCGACGGGTTCGCCCGCGGCGGTCAGGCGTCGACCGGGCAGGTCGATGACCAGCGCCGGGGGCAGCAGGGCGCGTTGGGCGGCGGCGACGGTCTGGCCGAAGCTGGCGGCGCCGGTTAGGAGGCGGTTGTTGAGTTCGTCGCGCAGGCGGACGAAGGGGATCTCCGCCAGGGTGACCTGGGCGTCGCGGGTGTCGGCCAGCTTGTTGTCGCGCAGGACGATGACCCGGTGGTAGGGGGTGGGGTAATAGAAGTCCGGGCAGCCCTCGAAGGGTTCGCTGACCAGGACATGGGACAGGTGATCCTGGGGGCGGCCGAAGAGGCTGAGGGCATAGCCCAGGTAATAGCCCATGGTCTTGCGTCCGCCGGCGATGGAGACGTGCAGGGCGGCGGTAGGGTCGGCGGTGAAGTGGCGGACCAGCTCGGTGATGGTGTCAGCGGCGCGCTGGTTGTCCGCCGGCGTGCGGATGTCACTCAGCGGCTGGCCCTGGTCGTCCACCAGGGTGTGGATGTGGCTGACGTCGAAGCGGATGGGCGGCAGGGCGTAGTCTTCACAGAGGCGGGAAAACCAGCCGGGCTCGTCGCTCAACAGGCCCAGCCGGGCGGCTTCGGCGCCCTCGTGGGTGGTGAGCAGGTGGACCTCGGTGGGGATGAAGGCCGGCTGGCGCTGGACGGCCAGGGCATAGAGGGTCTCCGTGATCACCTGGGGGGTGAGCCCGGTCACGGCGAGGAGAATCCGGCGCGGATAAGGGTGGTCCGTCATGGCGTCCCTTTTTTGTTGTTAGGGCGATGTTACCCGCCGGCTGGCGGGGCGGTAAAGAACCGCGTCGTCCTTGTCTCCCTGGCGGGTCCTGGTGAGTCCTGGCAAATCAGCGCCCGCGGTTCAGAGGGAAGCATGCCCCAGAAGCAGCGGGTGTGCCGGGCCCGCAAGCTTGTGGGCCCGCTACTACGATTCGAAGCCAACTTCGAGGCGGTAGGCACCCAGGCCAAAGGTGGTGCCCTTGCCGATGTGGACCCATTGTCCCCACCACAGAGCGGGCCACAGGGTGGCGAGTTCGGGACCGCTTAGCTCGAAGGTGCCCAGGAGGCCGCCCAGTTCCATCAGGGTGTTCTGACGGGAGGAGTAGCGGGTCCATTCGTGCCAACGTAACTGGGGCTGGGATAGGATGACGGTCTTGGCCGGTGCGTAGAACCGGGGCCAAGCTAGTGGCTCGGGGTTGCCGCCATGATGGCTGGCGAGCAGGCGCAGGCGGCCAACGAGGCTGAAGAGGAAATCCTCGGCGGAGAGGCGCTCCGGGCTAGTGAGGTGCCCATGGCGCTTGAGCCGCAGCGGGGTGAGCAAGCGCACTCGGACTCGCTCCGGGGCGGGAGGGGTGGAGACGGCGGCCAGGGGCAAGGGCGTGTACCGTCCCTCTTCGGCGCTGTAAACCGGTTGCCAGTCGCCGCTGCCCGGTTGCCGCTCCTGGAACAGACGCGCGACGCTGAAACGCGCTTGGGTCTGCCCCAGGCCACGGTTCCCGGCCTGCTGGAGGGCGTGAATCAGGTAAGGCACCTGGCGGAGGGCCTCGCCGAGCAGGGTCATGACCAGGGAAAGGGAAGACCCGGGGGGGTATTCCCGGGGGGCGCGGGGGTCGATTTCCAGGACGTAGGGCCGCGGTGGCGCCGCGAAGCGTTGGTCCTGTTGGCCAGCGGGAGCCTGGGGCTCGAAGAGCCGGGTATAGACGCAGTGCTCCAACAACAGGCAACCGGCGCAGGTGCGGGCGCGGGTGACGCAGGCGGCCTGACGCAGGCCATGCCCCAGCACACCCCGCCAGGCGGAGCCGGCATAGGGTGGCAGGCGGATGGGGTCCAGGGCCTGCATTTCCACCCGCAGGCGGATCAGTGGCGGCAAGGTCAGGTCGGTGGTTTCCTGGGTGGTGTCGTCCATGGGGGCCTCCTTTTTGTTGAATTATGTGGTGGATGGAAGGTTGACCAGGGGCGACCGAGGGGCTGGGGGCGTTTTTTGTGGTCCGGGTCTGGCCTTCGCTGGCGGTCATTCTGGCCAATCTAACCCATCCCATGCCCCAAGGCTCGGGCCGCAAGCTTGTCGGAAGCAATCAACGGCAGGTCGTTGGGCAGCGAGCACTTGACCATACATTCCTCTATGACCGCTTCCGCGACCTGTGATGAGGAACCACGGCTGTGTAGCGGGTCAAGTTCCCAGCAGTCACGGGTACTTCACTGGGCCACCGACTGCTTTTAACCGCTGCCATGGGAACACAACTGGCACAGGAGGTTATCCCGTCCGCGCAGAGCCTCCCCTCCCAACCACCAGCGCTGCGCCTCCCCATCCCCCAGGGGCGGAAATCGGTCTCCGTGCCCGGTCGCCACCGCGGCGCCCGCTTCAAACCAGTCGCTCATCATCAGACTTTCGCTCAATCTCTCTGCTTCACCCTCACCCGTCGGGGAGGGATTCCCGAGTCCCGAAGAGGCCTGGTCCTGTTCCGCTTACTTCCCATCGCCCTTACCAGCCACACGCTCAGCCGCGCGTAGTGCCGGGCCATCTTGGCTGTCTGGTCGCGCATGACCAGGCACCACCACCTCGACGTTTCCCCCCTAACCCAGCAGCCAGCGCAACAGTGCCCCGGTCTCCGGCACCTGGACCCGCACCTGCGCCAGAAAAGGCGAGTCCCCAGGTTCGTCCACGATGCGCTGCGCCGGAGTAATCTGGCAGACCCGCAGCACATCGATCGCGTAGCCCCGCCCCGTAACTCCAGGTCGATCACCTTGCACCGGCCGCAGTCGACCTGGCCGCTGGCGATCGCCTGGTCAAGGTCAATCCGTCGGGTGGGCTCGGAGCAATCGCCATAGCCGTCGGGCATCAGGTCCAGGAGTTGGGAGATGATCAGGCACTCCCCCTCGGGGGTGCCAGGGAGGGGCAGCATGCTCTGCAACCGGCGAAGCCGCTGAATCCGTGAAGGGAAGGTAGCGCTCATGGCCCCAGTCTGCCTCGTCCATACGACAGAACAGGTCGGACCCTTGTAGTCTAATCAGAACGCACGCCCGGGTTGGATCGGGCAGGACCACGCGGGCCGCCAACCCCGGCCCCAGGCGATCTGGGCCAGGCAACGCATGATGTTCTGGGCCTTGAGGAGGGCTACGGGAGGGACCTGGTAATGGTCCTCATGCCCCGGCAGATTTCCTGACAGGCTTTGCCAGGTAAGCGGCACGCAGGCCAGGCAGCGAATCATCTCCAGCTACTGCTGCATATCCCGCTGCGGATTGCACGTTGGCCAAATGATCCGGTCGTATTGTACTGCCCCTGTTAGGAAAATACTCTTTTAGCCAGCCACCTCCAGGTTGGGCTGAGCCGTATACGGGTAGGGTTACCCACCCTTGGGGCAATGCGCAAGAAAGCCATTCAGCCGGGGGATGCCGGTCGCGTGGTGGCGGGTAAACACAGGGGGGACAGGTCCACCAATTTTGCGAGGGTCCGCTGGTGACCAGAGCACCAGACTCTCCCTCAAAGGCCCTTGCTCAGTCGCGAGGCCAGCGCCGGGGGCAGGCCCGCATCCCTGACGCGCTGCGCTGCCGTCGGGTGGTCATAATCCAGACGCAGGATCTCCGCCCGCATCCCAACCGGGTCTAGGATGGCGCAGGAAGTTCGCGGGTCCTGGTCGCGGGGTTGGCCGACGCTGCCGGGATTGATCACCAGTCGCGCCCCGACAGTGCGGACATAGGGCAGATGGGTGTGCCCCATCACCAGGATGTCGGCCTCCGCCTCGTCCAGAAGCTGCACCAGCCGGGCCTCGGGGTCCTCATCACCATATTCATACTCATGAAGGGGGTCCCGGGGGGTGCCGTGGACGATGGTCACCCACCGGCCGGCAACCTGGAACCGTAACCGGTGCGGGAGGGCGGCGAGAAAGGCCCGGTTCGCGGGCGTGAGCTGACGGCTGGTCCAGTGGATGGCTGACCGGGCCGGCGCGTTGAACCACCTTAGGTCGGGGTCCCAGGGTTCGAGTAAGGCCGCCCCGTCATGATTGCCCCGCACGCCCTTCAGGTGACGCAGCCGCTCGCAGCACGCGTTCGGTGCCGCGTTGTAGCCGACGAGATCGCCGGCGCAATAGATCTGCTCGATGCCCCGGGCGGCCAGGGTGGCAAGCACCGTCTCCAGGGCATCGATGTTGGCATGGACATCCGCTAGCAAACCGATCATGGACGGATAGCCTCCGGGGAATCCCCTGGTAGGTGGTAGCGAAGAAGATTGGCCATCACCCCCATGTCCCGTTGAGTTTGCTGGCATGGGGTGCAGGATATCCCAACCAAGCGACAAAATAGGTCGCAAAGCCGAAGGCGGAGAGGGACCAGATGCCCACGGCCAGTCAAGGAGGGTTTGTCGCCGGGTCCATGGTGACGGGGAATGGGCGAGGCGGACGGGGCTGTCGCTCCCGGTGGCGCCACCCGGCAAGCGACCTGTTCCGTCGCCTGCGGGGCCTATCCTGGCGCTTCTTCACCGATGGGGAGATCGCCATGCACCTGCTGCGCGAGATGCTGACCTACCAGCGCCCGGCCCGTTCGCCCAGCGAGCGGGCCTTCATCCGCCGCTTTCTGGATCAGGTCCCCGGCATGGTCCGGGATGACTTCGGTAACCGCTGGCTGCGGATCGGCACCCGGCCCACGACCTTGTTCTGTGCCCACACCGACAGCGTCCATACCATCTCCGGGCGGCAACGCCTGCGGGAGGACCGGCGGACCCGGCGGTTTTACAAGGACGACGGCCGCCCCCTTGGCGCCGACGATGCCACCGGCTGCTGGCTCCTGTTGCAACTGATCGCCCACGGGGTCCCCGGGCTTTATGTATTTCACCGCGAGGAAGAAACCGGCGGCGACGGCAGCGACTGGATCGCGCGGGAAACCCCCGGTGTGCTGGCTGGGATTGAGCGCGCGATCGCCTTCGACCGCCGCGGTACGGGGGACGTTATCACCCACCAAGGTCGGGTGCGCACCTGTTCCACAGACTTTGCCCAGGCCCTGGCGGTGCAACTCGGGCTGGGCTTCGCCCCCTGCGCGGAAGGGGTCTTCACCGATACCGCCCATTACGCCGGGCTGATCCCGGAATGCACCAATCTCAGCATCGGCTACGAGCACGCCCATACCGGGGCGGAATACCAGGACTATGGCTTCCTGGAGGAACTGGTGCCCGCGCTGCTGCGGGTGGAGTGGGAAGCCTTGCCCGTGGCACGGGTCTGTGCCCCGTTCTCAAGGTGGGCTGAGCCTGGCGACCGGATGACCACCGCGGATCGGCTGGCGTGCCTGGGGTCCTTACCGCCGGCCGAGCGGTTGGTAGCGGCTTGACCTTACCGTCTCCTCATCACCGCCCCACGACCGGGCCGGTTGAACCGGCCAGTGTCTACTCTGTTGGCTTCAATTCCACGCCTTCCAGGTTCGAGATGGCCTGGTCCGGATCACCGCAGTTGACGGTGGCCTTATGTTCACCGTTTACAAGCACATTGACCCCGGCCTCGGCGGGGTGGTCCTCGGAGACCAGGTCGGCGCCCCAAAACACGCTGTAGGTGGTTTTGCCGTTGGGTATTTCCACCGACTCGGACTTGTAACGCCCGACGCCTTGCCATTGGGTGGTCGAGGCTTTGGCGCGGGGCACGCGCACCACCATCTCGGGTTGCTTCTCCGGATGGCCAAAGGAGTATTCGAGGGTCTTGCCCTCGTCACATAACTGAATCCGTTTGCCCTTGGCGGTAAGGCAGTGGAACAGGGTGACCGCCCCCGGCGGGCAGGTTGGGCCGGTTACTGGCGTGGTAGCCGTACTGGTTTTCGTCAACAGGCGCGCGTTCGCGCCATGGATGGCAGCGGTGTCGTCGGCCGCCACGGCGGGTAAGATCACCAGGATGCCAATCAAAAAAAGGGCCTTGTTCATCTTGCAGGTTTCCGCGTTTCGTCTTCGAAACATGATGGAGAAGTGAATGGCTTCCCCATCCTCCTGATGTTGGTTGCTGGACCCTACCCATCTGGGCTTACTACGCCGAGCTTGGTCGGGTCAGCCACAGGCAGGTTGAGTCATAAATCGCTCCACACGGCACATGATCCGGCCCTGGGCCGCTGGTGGACAGGCCATTCTGACAGGTTGCCAGCGCGCTGCGAAACAGGCCATCTTGATCGGGGGGAGGGAGTGGGTTGGGCGGTACTTAATTGCTGGTTTCGGTGGGCTTCAGAGTGCGCCTGCTCATGCCTCAATCCCTGCCAGCAATGCCGCGATCTCTTCCGGTTGGGGCAGTTGCCCCCTCAATTCCTTGGGCAGCGTCTTGGTGATTTCATAGGTTGCCACGCCGATGGGCTTGCGGGCGTCGTGCAGGGCGTACTCGACAATGGTGCGGTTCTTTTCCTTGCAGAGAATGATGCCGATGGAGGGATTCTCGTCCTCTTGCCGGATCTGCCGGTCGAGCGCGGTCAGGTAAAACTGCATCTTGCCGACGAACTCCGGCTTGAATTTGCCGATCTTCAGTTCGATGGCCACCAGACAGCGCAAGCGCCGGTGAAACAGCAGCAGGTCGATCAGGAACTCCTCGCCGTCCACCGCCAGCGGGTACTGGCTGCCCATGAAGGCGAACAGGCCGCCCATGGCGCGCAGAAAATCCTCGATCCGGGCGATCAGCGCCCGTTCCAGTTCACGCTCGCTGTGTTCCTCACCCAGTTCCAGAAAATCGAAAGTGTATTCGTCCTTCACCGCCAGCTTGGCCTGGGCACGCAGTTCCGGCGTCAACGCCTGGTCGAAATTGGTCTGGCCAAGCAGGGATTTCTCGTAGCTCTGGTTGTCGATCTGGTGGATGAGGACGTTCTTTGACCAGCCGAATTTGCGGGTCATGCGGAGGTAGAATTCCCGTTCCAGCGGGTCCTTGCACTTGCTCATGATGGCCAGATTGTGAGCCCAGGCAATTTCTCCAACCAGTGGTTGGAGTCTTTCATGGCCATGGTATTCCAGGTAAAACTGGCGCATATACCAGAGGTTCTGCACCGAAAAACCCGCGACCCCGGGAAACTCCCGCCGCAAGTCCGCGGACAGGTTCTCCACGACGGACCTGCCCCAGCCCGCCATTTCCTGGCGGCGGGCGATCATCCGCCCGATATCCCAGTACAGCCCGACCAACTCGGTATTGACCGCTTTCAGGGCGGCGTACTGCGCCGAACGGACCCGCGCTTTCACTTCATGGAGAAGTTGGGCGTAGTCCTGGTCTTGATGGTGCGGTTTCAGTTCGCTCACGCTTCACCTCCCAGTACCCGGGGCGTTTGAAGTCCAGGTTCACTCGATTCCTGTGCTGGAGACCACCCGCGTGCGGTTGGTCGGGAGTGGGGTCTGATCGTGGCCAACCTCTCCAGCGCTTCGGGGGTCAGAATCTGCTGTGCGGCGTCGAAGAGCGTTCGTTCCTCGAAGCGGACATGCGCGGTGAGTAGATCGGCAAAGGCATGCAGGTGCCGTGTCGCGTCCTCCGCCGTTGCGGCCGCGACGATAAGGGCGCGAAGCTGCTGATGTTCCTCGGTGGTGCGGTCGACCAGATCCTGCCGGCCGGCCGCAGCAAGGGCCGGAAGGATGAATTCTTCCTCGATCGCGAAGTGGGGGTTGAGATCCTGCTCAAAGGTTCGGCAGGTCGATCGTAGGCGTTCCCGGCTCACGCCGCCGTGGCGGCATGCCTGCCGCAGACGCCCGGCAAACACCAGGGCCTGGTGATGTTCCGAGGTCATACCCTGAAGACGGAAGTCCCGTTGCATGGTGCTTGTACCTCGTGGGGTTTCCCAGACCTTAATGGCTGCCCTCAAGGCGCAACGGTTAGCCGCCTAGGGCGGTGCGGCGTCCCGAGTGCTGAACAGTTCCCCGGCGAGTCGCTCCAGCCCCTGTCGCCAGTCATCAACAAAGTCCTCCAGGGACGCGATGAACTCCGGATCATGCTCGGTGCGGTTGATCGTGCAATGCACCTGTATCCCCGGGGAAGCCTCGCCCCCGACGGCCGGGGGCGCGACGGTCAGGGTCCAGGCCAGGGCATTGGGGCACTCGGGGAGGGTGAAACGTACCCCGCCGCGGATCAATTCGCGCCGCACCCGGAACTGGCCCCAGAGACTGTAGATCTCCCCTTGTTCATCCTCCCAGTGCAGCACCCGGTTGATCGTGGCGCACCAGGCGGCGAGTTGCTGGCCACGGAGGGTGTCCTGGATCTGCGTCGCGGTGAGCGGGCACTGGGCGAGGGCGAAGAATTCCATGGCGGTCCTACCGGGATCGGCTCAATAGATGGGGATCAGGGCGTAGCCCCTGGCCTGATAGCCGATCAGGGACACGAAGGTATTGCCCACCGGCGTGATCCCGGGCAGCAGGGTTTGGTTATCGACACCATAGAGGCGGGTCGCGATGGAACAGCCCTCCATCCGCGCGCCAAGCCCCTGGAGTTCCTTGATTTGCTCGGCTACACGATCCAGGTCCTCGTACTCGGTCAACTCCTGGTGTTGCCGGTCGGCAGTCACCAGGGTGACGGCCTTGCCACGAAAGGCCAAAACCATCTCGGGGGTGACCCCTTGCCGCTGAAGATCCGCATGGGTCTCGCGGATCACCTGGAGATAGAGGCTGAGCTTGCCCGCCTGGGTGGTGTTGATGTCGAACACGACCCGGCCAGTGGTGACCCCGGTGAGGGCCAAGGCATCGTTGGGTTTTTCGGCCAGGAGGGGGGTTGATAGCAACAACAAGAGGAGTGCTGCCAGGCCAATCCTCAGGGGTGTCATGGTCGATCTCCGGAAAGCAGTGGTTAACCGCGTCAGTCTAGGCCAGTTATGGACGGTGCGGATAACTATTCAGCTCATCCGGCCGGCTGACGCGAGGTGTGGCATGGGTGGCCGGCCTTGGAAGCTAGGACCAAGGCTTAGTGGGACTCGATGGATAGCGATAGCCATCCCCCCGGTCCTGGGCGGCCCGGGCCAGGCAGCGCATGATGCCCTGGGCCTTGAGCAGGGCCGTGGTCAGGGCCTCAGTCTGGGCCTCATAGCCTGGGCGACCCGGGGCCAGCCGTTGCCAGTCAGCCAGGACGCAGCCAAGCCCACTGGTCACCTTCATCCAGTCATTCAGGGCGTCCTGAGGATCGCCCGTCGGACAGATGGCCTGTTGATAGATGACCTGCGCCACCGTGTCCGGCGTGATGTCGTGGTGCATAAATCTGTCTCCTCTGCACGGGCCCGGTCGGCACCGCGCGCCAAAACCCGGCGGGCCGCTGGCCTCTATTTTGAATCCAGTAACAATCTCGTCTACCACCCGCGGTCCCTCCCATGCTCCTGAGCCCTAGATTAGCGCCGAACCGCGCCATGTCCACCCACCCCGGCGCCATCCCCGGGACGTTCCCACCACCCTGCGCCCTGCCCCTGTTCGCGTACGGGGTCCAAGCTGGCTTCCCCTCCCCGGCCCGGTGACTTGATCTGGGCCGAGGTCGATGGACAGCCCCTGCTGCGGGAGCTGGGCATCCTTGGATGTTGATTGCCGTGGTGTGCGCCCAGGCCCCTTCTCGGGGAAAGCGCCCCGGCCCTCATTGGGCGTGAAGGGGATGCCATCCGTCTGCGTACACCCGGGGTTGTCGGGCTTTTCAGGGCCTTCCCATCCTGGTTATCTCGACTGAGGTCCAGGTTCACTCGATGCCTCTGCCGGAGACCACCCGTGTGCGGTTTCGCGCCGGTCGACGGTGGGGTCTGATCGTGGCCAACCGCTCCAGCGTGTCCACTTCCGGGAGTGAGTGGCCATCCCTGGCCCCTTCGCGCCTAAGCTGCGCCGCGCCCGTGCTGCCAGCGGATGTGGTCATGCAGGTTGCGGTTCCTGATCCATCGCGCCACCTCGGGGGACGGATCGAGCGGTGGCAGGTTTCGCCAGGACCAGGGAACGCGGGCGCCGGGGTAACGGGCCTGGGTGAGGTGATAGGCCCGGCCAGGGTTCTTCCCGTGGGCCAGGACGTAGCTCATGGCCATGCGGTAGAACGTCGCCGGGTCTTCACCGGCATCCTGACCGCCAGCTCCGGTGCTGCCAAACTCCACGAGTTTGCCCTCGCGATAGGTGATCCGGCTGCCGCTTACCGGCCGATCCAGCCCACATTGCGGGCAGGTCACCTCGTCAGGGTCCATCACCGCCCCACAGGACTTGCAGGCGATGAAGGGGGCCTTCTCCTTGCGCTTCTTCTTCGCCGGGTCCGGGGCGTCGCCCAAGTCGAGGTCGGGGACAACGAAGTGATGCGGAAGCCCATGCTTCAGACAGTTGCCCGAATGGTCGAGGATGAGGCAATCGGTTTTGCCCGTGGCGGTGCGGATACCCCGACCGCACTGCTGAATGTGCAGGGCCTCCGATAGGGTGGGCCGGGCCAGGATCAGGCAGGCCGCATCCGGTACATTAAAGCCGGTGCCCAGGACGTTGACCGACGTCAGGAGCTTGATCTCCCCGGCCTTGAAGCCGGCGATGATCTCCCGGCGCGCGCTGGGGTCGGTGTAGGCGTCCAAATGCTCCGCGCGGACCCCGGCCGCGAGGAAGTCATCCCGAATGCTTTTCGAGTGCGCGATGTTGACCGCAAAGCACAACGTCGGCCGCTCCTCGCCCCGTTCCTGCCAGGTCGTCACGATGTCGCCCACCAGCTCCTTGCGGTTCATGGCGGCGCCCAACTCGTTTTCCTGGTAGTCGAACCCCGCCGTCGTGGTCCCACAGCTCACGCCATCCAGGGCGGTCAGGATGGCATCGGCCTGGGGGGCGAAGGCGCGAACGGGGACCAAGAACCCCCGGTCGGTCAACTCGCGGATGCTCGGGCCGCGCACCAGATGGGTGAAGTGCAGGCCCAGGCCCTTGCGCATGGGCGTTGCGCTCAGGCCGATGAACACCTTGTCGGCCCAGTCCGCCATGAGGTGAATGTGCGCGGCATGGAGCACATGGCACTCATCGATGATGCACAGGTCCATCCAGTCGGGCGCGGACCGGGAGCGGATGGTCTGGATGGACGCCACCACGATCTCGTCCTGTCGGGTATAGGCGGTGTCTTCTCCCCGCAGGATGCCGACGCTCAAACCCATCTCGTGAAAGGTCTCGGCGGCCTGACCGCACAGCTCGATACGGTCCACCACGAAGAGCATGCGCTTGCCCTTGGCGGCGGCCCGGCGGCCCAGGTGAGCGGCCACCACCGTTTTGCCGCCGCCGGTGGCCAGTCCGCACACCTGACGACGGTGCCCTTGCAGGATGCCCTGGCCCAGGTCAGCGATGAGTTGCTGCTGAAAATCGTGCAGGTCGTACATCACCCCGCCCTCCGCATCGGCACGAAAGCGGCGGCGCAGAAGGCATCCGCGTCGCCCCAAAGGTTCATCACGTCGCGGATATCCCGCCCGGCGCAATGGCTGTGCTTGCAGGCGAACCCAGGCCAGCCGTCATCGGCCTCAAAGATGACTGAGTCGCCCCCGTTCCTGGGGCTAGGCGTGGAGTGTTCCGCCTGCCAAGGGCAAACGACCCCATGCACCTTTCCCGCCAGGGGGCCGAGGTAAGCCCCGTGGGCGGCGAACCAGGTCACCACGTCCAGGCTGCGGTAATCGCCCTGCCCCCTGACTCCCAAGGGCCTGGCAGGGCGCGTAGCGGCTCCTGGGGCCTCCTGGAGTGTCTGGCGGACATAGAGGTTGGCCAGGCCCGCCACCTGCCGCGGATGCACCTGCCGCCAGTCCCGGGGCACCTGGCAGGTTGACTGCCGATGCGGGCGCTCGGGGTGGTTGATCCCCTTGCGCTTGACCGACCCATACAGGGTGCACAGGCGGGCCGGGTTCCTGACCGCGCGGTCGAAGGTCACCGTGTCGTCAGAGAATTCCGCCGCCAGTCCGGTGTAGATCACCCGCAGTTGCGCCGTGGTCTCCGGGGTAGGGGGGAGCGCGGTGCGGTACTGGACGTGCCAGCCATTCCCCGACATGGCCAGCAAGGGCTCAGGCCAGCCCAGGACCGCCAGCTTGGCCACCAGGCCCCGGGCACGGGTCGCGGCCTCGGCCAACTCATCCGCGGTCGAGGATTGGCCCCGGGGGCGGGCGGGATCGAGGTCGAAGAAGAGCCGACAGTAGCGACTCACGCAGGCATCCGGGGTGCGGGCGGTTTTACCTGTTTGCGCCTTGAGGTAGTCGCCCAGGAGGGCGGGGTTGATACGGTTGAGGGTGGTGAAGAGGTTGCCAGAATCGCCAGCCCGGGAGGCGGCAAGCATCAGGCTGTCGGGGTCGTTGTGCCAGGTTGACCAGACCCGGCCATGATCCAGGTGGGTCAATTCAACCAGTCCGGCATCACGGAAGAGGCGGTCGAGGTAAACGTCCGTCATCTACCTGCCCTCCATGTCGAGCCCGTTCTCATCGAGCGGCGGGAAATTTGCCGCCCGGCCTGGGGTGGGAGGAGGAGGGGGATCAGGGAACAGGTAGATAGTATTTGCCCCTTGGTAGGGGGCTTGGGTAGCCCCTTGGCTAGGGGCCTGGGTAGGGGCTTCCCCGAAGATGGGCCAAGCCTGCCGAAACAGGTTGACCAGGCGCGACGGCGGGAGGTCGTCCAGATGTTTCCGCGCTTCGATCAGCCGGTAATCCTCGCCGGTCTTGCGCTGCGGGCGATGGGTCCATCGATACTGCTCACCGCAGACACAGGGCACCCAGACCACGCTGGCGACCGCATCCCACATCACCAGACCGCAGCGCTCGAGGTCGTCCACGATCTTGGCCACGGTCACGCGCTCCTCGCCGGTCATTTCCGCGATGGCGGCGAGGGTGATGAAGTAAATTCCGGTGGGATGGGATTCGGGCGCCGATTCCAGATAGGTGTAGACCTTGAGGTGGGCATCTGACAGGCGAAGGGCCTGACGGAATTCCCGGGTCCACTTGGCCGGTGGCGTGAAGTGTTCTTTACGCATTGATCTTTCCTCCCTGGTTTCCCGCTTCCGTCAGCGTGTTCCCTAAAAAGAGGTCGAACAATTCCGCCTCAATTTTGGAATAGAGCTGGTGTTCCTTTTCCAGCCGGAGCGCGAGGGCTACTGCGCTGGCACCGTGGAACCAGCGCGAGACCTGCAGGATGGAGAGAGGATCAGGGTCAGTTTTTGCCCGCTCAATCCAACTCCGCCCCAGTTCAGCGATTGACGCCGCCGATGGATCTTCACCTTCCTGGGCGACGATCACGGCCAGTTGCGCCGCGCCATAGCACCACGCCGTCAACTCGCGTTTTTTTCGGGGGTCGGTCGTGGTGGTGATGATTTCCAACCAGGGGCGGACGACATCATTTGCCCGGGGGTTGGCGGTAATGACCGAAACCCAGGCGGCGATTCTCGATGGTTGATCGTTGTGCATGTCAATTCCCCTCCCCACCAAAACGCATTTCGAGCCTGCCCAAGACGGCGCGAAGGTTATTCATCACCATCCGGGCGTCATCGGCGGACAGGTCCATTTCCAGTGCTTCCATGCGTGTTAGCGCAGCCGCAACCATGTGGGCCGCCTGCATAGCGAGCACGGCCTTGTTCGGTGTAGAAGCGGGTCTGGTGTCTTTGGGCATGGCCCTAAACTTGCCATCGCGGCCGATACGCTTCGCCGGGGGTGGCGGCGGTGGGGCGGTGTCGCGATTGAAGACTGCGTTTAGCCCTGCCTCGGCTTCGGCCAGGCTGTTGACGCTGGGGATGCCGGGGGCCTCGTCGTCGGAACTGCGGAAATTCCGCAGTTGATTCTCGGATGTGGCTGGGTCGGGGTCGGTGTCTTCAGTTGCGGAATTTCCGCACCTGAACGGCGCCGCCAGCTCGTTGAACAGTTCTACTCTGACGGCGGCGACGGTCTTATCAGAGCATCCGACCTTTTCGGCAATCAATCGGTTGGCCATTTGGCCCCACTCGGCATCCGTTACCAGGGTGGTGATCGCCCGGCGCACATCGGCACGGGTGCGGCGCAGGCCGTGATCCCGATTGGCACCGCAGGCGTGGAGGGTGGCATCCCGCTTGGTGCCCGGGCGCACCTCAGCAGTGATCTCCTTAAGCCCGGCCTCGTCGGCGGCCTCCAGGCGGTGATAGCCATCCGCAAGCCAGTGGACAGTGCCATCATAGAAGACCACGATGGGCGGGAAGACGCTGCCGGCGGTCATCGCCTCCGCGTAGTCGTTGAGGACGGCGCCGTCAATCAACGTCTCTCGTTGCTGGATGGCGTGATCGGCCTTGATTGAGCGCACGGCGAGCGCCACAATAGAACTGTTTTGCTGCATTTGATTTACCTCTTTTAGCCCCTGTTTACCTCAGGGGCTTTTTATTGCGCATGGGCTGTCCGCATCTGATTAAGTGGCCTGGGAATTGGGCGCGTAATTTTCCAGACCAAAGGCACGAGACAGGGCCGCGTCGATAGCGCTTTTCCGCGAGTAATTGCGGCCATTAAGGACGAGGGCTGGAGGCAGAATTCCGGCCTTTCTCCACCGCCAAATCGTCATCGGGGTGACCCCCCCGGCAATGCGCCGCAGTTCGGGATCGGAAATGATAGGGTCGTCGCTAATGTTCATGGGAGATGCTCCATCGTGGCTGATGAATCACAAGTTAACCAATGAAATTAGCGAATAAAACTGTATAAAGGGTTTATTCTTTTTATTTTTTTTCAGGGCAAAAAAAAGCCGCCAGAATGGCGGCTTGGTGAAGGTGGGAGGGAATGCCTAAAGGGGTTTATGCGCTTTATTCCGGTGATTCCGGTTGCGCTGGCGGTATCCAGAGGCTAACTGGTTGGCCCTGGTGTCGTGGTCGATGCCAGGAGAGGGAAACTTGCTGGCGGCATTCTGATACGCGGCGGCCTTACCGCTGCCCTTGGCCAAGAGTGAGTCGATGTAGGCATAGGCGCCGGCATTGGTCGAGGGCCGGCCGCCCGTCGCTAGTTCCCGCTCATCAGCCCCTAGCGCCAGTGTCTCCTGGGGCACCAGGGCGGGGTGCAGGGTGGCCAGGGGGGGCTGCTGCTCCCAGGGCGGGACGTGACCACATTGGCGACAGAGCCCGGCGAGGGCCGTGGTGGTTACCCAGGTCCGGGGCGGTGTACTATTCCGGCTCTGACGGGGCCACTGATCTGTGGCGCCGCCCCAATCGCGGTGCACGCGGCGAACGTAGACGGGCGGGGATTTGAGCTGATCCGGAAGTTCGCTGGCCAGGGTCACCACCTCCCGGCGGGCCTGGAGACGCAGGCGGCGGATTTCGGGGGTGTCGGGATCGGAGCGGTTGATGCCGTAATGGACCAACAGCCAGATGGATACCGCATCCTCCAGCCGCCAGCCGTCATCCTGGGGATGGAGGTAGGGGGGGAGGTCCATCACTCGCCTTCCTTGGCCGCCACTAGGGCCAGGACATGATTCGCCCAGGCGTCGAGAGCCTGGCGTCGCTCGGTCAGGTATTGGGCGCGGTTGTAGACCCCAGCCACGCCACTCCTGAAGCCGCTCACATGGTTGATGGTGGCTTCGATGATGTGGGGCGGAATGGCCAGATCCTCGGCCAGGTGCGTAACCATGCTGCGGCGCAGATCGTGCAATTGCCAGGGTGCGAGGTGGGTGCGCTCGTCAAGGCGCCGCTTCTGGATGCCCCAATCGGTCGGGGGGCGGCCCTTGCTGTTGGGAAACACCAGGCCGGTGGCGCCCTTGGTGGCTTGGGCCTTGAGGAGGGCCAGGGCCGGGGGCGCGAGGGGTATGAGGTGCTGGCGGCGATTCTTGGCCCGGGCGGCGGGGAGGTTCCAGATACCGGCCTCAAGGTCCACCTCGCTCCAGTCCATGCCGCCCACCTCGGTGCGGCGCTGACCCGTGAGGAGCAGCAGGCGCACGATGCGGTGGTAGGGGTGATCCTCCCCAGTGGCCCGCCAGACGGCGACCAGCTCATCATTCGTCAGGACCCGCTCCCGGGCCTGGCTGGCCCCGCCCTTTACCACTTCGGCGGCGGGGTTGCGCGTGATGATGCCGCGCTCCTTGGCCCAGCCGAAGAATTTGCGCACCAAAGCGAGGTAGACATTGGCGGCGCTCTCCTTGCCGGCCGCCACATAGCCATCGTGCCAGGCTTGCAGATCGGCGGTGGTAATGCTGGTCATGGGGCGGTCGTCCCACGCCTTCAGCAGCTCCAGGGCGCCCGTCATGGATTTCAGGGTTCGGTCAGCGGGCGGGTAGAGGCGGCCGCCCCGCTTGACCCGGTAGAGGGGCAGGAAGTCAGCCCGGACCTTGCCGTATGAGTTGGCCGATTCCTTGACCAGGATTTCCCGGCGCACCTTGGCCACGTCGTCGGGGATCTGCCCGGCGCTGGCGGTGGCAATGACTCGCTTGGCACTCTCCCGCGCTTCGGCAAGGGTGGTCTCCCCCACCTTGCCCAGACTGATCCGCTCCTGTTTCCATTGGCCCTGTCTCAGGACCCGGGGCATGACGAAAAAGGTCTTGCTGCGGACACCGACCCGCAGACCCAGGCCGGGGGTGTGCTCGTCGAAATACTCATCCCGGCCGGTAGGCCCGGGTTTAACGGCTTCCAGCCACTTGACGGTAAACTGATGGGTAGCCATGGGCCGAACCTCGCTTACAGGTTGGGTTGATGGTCAGGGCCTCGGGTTGGCTGGTATCCAGCCCGGGGCCTGTCTCCGTCGCGTTACCCGGTTGAGGGGTAACGTATGGGTAACTAAAAACGATGTTAAACGATGTTACCCACGCTCCGCAACAAAGCATAACCTAAACGTGGCCGATGTTAAAAAACAAGGGGCTTGCGGGTTGTCTGGCCTCTTACTGGTTATGGTGTGAAATGACAAGAAATGACCTACTAGCTAACCGTCATCAAGGAGGGCTTCGGCCGCGTCCTCAGCGCCCCGGCTGGACTGCGGCGCACAATGCGCGGCCGACTTCCTCGCCGGCACGGTCGTGGCCCTGGCCGCGACGCCGGCCCCGGGCAGCGTCTTCGCCGGCTGGAGTGGCGACCCGGATTGTGCCGATGGCGTCGTCACCCTCACCGCGGCGACCACCTGCACGGCCAGTTTCACCGCCCTGGCCATCGCCCTGCCGCGCGTCGTCGGCGCCCAGGCGGTCCGCCATCCCTCCGGGCTGTGGCCGCTGACCTCGGAGCCGAGCGGGATTACCGGCGTCGCGGACCTCAACCTGACCCTGTCCGCCGACGCCGGCGACAGCCTGGTGATCGGCACGCAGACCCTGGCCCCCGGGGCGCAGCTCACCCTGCCCGGTTACGATTTTGCCGCCAACGACGGCCGGCTCACCCTGCCCCTGCGCTGGGCGCATCCCGAGCAGCTCGCCGAAGGCGAGCACGGCGCCTTGCAGGTCGATATTAACCAGGCCGTGGTGCGCCGTCTGAGCGCCCCGCTGCGGGCCTGGTCACCGGCGGAGCGGCTGACCGTGACCGGGGTGGAGCCGGCGTATGCGCGCCGGATCCAGCAGGTGCGTCTCGCCCTGGAAGGCCGCGCCGACCCGCTCTGCCCCGCAGGCGTCGTCGGGGTGCTGGCGACGGACGCCACCCCGCCCGCCGCGGGCGCCGACGGCCAGGCAGTGTGCGCCGGGTACTGGGTCGACCCGCCGGACGGCCTGGCGCCGCTGGCGGGACAGCCCGCGCGCCTCGAGGGCTACCTGGAGGCGGCCGCCGGGACGGTGCCGCTCCGCTACCAGCCGGGACTGCTGGTCGCGCAGGACGGCGTCTATCACTTTCTCCCCGACGCGGGGCCGGTCCTGACCCCGCTGGCGATCGTCGAGCCCGCGCCACCGCAGCTGACCTACCAGGTCACCGGCGCCCTGGGCTATCAGACCGACTGGTTGCCGGACGGCTCCTGGCCGACGCGCCCCGGGCGCCACGCGGCCGGCCGGGTGCTGGTCAACGGCGCGCCCTACCCCGGGGTCACCTTGCAGATCACCGATGTCGCCAGCGGCGCCGTGCTGCATGACCTGCGCTCGACCACCAGCAGCGCCCGCGCCGTGCTGACCACCGAGCTGGCCGCGCTGGGCGACAAGCAACGGCTGCAGCTGCGCGCCTTCTATACCCGCCACCCGGAGGTGGTCAGCGACAGCGTCCTGCATTTCGTCGCCCTGCCGGGGAAACTCAGTCTCAATCTCCAGCGCCCGCCGACGCCGCACAGCGCGCAGGATCTGGTGCTCACCGGGGCGTTCGGCACCTATCGCGAGGGCGCCTATCACTACGATGCCGCGACCATGGGGACGTGGCGTCTCCAGCTCTACCGCGAGACCGCCCGCGCCGACGGCTGGCAGCGCGAAGCGGTCGGTACGCCCACCGAGGTCATCGCGGCCACCGGCGGGTTTGCCCTGCCCGTTGGCCGGCTGGCGGCCGGGCGCCACCGGCTGGTGGCCGAGGCGGTGTATCGCTCGCCGCACACCGGACCGGCGGCCAAGGTCACCAGCAGCGCGGTCACGCTCACCGTGGCCGCCGGCGCGCCGGTGGACTGCCAGGTGACGACCGCCAAGGCCACGGGTACGCCGGGCACCGCGGCGGCGCAGAAGGTGGTGCCGGCGGATCGTCACCGCAACACCGACGTCGGGACGATTGCCTGGGCGCAGGCGGTCGACGACGGCGACTGGCAGGAACTCCCCGCGGCGCCGGACCAGACGCGGGCCTTTGCCTATGTCGCCCACCTGCCGGCGGCGGGGATCTATCGCTTTCAGGCGACGCTGACCAACCGCCACAGCGGGCTGAGCGCCGTCTGCGCGCCGTCCCAGGTCCACATCTACGATGTGCCGACCCTCACCCTCAGCGGCCCGGAGTTCACCTTCACCGGGCACGCGGTGACCTGGACGGCGAGAAGTGGGGCGGATCCGCGCCCGGTCGACTATCGCTGGCGGGTGCGGCGCGGCCTGAGCGATACCCACTGGCTGACCGGCACCGGGCCGGTGATCAACCTGCCGGCGGACATCACCGCCACCTGGAGCCTCGAGGTCCTGGGACGTTACGAGGCGGCGCCGGACATCCCCGGCGCCTGGCAGCGGGCGCGGGGGGCCGTCGCCGTCCTGACGCCACGCCTGCGCACCCCCCTCATCACCGGGCCAACCGTGGTCGAGAGTGGGCGGACCTACGCCTACGCAGTCACCCTCCTGCCCCTGCACAGCCGGTTGCCGCCGCCGGAGGGTCTGACGATCACCGGGGAGTGGCTGTTGCCGGACGGCAGCGTGCAGCCCGGCGTGGCGCTCGACTACACCGTCACCCCGGACGCCGACCAGGTCCTGCGCTACCGCGCCTGGGTGCCGGGCTATCGGACGGAAACCGAAACGGTGGCCGCGTTGCCGCTTCGTCCCTGGACCTACGTCTTCCCCACCTTCGCCTGGACCGCCAAGGTGCTGCGCGAATACGACCCGACCACCGTGCGCTACACCGTGAGCCAGACGCGCACCCCTCTGGGCGATGAGCCGCTGACCTACACCTGAGACTTTCCGCCGCAGGCGCAGGTCGACCAGCGGCACGACGCCGACGTCACGGTGGCGTTGCGCACCACCGGCAGCCATCCGCTGCGCCTGCGCATCACCGATACCCGCGGGCATGAGGCGGTGCTGGAAGACACCCTGACCGTGCCGGACCCGCTGGCGATCACCCTCGACACCCGGCTGGTGGTCGGCGATCAATGGCGGCGCGCGCCCGCGCCGGTGTCGGTCTACTGGTATGCCGGGGGGCTGCTGGAGCAGGAGCGGGTGACCGCCCTGCGCTTCCTGGTCAACGGGCAGGTGGTCAGCGACCGTCTGGTCAGCAACATGCGCTTTGAGGCGCCCCGCCCCGGCGACTACGCCCTCGAGGTGCAGCTGGAGACCAACTATGGGCGCACGGCCAGCGCCCCCGCCACGGTCACCCTGATCGCCGGCGAGCCCCCGCACTGTGCCCTGACCGCCAGCGGCGACGGCGTCACCGCCCTGACGCTCAAGGCGCAGTGCACGGTGCCCATGGGCCGCATCGCCCGCTACCAGTGGCAGCTGCGCTATGCCGACGCCCCCGGGACGCTGGTGGATCCCGGGCAGAGCACCAGCGCTGCCGTGTCCTTCAGCACGGCGCAACTGGCGCGGGGGCTGCATGAGGTGCAGCTCATCGCCACCAACGACAAGGGGCAGGCCAGTCCGGTCGTGCACTGGACGCCCTGACCGCCCCCCGGCGCGGCCGCGCCCGGCACGCGGGCAAAAAAAGACCCCCGCGGGCGGGTGCAGGGGGAAGTCCTGCACCTCGTCCGCGGGAGTTGCTGGCCGACGACCCTCCGGGTCAGAACCACGCCCGGGTCGCCCATGCCGGGGGACTGGGCGCCGTGTCCAGCGCAAAGAGCGGCCCCCCTTCGCCCTGGGCGATGGCGCGATTGCGCACCACCTCATAGCCGCCGGTGGCATAAAACACCAGCACCAGTTCTTTGGCCGGGATCACCGCCCGGATGTCATAGAACGACGCCGGTCGGGTGCCCTCCCGGTAGCGCGGTCCGTGGCTGAGCCCACTCAGGTAGCCATCGGCGCAGGCCCGCGACGCGGGCGTGATCGGGGTTCCCGGCAACCGCCCCTGATAGCTCACCTGGGCGGCAATGCGCGTCATCGTCTCCGGCGCCAGCGGCTTCGCCGCGGCCCCGCCCACACGCTGGAAATGGTCCGCCAGTGTGCGGGCCACCGGCGCCTCGGGAAATTCCCAGGGCACCTCCAGGGTGCAGCCCGCGCCCGGGGTGTCGGGCGCAAACTGCCAGTCCGCGACAATTCGCGTCACATCCAGCTCCGACGCCATCACCGTGACCAGCTCCTGCCAGGCAAGCAGCGGGCTAAAGACCGCTTCCATGCCGGCCACCTGCGCCACCAGTCGCCGCCAGAGGCGGTGCCCCTCGTTGTAGCCATGGCTGGCGCGCAAGACCTGATAAAACCCCGGCGGGCGGGCCTGGGCGATGGCATTGAGCGCCGCAAAGCGCTGCGCATCCAGCAACAGCGGCAGCACGGGCACGCCGCGGTAGGTGATCGCCGCGCCGTGGGCGACGCAGGCCTGGACCAGCTCGTCCAGCACGGCCTCGTCGCCGGTGGCCAGCAGGGGGCGAAGATCAAGGTTGATGTCCATGACCGGCCTCCCTGACGCACACGGCCCACAGCGCCGGCAGCGCTGCGGCCTCCTCCCCGCGCTGCCAGGCCACCGGGCGGTGGGGCTGGGGGCGCAGGGTGGTCCCATCGTGTCCTTCAAAGGCGATGAAACCCGCCCAGATCCGCTCCTTGATGAAATCCTCCGGGACGTCCCAGATGTCCTGATAGCCACTGGGCAGCCAGGTACCGGCGACGAACGGCGCAAACAGCGCCGGCTGATCGCCCGGCGCTCCCGTCAGGCGGATGGTCCGCACGTCCTGGGCGAGCCCCGGCGGCACGGCAAAGGTCCGGTCCAGGGTGGGGAACACCGTGTCAAAGGCTTGCCACCGGCGGGCCTGACGCATCCGTTGCGCCAGGGCGACCCGCACGCGGGAATCCATCAGCTTCGCCACCTCCAGCTGCTTCACGCTCAGCCCGTCCATGGCCTTGCTGTAGCCGGTCATCCACTGCGAGAGCCGTTCGCCCAGGCGGTTCACATCCAGGTGGACGCTGGCGGCCAGCAATTCCAGATACTCCACCCGCGGCCCTCCCAGGACCTGGAAGACCCGGTCGCCGTGCAGCGTACCGTTAAAACGGATGGTGCCCTTCGGCAGGTTGTAGCCCGTGCATTGCACGGCGAGCGAATGCGCGAAATCGCGCAGGGAGTCGCCAATGCGACTGATGAAACGTGAGGTCATGTGTCACTCCTGGCCGTGCGCAACGGCGATGAATCAAGCGGCGGCGGTTGGCTGCGCCTGCCAACCGACCGGCCCGGAAACGGGCACACCCGGGAACCCGCATACCGTTGCCGGTGAGGGTTACCTGTCGCTGGAATACTTGCCAGCACAAGGACGCGGTGCGTCGGAGAAAGGGGGAGCGCGGGCCGGGCGCGCGCCGGGGTGAGGCGCCGGGCCACGGGTCGGGAGGGGAGTGGTCCGCGCCGACCCGGGGCGGTGGCTGCCAGACCGCGGATGGTCACGATAGCGCACCCCGGGCGGGCAAACGGTGCGCGCCGGCCGGCACGGGGACGTGGCGCCGGGGGCGCTAATAGGGCAAGGCGCCCAGGGCGGTGGGCGTCACCGCGCCCTCCTCCTGGCGGCCGGCGTAGAGCATCAGGCCGCCGCCGGGGACGCCCGGGGGGGCGGCGCTGAGCAGGTAATACCAGCCGGTCGGCAGGGCCATCTTGAGCTCGTCGAGCAGCGTCCAGGCCGCCTGATCGCCGCCCAGATGGGGGAACTCATCTAGCCAGGGCAGGGTGACAATGACGAGCGGATCGCCGGCCCGGGCCAGGGTGCCGGTAATCCCGGCGTAGCCGAAGTCGCGCGTGACCGCGGGCGGGGCCTCATGCACCGGGAACGCCGTCACGCCCACCTGATACAGCCCCAGGGGATCGTGCCCGTCCGCCGGGGCCACCCGGCGCGCGCAGGTATAGCTCTGCTGGTGAATGACGTTCGCCACCCCGTAGTGAGGGTCGGCCAGGCGCCCCCCGCCGTCCGCCGGCGCGGCGTCCGGTGCGGGGCGCGCCGGCTCACAGGCGAGGGAGGTGGCCTGGAGCAGCCGGGCGCCCTGAGCGAACAGCGCCTCCAGCGGCGCGCCGTAAGCCGGGGTCCCCGGTTGCGCGCCGGCGGCCGGAACCGTGCCGAGCAGGGTCAGCGACGGCCGGCGCAGGATTTCGCGGGCGTACAGCGGGCCGAAGTCGAGGCTGTGATCCCGGGCGCCGACCGTCAGGCTCAGCAGGCTGAGCAGCGGCGGGTGGCGGGCAAAGGCCGCCGTGTCGCCGCCCAGGGCCCGCTGGGCGTGTGCCGCCAGCCGCTGGCCCAGCGCCGCGGGGCTCAGCGCGTCAGGCTGACCCAGGTTCTGCTGCTGATAGGCGGACAGGTACAGCAGGCGCGCATCGGTGACCGTGGGCCGGCCGCCGTAATACAGCAGACTCTCCTCAACCGTCGGCGCGGCGGCGGCCGGCGCGGCTTCTTCCTTTCCGCTCCCGGCGCTCGTCACCGGAGCCGAGGGGGCGTGATCGCAGCCGGACAGGCCGCCCAGTAACGCGACGGTGCACAGGGTGAGCCAAAAACGCATGGGGTTCTCCACGGGGTAAGACCAGGGCGCCATTGTAGGGAAAACCGCGCGGTGAGGCGATGGTATGGCGGTTGGATACCGTGGCAGAAGGGCGACGGCACGCCCGCAGAATCGTACCGCGTTGCCACCCGCCCTGACGCGGGGGGGTGCGGGGTACGACGCGCTTTACGGGGCAAACAAAACCGCACAGTCGCCGGATTACGGCGGGTCTGTGCGGTGGAGTCGTACGGCGCTTTTAGAACCAGATACGCCCCTGCCAAAGCGGCGGGGTCACGCTCTTCCGGAGGGGTCCCGGTGGCGAAGCGTCCACCGTCGTGCCCGGGCGCAGGGCCGCGAGCGCGGGGTCCGTCACCAGGTCATAGCCCCCGGCGTGGGCGTAGCACAAGGCGATGCCCGCCGCGGGCCGGGTGGCGACCACCGTCAGCGGCTCCCCGGCGGGTGGCGCGTCCAGGCGACGCTGGGGACCGCCACTGCCGTGGACCACATAGGCCCGCGCCTGGCGGCGTGAGACCACGGTCACCGCTTCCGCTGGCGTCAGCAGCACCTCCAGGGCCGCGTCATCCAGCCGGGCCCGCGCGTCGGCGGCGCCCCGTTCCGCGGTGAGTTTAGCCAGCAGCGGGTCGAGCAACGCGCGGGCGGGAAACGCCCAGTTCGGCGGCGTGCCCACCGGGCCCTGGGCGACGAATTGCCAGGGGCGGAGCATCGCGCCCAGCTCCAGCGGCGACGTCACCAGCCACCCCAGCGGGAACAAACCGCTGCAGCGCGGCAGGTGCATGCCCACGGCCTGGTGGGCCACCACGTAATCCCCAAACAAGCGGCTCAGCGCTTCCGGCGTCCGTGAGCGGCGAATCCACAGGTAAAAGCTCGGCAGTTCCAGCGCGGCGACCCGCTCCAGCAGCGCGAAGCTGCGCCAGTCCTGGCACAGATCCACCAGCAGCCGGAGGGCGTTGAGCTCGTTGGCCCACAGCCCTATCCCCCAGCGGCGAAAGTCCGCCAGAAACTGGTCCTGGGCCGCCGCCGTCGGCCGGCGCACGCAGGCCTCGATATCGACCGTCGTGTAGCCGCGGCAGGACACGGGCTGGGGGGGCGCAAACGGTCTCCTGGTCATCGTTTTTTTCTCCAGGGCGGGGCGCGACCGCCAGTCGTGAGTAACCCCGGGGCGCGAACCGGGATAAAAAAAAGCGCGAACGGCGCGGAAGGTACTCACGGGGAGTGCCGTCCGTCACCGCCGCGCGCGGGGTCAGGGTGAGCGGGCACGGGCCTGACAGGGAGACTGTCTGGCCCGCGCCGCCGGTTAGAACCAGTGCCGCGCCTGGGAGGTCCAGTGCGCGGGTGATTCCGGTGGGGTCGCGTCCGGAGCGGGCTCCGGGGTGGGACGGGGCGCCGCGTCCGTTGTCGCCGGGGGGGACGCGGTCAGTTCCCGATCCGGCTGGCCGGCCAACGGCTCCCAAAGGAGCGTGTAACCTTCCTTGGCCTTGTCCTTGGCGCGGACCACCGCGGTCATCAGGGCGCCAGCGCCCACCAGCTGCCCCACCCGCTTGACCGCCGCCGTGTTCGGGTGGGCGATCAGGGTGCGACAGCGCTCCTCCGGGGTGCTGCCCATGGTCGGGGTGATGCGTCCGTGCCGCACCCAGACCGCCCCCTGCCGCTCCTCCACCAGCCAGAATTTGCAGGTGTTGGTCGCGGGGTTGATCAGCTCCCCGTAATTGCGGTAGCGGGGCGCCGGGGTGGCGGGGGTGGTCATCACGCCCCCTCGTAGGTCGTTCGGCCCAGCTTGCGCACCGCCTCCTGGAAGCGACCGTCCTGGTCGCCAATCACCGTGCGGTACCCCTCGAAGAGCATGGTGCGCTCTTCCTCATCCAGCCCATCGGCGAAGCTGGCGTTCAGGGCGTACAGCAGGGGCGGCACGCCCATGCGGTTCGCGCTGCCGACGAACATCGTCAGCGCTCGCGCCCAACGCACGAGGGTGCGGGTGCTGATGACGAAGGAGGTCTCGCCGGCGACAAAGCCGCCCCGCAAGGCCCGGGCCAGTTTCACCATCTTGGCCACTTCCGGTTCGCCGCCATTGGCGAGCAGGGGGACCTGCTCGAGGATGGTGGCGATCTCCGCCTCCTCCGTCATATACCCTACGTGGATCGGGAACACCCGATCACGGAGGCTGATGTCGTGGGAGTTGGAGACGTAGCGCGCCTGCGGGTCCCGCGCCAGGTTGGTGTTGGCGGTCATGATGATCGCGAACCCCGGCGCCCGTTGGTAGATGGTCCCCGGGTCCTCGGGCAGCCGCACCGCGTCACCGTTCAACACGCCGTTCAGACCCACCAGGGTCTCCGGCCGCAGGCGGTCCACCTCTTCCAGCAGGCAGATGGCGCCCAATTGCGCCGCGACCGCCGTCGGTCCCGGCTGGGGCACGGTTTCGCCGTCCACCAGCCGCAGGCCGCCCAGCAGATCGCGGGCATCCATGTCCGCGTGGCAGTCCACGCGGATCAGGGGGCGGTTCAACCGCGCCGAGACTTGCGCGGCGAAGCTCGACTTGCCCGAGCCCGGCGGCCCCCACAACAGCAGCGGGTTGGCTTGCAGCTCCTCATCGACCAGCCAGCCCATGCCCCGCGCCAGGAGATCGAGATCGAAGCTGTGCGCTTCGACACGCGGCACCAAATGCTGCAGGGGGTGGCCGTCGACATACCGGGGCAGGGTCATCCCCTCTGGCACGTTGACCCCAAAGGTTTGGGCCACGGAAATTTCAACAGTCTGAATCATGCTCATGAGAATGCTCCCATGCCCGGGCCAAGGGCAAATCAGGGGTAATAACGCAGCTGGCCAGGACCGCGGGGGTGATAGGGCTTACGCCCGAAAAATGCCGCCTGGGCGGCGGTGCGTGAGCAGCCGGCGGGCCGGGATCAATGCAGACCCTGGTCGTGGTCCTGGCGGTAGCCGCAGCGTCCCGCCTCCGCCATCAGGCAGGGGGGGTTGCGGGGGCCCTGACAGGCGCCGTTGCGCTCAAATCCGCAGGGCGTCCAGGGCCGGCCGGCGAGGTCGTGCGGGGTGTTTTGCCGCACCAGTTTGCCGACTTGGGCGATGACCTCCGGCGGGATGGTCACGCCGCCGTTGTCGACGAGTTTCACCAGCATGTTGTGGTCCATGGGATGCTCCAACGCCCCGGCCACGGGCGTACAGGAAAGCGAACGCGGCTGGCCAGGGCCGCGGGGATGACTGGGGCGTAGCCCCCAAGAAAACTACAGGTCGAGGGTGCGATCCTGACCCTGGGTCAAGCCGGTAAAGTCGTTGCGCCAACACGCGGCTTCGTACTCACACAACTTGCAGGGCGAGTTGTGCTCTGCCAGGGACCGGCGGCGAAAACTGCCCGCGCGCATGGCGCTGGCGGTATCCGTGACCTTTTCCCAATACGCCGCCACCTCAGCGGCGGGACGCCGCTCCACCAGCAACGGCGGCAAGACCTCCGGTCCGGTGCCGCGACTGGTTTTCGGCACCGCGCGTTTGACCAGCGCGGCAAAGCCGATCTGCGCCGCCAGCCCCAATCCATGCAGCGGGGCATTGGCGTCGAACAGCGCCTGGTAGGCCAGGAGCTGATCCGACTTTTCGGCGAAGTTGGGGTCCGGCTTGGCGCCGGGGGATTTGTGGTCGACGATCGCCGGTGGACCGTCACGGGTCGCGACGAGATCGATCACCCCCTCGAACAACACCTGCGCGCGCGGCAAGCGCACGAACAGGCGTCGTTCGACGCAGGGGCCCTGGTCATCCCTGAGGGTCTGCAGGCCGGTGGCCTGCCAGACGCCATGGTAGGCGGCGAACAAGGCGGCGCCGGTCTGACGCAACCCTTCCGGGGTGCGCTCGGCGCCGTAGGCGATGGGCTGGGTGATGGCCGCGGACCATTTCTGGTCCCAGGCGGCGCCCAGCTGGTCGGGGGGCAAGGTGCCGGCGTGATAGCCGGCGAGCACCTCGTGGACCACCGAACCGAAGACCAGGGCGTCCGCCTTGGCCTTGGTCCGCCAACCCTGCAGGTAAAACAACGCCTGCCGGGGGCAGGTGTCGTAACGCAGCACCCCGGTGGGGCTTAGTTTCAGCTCGTTCATGGAATTCTCCGCACGGGGGCGCAGCCCGTGAGTGGGGTCAGTCAGAAAGCCGGGTGCGCGCACCGGCCGAACAAGACCCGCTACGGAGGGTGATCACCAGCCCCGTGGGGGTGGTAAAAGACCCCCGGAGCGGGACTGCTATCGCTGGACTACTTGCCAGCACAAGGACGTGCGGTGACGTCAGGGAAAGCGGACGACCCGCGGCGCGGGCGGCGGACGGACCGGGCCTGGCCAGGGACGCAACGAGGCGGGAGAGAGGGGGCGGCCAACGCGCCGCGGGCGCGCCGGCGACCGCCGGGAGCGCGCCGGCACCGGTAACCGGCCTACCACGGCCGCGGCGGCCGGGTCGCGCCGGCGCCGCGACGGAGAAAGAGCGGGGACGCCGCGCGGGCGTCGGCCATCGCTGATGCACAGCTTGCGGGCAAGGTTACCCTCTGCCCCCGGCGGGCGCAACTGGTCCGTGCGCGGCCGTTCAGCCCCCCGCGGCGTCCGGCCGCTTGGCCTGCCGCGCCTGCGCGCGCCGTGCCGCCAGCGCTGCCTGATCGGCCTGATGTTTCGCCCACGCTGCCGCGACCCGCGTCGCCAGCCGCGCCCCCGGACAGGCCCCGGCCACCATCTCCGGCGGCGGGACGGGATGGAGGCGTTGCGCCAGGGTCAGACTGCGTTGCGCCTCGCGCCGGAGTTGGCGATTATCCGCCAGCAGTTGCTCGGCCCAGCGCGCGACATACACCTGGGCCAGCAAGCCGGTGGTGCGCAGACTATTCTGCAATTCATTGGCCCGTTGCGCGGCGGCCAGCGCCGCCGTGATCTCGCCGGTCTCGCAGAGCAATAACTCCGCCTGCTTGGCATACCCCTCCCCGTCATCGGGAATGGCATCAATGCGCGCGCCGATCACCTGCCGGGCGCGGTCGACCGCGCCGATGCGCCGGTAGTACTGCCCAAGCCCATCGAGGGCGAAGCGCCGGGCGTGCCGCTCCATGTCCTTGGCGGTGCTCACCTGGTGATACAGCACCGCGGCGGCCTCATAGTCGCCGTGCGCCTCGTGCAGCAGCGCCCGGTTATTCAACAGCCAGGGATCGGTCGAACCCAGCCGCTCGGCGGTGTCTAAATAGGCCGCGCTGGCCCCGAGCTCGCCCTGGCGCAGCGCGACAAATCCCGCCACCACATACGCCGGAGCGTAGTCCGGCTCGAGGGCGATCGCCCGCGCCACGGCGGTACGCGCCCGCGCCAGGGCCGCGGGGGTTTCCGTCCCGGTGGCCTGGCGCAGAAAATAGCGGCTATAGCCGACATAGAGGGCGGCGTAGCAGGGATCGATCGCTACCGCCGAGTCCAGCAGATTGCGCGCGCTTTCCAGGCGCGACGTCACCCCGGCGTAGTCCACCAGACGGCTGTCCGCTGCGGCGAGCTTGCCCTGCGCCGCCGCCCGCGCCGCCGCGTCCACCCCGGGTCCGTTGGCCTCACCGGCGGCGTCCGCTGGCGGGCACAGGCGGGCGAAGCGGGCGTCATCGGGAAACTGCGCCGCGGTGCGGGTGCGCAGCACCAGCCCTTCGGTCAAGGCCTGGAACCCCGCGATCACCACCAGCGCGCCGCTGACGGCAAAGAGGGCCGCCCCCAGCCACAGCAGCGCCACCCGGGGCGCCCAGCGCCGCGTCCGCGGGGCGGGGGTCGGCCGCGCCGCCACCCGTGTCCCCGCCAGCCGGTCCGGCAGGCCGCGGCGCGCCCCGCGCAGCCGCGCCACCCCCCCGGCCAGACCCAGGCTCGCCACCAGCAGCGCCACGCCCAGCAACCGCCGCGCCCAGTGCCCCCAGCCCGGCGGCTCGCCGCTGGCGACGGTCACGATCCGCCCCCCCAGCACCGCCAGCGCCGGGGTGGCCTGGCGCACGCCCCAGCAGACCAGCAGCCAGGCGCTGATCACGCCGCCGCCGACCGCGACGAGCAGTCCGGGGGACACCCCCGCCGCCCCGGCCAGCCGGCGCTCCAGCAGCAGGGCGGCCAGTCCCAGCGCCCCCGCCAGCACCCCGTCCACCACCACCGCCAGCCAGTAACGGTGCGGCGCGAGCGGCGTGAACGGGACGTCATCCGCCGCCTGGTGTGTCGTGCTGCCCATCTGCCCCCCGCTCCCGCCCGTGATGACCCGCCGGCGATTCTAGGTGCGCGCCCGGGGCGCATTGCCCGGCAAACGGGGGCAAAACCCGCGCATTCCCGGCAAAACCCCCCGACCCCGCGCCCGATAATCCCCGCCGCCCGGGGGCCGCGCCCCCGGGACACGCCGGTCGCCCGCCCTGTCCGTCAGGAGTCCGCTCTGCCCCATGCCGCTTGCCTGCATAAACCGTTGGTCCCGCGCCCTGGCGCGCGGGCTGCTGCTGTCGCTGGCCCTGAGCAGCGCGCCGCTGCCGTCCGCCCCGCCCACCGCCGCGCTCGGCTGGTTACTGGATCTCCCCCCGGACAAGGCCGCGCACCTGCGGCAGCTGATTGAAGCCGGGGCGCGCGACCCCGCCGCCCCCGACGACGCCGCGCCGCGGGCGGTGGCGGTGATCGATGCGCAGCACGAGGCGACCCGCTCGCCCCCGCCGGCGCCCGCGGCCCCGGCCGCGCCGGAGCCGAGCCCGGCCCGCGCGGCGCTGCTGGCGGCGGCCCAGGCCCGCGTCCCCGCGCTCCCGCCCGCCCTGGCGCCCTGGCTGGCCTGGGCCGCCCAGGCGGCGTCCGCCCCGCTGCTGTGCCCCTGGCGGGCCGACGGCAGCGCCCCGGAATGCGCCTGGCCCCGGGGCCTGACCCTGGACGTCGGCGCCGCGGGCGCCGACTTCAGCGCCGAGTGGGAGGTGCTCGCGGCGAGCTGGTTGCCGTTGCCTGGCGCCGCCGACGCCTGGCCACAGGCGGTGCTGCTCAATGGCGAACCGGTCGGGGTGGTCGAGCGCGACGGGGTGCCGATGGTGCAGATCCCCGCCGAGGCGCGCCCCGATCTGCGCCTCAGCGGCCGCCTGGCCTGGCTGACGCGCCCGGCGGCGCTGCAGTTGCCGACGCCGGCCGGGCCACTGCGCCTGACGGTGGACGGTCAGCCGGCGAGCCCCGCGGCGCTCGACGCCGCGGGCCGGCTGTGGCTGGCGCCGCCGCCGGCGCCGCCCGCCGCCCCACTGGAACTGACGGTCACGCGGCTGATTGAGGATGGTCACCCCCTGCGCCTCACCACCGTGCTGACGCTGACGAGCACGGGCGCGCCGCACGACCTGACGTTGGGCGCCCTCCTGCCCGAGGGCTTCATGCCGCTGGCGGTCGACAGCCCCCTGCCGGCGCACCTGGACGCGCGGGGCGTGCTGACCGTCCGCGTGGCGCCCGGGCACTGGCGCCTGCACCTCCGCGCCCGGGCCGTGGTCGACCCCGCCACGATCACCGTGCCCACCCTCGCGCCCCCCTGGCCCGCCACCGAGACCTGGGTGTGGCGCGCCGACCCGGACCTGCGCACGGTCGGGCTGTCCGGCCTGAGCCCGCGGCCGCCGGCGGCGGCGGACCTGCCAGCGGACTGGCCGGCCGGCCCGGCCTTCACCGCCCGCGGCGGCGAGCAGCTGGCCCTGACCGTCACCCGCCGCGGCCCGGCCGCCCCGCCGCCGGTCACGCTGCACCTGGCGCGCACCGCCTGGCTCGACTTCGCCGCGCAGGGCCTGACCCTGCAGGATACGCTCACCGGCGTCCTCCCCACCCCGACCCGGGTGACGGCGGAACCGCCCCTGCAGGTGACGCAGGTGCAGCTCGCGGACGCGGCGCACACCCTGGTCCCCGGAGCGGACGCCGCCGCCGCACCCGGGCTCACCCTGCCCGGCGGGCCCCTCACCCTGGCCGCCAGCCATCGCCTGGCCACCCCGCCCGCGGACGCCTGGGGCCGGTGGCCGCTGACCCTGCCCGCCGCCGGCTGGCAGCCGGCGCCGGCCGCCACCACCACCCAGCTCCACCTGCCGCCGGGCTGGACCCTGGTCGCCGCCCGGGGCGCGGCCGCGCCCGGCAGCTGGCTCGCGCGCTGGCAGGCGCCGGACCTTGTCCTGGTCCTGGTCAGCGCCCTGCTCCTCGGGCGCTACCTGGGCGCCGCCGCCGGCCTGCTGGCCGTGCTGACCCTGACGCTCACCTGGCACCTCCCGGACAGTCCCCGCCTGCTGTGGTCCCTGGCGGCCGGGGGCGGCCTCCTCGCCACCGCCCTGCTTCGGCGGGGCGCGCGCCGGGCGGGCCCCGTCCGCCTCGCCAGCCGCCTCCTCGCCCTGGGGCTGGCCGGCAGCGTGCTCTACAGCGCCTTGACCCCGGTCCGGGTGGCCCTGGACCCCGCCCTGGACCCGGGAGGGCAGTTCGCCGCCCCGGCGGCTCCCGCCGCGGCCGCCCGGCACTGGCAGGGGCCGCCCCAGGTGTTGCACGCCGGTCCCGCGGAAGTGGCCGTGTATCTGCTCGCGCCGCCGGCGACGCGGCTGCTGGCGGCGCTGACCGCTCTGCTGGCCCTGGCCCTGGCCGTCCTGCTGCTGCGCCGCGGCCGGCGCGGTGTCGGCCCCGCCGGCGCCCCCGTCATCCGCGCCGGCGCGGCGCCTGCCACCGTCCTGGTCGGCGGCCTGCTCCTGCTCGGCGCGGGGACGGTCCTGGCCCAACCGCTGGCGGCCTTTCCCGCCCCGGAACTCCTGACCGAGCTGCAGGCCACCCTGCGCGCGCCGCCGGCCTGCGCCCCGACCTGCGCCAGCCTCGACAGCGTCATCGTCCACGTGACCCCCGCCCCGGACGGCGGGGCACGCCTCGCCCTTACCGTGGCGGTGCAGGCCGCCGCCGCCACCGCCGTGCCGCTGCCCGGCCGTCAGGCCGGCTGGTGGCCGGACACGGTGACGGTCGACGGGGCGCCGGCGGCATGGCGCGACGGACCCGACCGCGCCTGGGTGCGGGTCCCGGCCGGTCCGGCGACGCTGGAGCTGGCGGGACCGCTGGCCGCGGTGGACCTGACCCTGACCTTTCCCCTGCCCCCCAAGCGCGTCCTCGCCGGTCCCACCGGGGCCTGGCGCCTCGCCGGCCGGCCCGCCCCCGGGGCGGTGAGCGACACCCTGACCCTGGTGCGGCAACCCGCGGTGGTGGCGGACGCGGCCCCGCCCGCCGCCGTCCCGCCGCCCTGGGTGCAGGTCGTGCGCCTGCTCGCCCTGGGCCCCGCCTGGCAGGTGACGACGACCGTGACGCGCCCCGCGGCGGCGGACGCCGCGGCCCAGGTGGCGCTGCCCCTGCTGCCCGGAGAACAGGCGGGCGCCGACGGTCCGCCCCGCGACGCCCACGGCCGCGCCGAGGTGCGGTTCGCCCCCGGCGCGACCCGCGTGCAGTGGACGTCCGCCCTCACGCCCCAGGCGCTGCTGGAGCTCACCGCGCCCGCCGTCCCGGCGATCAGCGAGGAATGGCAGCTGGCGCTGGACCCGGCCTGGCAGGTGACACCCAGCGGCCTCGCGGAGTCCACCCCGGCGGGGAGCGAGCGGCGCCGCTGGCGCCCCTGGCCCGGCGAATCCCTGCGCCTGGCGGTGACCCCGCCGCCCGCCGTCCCCCCGGCGCCGCTGACCCTTACCGCCGCCCGGCTGACCACCACCCTCGCCGCGGACGCCAGCGACCACGTCCTGACGCTCACCCTGCGCGCCGCGCAGGCCGCGACCCACACCCTGACCCTGCCGGCCACCGCCACCGCGGTGCGGGGCGATCTGGGGGTCGACGACCCGGCGGCGCCCGCCGGCACGGTGACCTTCGCCGTGCCGCCCGGGGAACACACGCGCCAGGTGACCTGGCGCACCCCGCGGCCGCCGGGCCTGCGCTATCAGGCCCCGGTCCTCGACCTGGGCGCGCCCGCGGTCAATCTGCACAGCACGCTGGCGCTGCCGCCGACCACCGGGGTGCTGTGGGCCACCGCCGGGCGCGCCGGCGTGGGGCCGGTGGTGCTGCTGTGGGCGCTGCTGGCGCTGGTCGTTGCGCTGGCCGGCGTCGCCCGGCGGCGCCTCCCCGGGGCGCGGCTCAGCACCCTGGGGTGGCTGCTGGTCGGCTTCGGCTGCACCCAGGCCCCCGGGCACCTGGGCCTGGCCCTGGCGCTGCTGGTGCTGCTGGCCGCCTCCCGCGGGGGGCGGCTGCTGGCGAGCGCCCTCCTGCTGACCCTCGCCGTGGGACTTTACCAGGGGCTGAGCGGTCCGCCGCTCACCTATGTCAGCGGCCCGGGCGCCGGCGGCGGCCTGCTGCACTGGTACCAGGATCAGGCCCACCACCTCGGCGGCCAGGCGGTATGGCTCGTCACGGCGCCCCTGTATCGCGGGCTGATGCTGGTCTGGGCCCTGGCGCTCACCCTGGTGGTGGTCCGCCACGCCCGGACCGGGTGGGGGCCGGGGCGCGCGGCCGCGCCGGCCCCCTTGGCCACGCCCGGCGCCGCCCCGCCGCCCCTTCCCGCCCCGTCCCCCGGAGTTTCCTGATGCACCTTCGTCCCCCGCACCCCCTGGACGCCCAGGTCGTCGGCGTCCTCCTCGCCCTCGTGGTGGTGGGCCTGGCCTGGCTGGTCCAGGACAGCCGCCTGACCTATGGCGAGGCCCTGACCCTGTTCGCCGCCATCGCCGCCGCCGCCAACGCCTGGCTGTGGGGCGCGCGGGGCGGTGGGCGCGCCGTCCTCATCCAGGCGGTGGCGGCCGCCGCCGGCTGGGGGCTGACCACCCTGCTCCTGGCCGGCCTGTCCGTCGTCAACGGGTGGTAACGGCCATGACCCCCGCCCGCCGCCCCTCCCGCCGGTCCCCGGCCGCCGGGGCCCCCTGTTTCCCGCCACCGAGGAAGATCCCTATGACGCATGCCTACCGCTTCGCGGCCGGCGCCCTGGCCCTGACCGCCGCGCTGGCCTTGGCCGGCTGCGGCAGTTGGGGGTGGGGGAACGACCCGGACGACCCCGCGGCGTTGCCCCCGGCGCCGGTCTATGACGAAGGGCAGTTTGACCGCATCCACCGCGCCGAACAGGTCCGCCGCGACGCGGTCGCCACCGCCGGCCCCTGGGCGGCGAAAGACGGCGCCGGGCGGCGCATCGCCGTGCTTCTGCCCGCGGCCGGCGCCTCACCCCGCCTGCGTGACAGCCTGCAGGCCGGCCTGCTCACCGCCGCCGCCAGCGCCGATCCCGCGCAGCGCGGGGCGCTGACCTTCTACGCCCTGGAGGATTATCCGGACGTGGCGGCGGCCTACCGTCAGGCGCAGGCCGAGGGCGCGCAGGTGATCATCGGTCCGCTGGCGGCGGACGCGGTGCGCCAGCTGGCCCGCACCCAGCCGCTGGAGGTCGCCACCATCGCCCTCAATACCGCCGACTGGGGCTGGTGGCAGGAGCCGCTGCTGTTCCAGCTGGCCTTGCCGCTCGAGGACGAGGGGCGCGCCGCCGCGCAACAGCTCTACCGCGCCGGCTATCGCCGGCCGTTCGTGGTGACGGAAGCCTCGCGGGTCGGTGAGCGCGCCCGCGACGGGTTCCTCGCCGAGCTCGCGCGCCTGGCCGGGGCGCGGCCGGTGCTCATCGACGCCTTTGCCCCCACGCCGGACGGCGCCCGCGCAGCGGCGGCGGCGGTGGCCGCGGCGCGGGTGGTCCCCCCGGGTCCGCCGCCGGCCCCCGGCGTCGCCCCGCTGCCGGTGCGCGCCGGCGACAGCGTGTTCCTGGCCGGCTCCCGCGCCGGACTCGCCGCGCTGGCCGTCGCCCTCCCGGCGGCCGGGGTGCACGAGGTGCCCCTGGTGGCCACCTCCCACGCCAATGACCCCGAGCGGCCGGTGAACGGGCTCTATGTCGTCGATGTGCCGTGGATGATCGACCCGCAGGTGCCGCGCACCGTCTTCCAGCGCGCCGGCGGGCCGGCGTGGCCGGCGACCCTGCGCGATACGGCCGCGTATCACTCCCATGGCCACACCCTGGACTGGGCGGGGCGGGCGCTGAAGATGGACGGGGTCCCGAGCACCACGCCCGGTTTTCCCGCCGCCTACCGGCGCGCCGATCCGCGCTTGTTTGCCCTGGCCGTGGACAGTTACCGCCTGGCGCAGAACATCCACTGGCTGGCGCGGCGCCCCGGGCGCTCGCTGGCCGGCGCCACGGGCTGGCTGCGCCTGGGTCCCGGGGGGCGGATCGAGCGCGAGTGGATGCTCGGTCGCCTCCATGACGGCCAGGTGGCGCCGGCGACCCTGCCGCCCGCCCCCCCGGCCCCGCCGCCGGCGGCGCCGCCCCGCTAGGGGGCTCCCGCGGCCCCGGGCCCGCCGTGGCGCGCCGCGCACCGCCGGACCCCGGGCGCGGCCGCCCCCCGCCACGCCGGTGCGCCCCGTCGCGGCACCCCGAGCCAGCGGCGACGCAGCTCGCGCAGGCGGGCGGCAGCCGCTGCCGGCGCCAGGCCAAAGGGATAGACGGCATCCAGGGTCAGGATGAAGCGGGGATCGATCTCGATGAAGAAGCTCCACCAGGCCAGGGCGCCGTCCTCCGGGTAGTGTTCCGTGACGAAGGCCACCTCGCGGGGATCCCCGGCGTGCCGGGCCACGCCGTGGCCAAACGCGAGCAAATCGCCGCCGGCGGCGGCAAAGGCGGCGGCGTCAAAGCCGGCGCGTTGCAAGGCCCGTTCATCGGCATAGAGCAGCTCGCCGGGCCGGGTGGAGCGCAGGGCGCTGTCCGCGGGCCACAGCTCGATACGCCGGGCGGTCGTCGCCGCGAGGGCGGCGGCGCATTCCTGCGTGGTTTGCCGCAATAACCCGCGCGCCTGCGCCCGCGTGGCCAGCGGCCACTGCCAAAAATCCAGCCGGCTGATCCGCGCAAAGGACGGCAGACATAACGCCGTGCGCTGCGCGTCAATCTGGCGGGTCTGGAAGGCGATGACCCCTGGAGGAAGCGACGTGGCTTCGTGCATAAAGCACCTCACGAGCAAAGAACAAAAGCGCTGTCCTCTGGCGCCGGGAAAGCGCCGCCTGGTGACCACCAAAGCGCGGGTAGCGGGCTGGGGAACGGCGCCGCCCCAACCGGCCCGCGGGGGGTTACCCGGGCGACGGGACGGCGGCCGGCACGGGCGGCAGCGGCAGCGCCGCGGCGTCCGGCGGCGGCTCCCGCGCCACGACCGTCCCCGGCAGCCAGATGTGGCAGGTCAAGCCGGTCCCCGGGGCGGCGGCGACGGTCAACAGGCCGCCCTGGTGCTCGATCATGCGCCGGGCGAGCGCCAGGCCCAGTCCCTGGCCGGGCCGCCCGGCGGCATTGGCGCCGCGAAACTGGGGGGTGAACAGCGCCGCCTGTTCCGCCGCCGTCACCCCCGGGCCGTTATCCGTAACCGCCAGCCACACCGCATCGGACGCGCGCTGACCGACCCGCCCGCCCCGGACCTCGATCGTCGTCCCGGGCGGCGTGTACTTGGCGGCGTTATCCACCAGGTTGCGCAGCGCCACGCGCGTCATCTCGGGGTCGCAGGCAAACTGCGCCGGCAGCCCGGCGGTCTGAATCACGAAGCGGTGGTCCGGGGCCAGCACCCGGGCGGCGTCGACGGTGTCCCGCAGCAGGGCGGTCAGCGCGCACGGCGCCCGGCGAGCCTGGGCGTCCGCGGCCAGCGCGCCGCTGGTAGGCGCCAGATGCTGGTCGACGGTGGCCACCAGCCGCTGGCAGGTGCGCGCGAGCAGGTCATAGTCGGCGCGGACCGCCGGCGGGGTGGTGGCCGGCGCATCGGCCAGGAGATTATCGAGCGTGGCCAGCAGCACCGCCAGCGGGGTGCGCAGGTCATGGGCGGCGCTGCACAGGAACTCGTGGCGCCGGGCCCGGGCCTCCCGTTCCCGCGCCAATGCCGCCATCAGCTGGTGCAAAGCCGTGTTGAGGGCGCCGGTACGGGCCTTGACCTGCGCGTCGAGCAGCGTCCGCGCCTGCTCCGAGGACAGCAGGGCGGCGGTGTTCTCCTGGAGCCGGCGGTGATGATCGGCGCGGATGCGCCACAGCGTCACCACCCCCAGCGCCACGGCCAGGACGATGAGGCTGGCTTGCCAGAGCGCGGCGAAGGCGGCGGGGGCGTGGGCATGGCCGTCGATGACGACGAACAGGGCGACCCCGCCGAGGATCTGCCAGCCGAGCAGCAGGGTGAGGTACTGGTAGGGGGCGCCGGCCGCGCGCCACCGCGCCCCGCTCTGGCGCAGGGCGGCGAGGGAGATCACCAGCCAGAGGCCAAAGGCGCCGCGCACGGCGGCGGTGGGGGCGTCGAGCAGGACCAGCCACGCGCCGCCGATGGCCGTCACCCCCAGCAGGGCGGTGATCAGGCGCCGCCGCCCGGGCGGGACGGCGGGGTCGCGCAGCCCGGCGCGGGTCGACCAGGCGGCGGTGACGAAGAACCCCACCACCGCCAGTTCCCGCAGGCTCCAGGCGAGGTCGGGATAATCCGCCAGCCACAGCCAGGAAGTGAAGCCGTTGCTCAGGGCGAGGACGATCGCCGCCGCCAGCACGGCGGCGATGGCGCGGATCTCCGGCGCCTGGAGCAGGGCCGCCGTCAGCGTGGCAAAGGCCAGCGTGGCGAGCATCAGGCCGAAATACAGCCCCCAGGCAAAATCCTGGCGCATCTGCCGTTCCGTCCAGGGCTCGGGATGCCATAGCTGCAGGGCCAGGGTGGCGGGCCGCGCCACCGTCACGTGCAGCAGCACCGGGCGCGGACCGTAAGGCCGCAACGTCACTACCTGGGTGACCGCCGCCAGGTTGCCCGGCGCCGCGCGCGGCGCGCCGTTGGCCGCCGCGGGGCGCCAGTCCGGCTCGTGGGGATCGTAGACGACGATCCGCGCGCGCGGGGGGGCCTGGATCTGCAGCCACACCCGTGAGCCGTCCTGCAGCGCCGGCGGCAGCTCGAGCTTGAGCCAGACGCCCCGCGGGTGCGGCTCCAGGTGCAGGTCCGCGGCGTCCACCGGGTCGAATGCCGCCGCCGGCAAGCGATAAACCGCCGCGGGCTGCGCCAGGTCGCCCGGCGCGTCCGCACGAATCTGAAACAGTCGCACCCCGGCGTGCAGTCCCGTGGCATCGTGCGTATACATCGCCGCCAGGTCCGGGCCGGACAGGAAGGTGATCAGGAGTAAGAGCGCCCGGAGTAGCGGCGGCCGCGCGGCCCCGGGGGAGACGGCGCGCCGCGGCGGGGCTGACCCCCGGCCGCCGGCGCGGGCGACCTGTCTTACCGCCTGTCTGACCATGCGTGGCCTCCCCCCTTGTGTCTATCATCATCTGACCGAATAGCGTACCATTTCCTGGCTTTCCTGGGGGAGGGATTCCCGGGTCTCCGCCCGGCCGGTGCGTCATCGGCGCCGGCCGGGCGCACCCGGTCAGAGCGGCGGTGTTTCGGCCGCCGCCAGCGCCCCCCGGGGAGGCCGTATGCGCCGGGGAAGTACACGCAAGGGGGAATGGTTATGTGTCGAGTCGCGCTACTCGAAGACGATGCGGATCTGCGCGGGCACATGGCCCGCTACCTGACCCTGCACGGCGGGCATGACGTCGTGCAGGCGGGGACGCTGGCGGCGTTTATGCCGCTCATAAACCAGCTACAGATCGCCGTGCTCGATCTGCATCTGCCGGATGGCGACGGCATGGAGGCCCTGCTGCGCGTGCGGCGGGAAGCGCCGCGCGCCGGGGTGATCGTCCTGACCGCGCGGGGCGCCCTCGATGACCGGCTGACCGGCCTGGCCAAGGGCGCGGACCAGTATTTTGTCAAACCGCTGCGCCTGCCGGAGTTGCATGCGCATCTCGCGGCGCTGGCGCGGCGCCTCGGCTTTGGCGGCTGGGCGGTCGATGCCCTGCGCCGCGAGCTGGTCAGTCCGGGGGAACAGCTGTTGGCGTTGAACGAGACCGAAGTGGGTTTCCTCGTCACCCTGGCCAAGGCCCCCGGCCAGATCATCCCGCGCAAGGAGGTCGTCGCCGCCTTGGGCCACAACTGGCGCGATTACGACATGCGCCGCCTCGATCAGCTGGTCAGCCGGTTGCGCCGGCGCTGGCGGGTGACCCATGGCCAGCATCTGCCGCTGCGCACCGAACATGGCAAGGGCTACTGGTTTGCGGAAGGGCTGGGCCTGGTCTGACGCGCGCGTCCCCCGGGGCCTGGGCCTGCTCGGCCTCGCCGTCTGCGCCGGCCTGGTGACCGGCTGCCCGGGCAGCGCGCCCCCGCGCGACGCGACGCGCCCGCCGGCGGCCGCCGCGGCGGACGCCCCGCCCCACGGGCGCTGGCTGCGGGTGCAGGGCGCGATGACGGACGGCTTTGCCGCCGAGGTGATCCGCCGCCTGCGCGCCACCTACGCCGAGGGCCTGATCCTGGAAAGTGGCGGCGGCTCGGTGCATGAGGGGCGGAAGCTGGGGCACTATCTGCGCCGCCACGGTAAGGTCACCGCGACCGACGGCTTGTGCGCCTCCGCCTGCATCGAGGTGCTGGCGGCCGGGGTGGCGCGCTATATCACCCCGGCCGCGCGCCTCGGGGTCCACCCGCACGCCCTGCCGGACCACCTCGACCGCCGGGACAATCACGCCCTGCTGCAGCTGACGCAGATCGCCTATCTCGCCGAGATGGGCGTCGACCACCGCTGGACCGCGCCGCTCACCCGCCGCCCCCGCGCGGCCATGATCTGGCTGTCGCCGCGCGACGCGCTCACCCTGCGCCTCGCCACGGCCGTGGTCCCGCAGCTGCCCGCCAGCGCCGCCGGCCCCCTCTGACGGGCGAAGGCCTGGCGCGGCGACCCGGACCCGACGCACGTCCCTTGTAACGGAGGAACCCCGATGACCGACCCGTCCCGCCCCCCCCTGCCCAGCCGTGGCGGCCTGGCAGATCTCGATCTGTCCACGGTCCGCGCGCACTACGGGCTCACCGCCGTTCCCCATCTGACCATCACCGCCAGCGAACTGGCGAACCTCGGGTTCTGCGAGGCCTTGGTCGTCCTCTCCGGGTTGCATCCCCGGCAGCCCCCCACCGCCGAGGTGGCGCAACGCCGCGCCGCAGGTCAGCAGGCGCACGCCACGCGGGCCGCCCGCCTGCGCCGCCAGTTCGGCCCGCCGGGGGACTGACGCCCGTGGCGCGCGGCCGCCGCCGAGGAGCGCGCCGAGCCCGCCCAACAGCCAGGCCAGCACCTCCCGCCACCCCCGCCCCGGACCGTGCCCCGCGACGCGTCCGGCGGTGTTGCCTTGTCCTGTCACGGCTCCTCCCGCGCGAGCGGTCCTTCCGCCGGCCCCCGCGGCCCCCGCGGCCCGCGCGGCCCGCGCATGATGACCAAATGATGACTGAATGATTGCCGCATGATGACTATGCTGGCACAGGGGGGTCCACAAAGACACTGCCATTTTGTCGCCATTGCCGCCATTACCCGGTCGTGAAGCGCCGGCGCTCCTGTGCCGCGGGCGGGGCGGGCGCACCGACCAAATTCGGCTGGGTAGCCGTGGGTGATTACTCACCCACGGCTCCCACAGATCCGGACGTGCCCAATTCGG